>Ga0228698_1000228_pt1 | contig 48448 bp, 38 predicted proteins | sample McNCre117_Aug_MG_FD_178015 | JGI IMG/M metagenome (GOLD analysis project Ga0228698, IMG submission 178015) | Freshwater microbial communities from McNutts Creek, Athens, Georgia, United States - 1-17_Aug_MG | ecosystem: Environmental > Aquatic > Freshwater > Creek | place: USA: Georgia... | reverse complement strand
ACTGCGCCGAGTTGGCCAGGCCATGGGTGCGGGGCCGCAGATCACGCGAGCCACCGGCCTCGCCGCTGCTGATCTTGGCCATGCGGCCCATGTCCAGCCCGGCGCAAAAAGCCTTGCCCTCACCGTGCAGCACCACCGCGCGCAGGCCTTTCTCAGTCTTGAGCCGGGTGATGGCATCGGCCAGCGCATCGAACATCGCGAAATCCAGCGCGTTCATCTTGTCGCCGCGCACCATGCACACATCGGCCACGCCCTGTGAATCGATCTCGATGCGAACGCGCTCTTCCATGCGGGGCTCCTGGGGGTGTTGAAGGCAGATCGGTGATTCTTGCAGCCGTCCGGCCGGCTGGGGTGTCGCCAAGGCGCTGTGCACCGCCGGCGCTTGAATCAGATTTCAAAAATGGGGACGCCTGCTTGGGTGGTCGCAACCGTCAAGGCGGCATCCAAAGTCGCCAGGGGCAGTTGCCGACGCAAAGCCAGCTCCAGGTAGGCGGCGGCATAGGCGGTCAAACCATATTGCTCAGCCAGGCCGTCGATGCGCTGCATGGACACTGGTTCGCGATCAACCAGCAAGCGCAGCCCTTGAGCGGCCCGAAGCGACGCTTTGCGCTGGGCTGCGTCAATGCGTTTGCGGCGCTGCGCGCTGATAAAGAGATTGCCTATCTCAAGCAACCACAGCGACGGCACCCATACCGCGCACTGAGCGGTGGCCTGCAGCGCTGCCTCGGTGAAAGCAGTGGCTTCATCCGGCAAGAACCAGGCCGCACTGACCGATGCATCGACCACCAAGCCCGTGGCGCGAGTTGCGCCAGCAGTTGTGGTGCCAGGGGTCGCCATCAGCGTCGCCCATCCCGAATCAAGTCCTGGCTGCGCAAGCGCCCCAGCTTGAACCCAACGCGGCTGGCCCGCACACGCTCTACCGCCGCCATGGCTGCATCGCTGCCGTCGGGGGCACCCGGCAGCACCAGGCAAGCCACTGCCCGCCCCCGCCGTGTGATGGTGAAGGCTTCACCAGCCTGCAAGCGGTCAATCAACTCTGACAGGCGATTCTTGGCGTCGAACAAGGCAACTTCAGTCATGGTGCCCCCGTGGCGAATGTGTTGGCAGCGAAGATACTACTACTTCACATCAATCTAGCCATCAATCTAGCCATGAAATACGCTCAATCAGCCTGAATATTGCCAGCCTTGACCACCTTGGCCCACTTGCTGATCTCGTCGCGGATGAAGCGGGCAAACTGCTCGGGCGTGCCCGGTGCGGCCTCGGCACCGGCCTCATGCAAGCGGGCCATCACATCGGGCTGGCCCAGGGCCTTGGCGATGTCTTGCGACAAGCGTGCCGCCACCTCCTTGGGCGTGGCCGCCGGCACCACAAAACCGGCCCACGAATAAGCCTCGTAGCCAGGCAGGCCGGCCTCGCCGAAGGTGGGCACAGTGGGCAGCAGGGGCGATCGCTGGGCATTGGCCACGCCCAGGGCGCGCACCTTGCCCGCACGCACCTGCGGCAGGGCCGTGGGCGCGTCGGCAAACATCAGCTGCACCTGGCCGCCCAGCAGGTCGCTCATGGCCGGGGCGCTGCCCTTGTACGGCACATGCAGGATGCTGGTGCCCGCCTGCATGTTGAAAAGTTCACCAGCCAGGTGCGTGCCGCCGCCATTGCCCGAGCTGCCATAACTGAGCTTGCCGGGCTGGCGCTTGGCCAGCGCGATGAGTTCGGCCACCGTGCGCGCCTCGACGGCCGGATGCGCCACCAGCACGATGGGAAACCGGGCACCGAAGGTCAGCGGCGCAAAGTCGCGCTCGATGTCATAGGCCAGCTTGGGCTTGAGCGCCGGCAGCACCGTGTGGTGGATGCTGCAGACGAACACCGTGCTGCCATCGGGCGCCGCCCGGGCGGCCAACTCGGCCCCCACCATGCCGCCAGCACCGGCCCGGTTGTCCACGATGTGACCCAGGCCGCTCCATTCGGTGAGCTTTTGCGACACGGCGCGGGCCACGGTGTCCACCGGCCCGGCCGGGGGAAAGGGCACCACCAGGCGCAGTGGGCGCTGCGCGCTCTGGCCGCGTGCCAGATGGGGCCAGGCACTGGCAGCTGAGGCCGCCACGATCAGGCGACGACGGGAGAAACGGGCAGCGATGGTCATGGTGCAAAGGGTCTCATTGGCCGGTGTAACGCGGTGCGCGCTTCTCCAGAAAGGCGGTCATGCCCTCTTGAAAATCGCTGCCGCGGGTGGCCAGCATCTGGTTGCGGTCTTCCATGGCCATCACCGATTCAAGGCTGTTGCCATCCAGGGCATGGCCCAGGGCCTCCTTGGTCAGGCGCAGGCCCAAAGGTGTGGCGTTGAGCAACTCTTGCACCAGCGTGCGGGCTTCAAGCAGCAGGTCGTCCAGCGGGGCGACATGGCTGACCAGGCCCAGTTGCCAGGCGCGCTGGGCGTTCATGAAGCGGCGGGTCATCAGCATCTCGGCAGCCACCGACGCACCCACCATGCGCGGCAAAAAATAGCTCACGCCCATGTCGCAGCCCGTCAAACCGATCTTGATGAAGGCCGCATTGAATCGCGCATCAGGCGTGGCCAGCCGGATGTCGCTGGACAGCGCCAGCGCCAGGCCGCCACCGCTGGCCGAGCCCTGCACCACACTGATTACCGGCTGCGGGCAACGCCGCATGGCCAACATGATGTTGCGGATGCTGTACTGCGTGGCCAGGCTGTCTGACAGCGGCCGGGGCTGGCTGCCCGCAGCCTGCAGGGCCTGCCCCTGTTCAGCTTGGTGCTTCAGGTCCAGGCCTGCACAGAAGGCACGGCCCGCGCCTTGCAACACCACCACACGGATGTCACTGCGGTCACGCAGGGCCTCAAAGTAGTGGCGCAGCGCATCCACCAGGCCGGGGTTCATGGCATTGAGCCGCTCGGGGCGGTTCATCGTGAGCCAGGCCACACCGCCTTGCTCATCGATCAACAGCGGGGCGTCTTGCAAGGCGGCAGATGCAGTCACGGGATGATCCGGGTTAGTTCAATTTGAAAGCCGGCTCACAGGCTGCGAGAAATCACTTCTTTCATGATCTCGCTGGTGCCGCCGTAAATGCGCTGCACCCGGGCGTCGGCATACATGCGGGCGATCATGTATTCGTTCATGAAGCCATAACCGCCAAACAGCTGCAGGCATTCATCCAGCACCTTGCCCTGCGTTTCGCTGCCCCACAGCTTGGCCATGGATGCCGTGGCGGTGTCCAGTTTGCCGGCCACCAGTTGCTCAACGCAGCGGTCGATGAAGGCCCGGCCCACCTGGATCTGCGTGGCCACCTCGGCCAGCTTGAAACGCGTGTTCTGCAGATCACCGATGGGCTTGCCAAATGCCTTGCGTTCACGCACGTAGTCGAGGGTGGCCTGGTAGGCACCTTCCATGCAGGCCACCGCCGTCACGCCGATGATCAGCCGCTCATAGGGCAGGTCGCCCATCAGCTGATAGAAGCCCTGACCTTCGTGCCCGCCCAGCAGGTTGGCAGCCGGCACGGTGACGTTGTCAAAGAACAGCTCAGAGGTGTCCTGCGACTTCATGCCCATCTTGTCGAGCACACGCCCCACACGAAAACCCGGGCAATCTTGCGTGTCCACGATGAGGATGGACGTGCCTTTGGCGCCCTGGCTGGGGTCGGTCTTGCACACCACCAGCACCACACCGGCCAGGAAGCCGTTGGTGATGAAGGTCTTGCTGCCGTTGATCACATAGTGGTCGCCCTGCTTGTCGGCCCGGGTGCGCACGCCTTGCAAATCACTGCCGGCACCGGGCTCGGTCATGGCGATGGCACCCACGATCTCCCCACGGGCCATGCGCGGCAGGTAGCGCCTTTTTTGGTCTTCGGTACCATGATTCAGAAAGTAATGCGCCACGATGCTGTGCACCGAGTTGCCCCAGCCCGACAGGCCCCGGCGTGCGCATTCTTCGTAAATCACGGCCTCGTGCCGAAAGTCGCCGCCACCACCGCCCCATTCTTCGGGGATGTCGGTGCACAGCAGGCCCAGGGCACCGGCCTTGCTCCACAGCTCGGCGCCCACATGGCCTCGCTTGCGTGCGGCTTCGTCATCGGGGTGCAGGGTTTCTTCAATGAAGCGGACCGCGTTGTCGCGCCACAAGTCGAGGTCTTCGTTGCTCCAGCTGCGCTGAAAGGTCATGGGCATGAGGTTCTCCTGGGGTTCGAATCGGGGGTTGCGCGGCTGGTCAGCTCAGGCCGGGGCGCTGCAGTGGGCCACCTGGCGCAGGTGCTGGGTGATGCCGCCGAAATGGTGTTCGATGAGTGTCAGGCGCTTGAAGGCATGGCCCACGGCCAGTTCGTCGGTCATGCCCATGCCGCCATGCAGTTGCACCGCGCCCTGCCCCACCACCTTGCACGCACTGGCCACGGCCACCTGGCAACTGGCCACCGCGCGCGTGCGGGCGGCCGCCGGCCCGTTCACCTGCGCCAGCGTGGCACCCACCAGCGCGTGGGCCTGCAGCCAGGCCATGTGCATGTCGGCCAAACGGTGCTGCAGCACCTGAAAGCTCGCCAGGGGCACATTGAACTGCCGACGCTGGCGCACATGATCGAGCGTGTCCTGCATCAGGCGATGCATCAGGCCCACGGCCTCGGCACCGGTGGCCAGCAAGCTGTGGTCGCGTGCCAGGGCCAAGGCCGGCAACGCACCGGCGGGCTCATCAGTGGGCAGCACGCACACCACCTGGGTTTGCTGAAAGTCGATTTCGCAGGCCCAACTGCCGTCGGCCAGCCGCACATCACGGCGGGTGATGCCCGCAGCGCCGGGCTCGACCACGGCCACCTGCACCGCATCGTGATGGTCCAGCGCAATGACCAGCCAGTGTGTGGCCCAGGGGCCGCTGCGCACCAGGGCCTTGCGCCCCGTGATCTGGCAGCCGGTGCCCGACAAGCGGGTGTGCACATGGGCCAGGTCATGCCGACCACCGGGCTCCAGTGCGGCCAACACGGGCCGCAACCGCCCTTCGGCCAGGCCAGCCAGCCAGGGCGCGGTGGCATCGGGTGCCAGCGCCTGCAGCAGGCTACCGGCCGTGACCACGCAGGCCAGGTAAGGGTCGGGCAACATCGCCGCGCCCAGCACCTCGCACAGCAGCGCCTGGTCAGCCAGGCCGCCGCCCCACCCACCCGCTGATTCAGGCAGGCCAGCGCCGGTCAGGCCCAGTTCGCTGGACAGGCCCTGCCAAAGGGGTTCGATGGCCGAGGGCTGCAGCAACAGGCCTGCACGCTGCTCAAAGCGGCCATGGTCATCCAGCCAGCGCTGCAGACCCGATTGCATCAGGCTTTGTGATTCAGACAGCTCGAAGAGGTGGGCCATGGTGTTCAGTGGCTCAGCAGGTGCTGGGCAATGATGTTGCGCTGCACTTCGTTGGTGCCGGCGTAAATGGAGGCCGCCCGGTCATTGAGGTAGGCGCTCATGGCGAACAGGGCGTCTTCCGGCAGAGCCAGGGCATGTTGTGCGGCATCGGCCATTGGCATCAGGGCGGTGGCATACAAGCCGCCGATGCCCACGCCCAACTCGGTGATGTGCTGCTTGAGTTCGGTGGCCAGCACCTTGCCCACCGACGGCGCGATGCCCGCAGGCTCACCCCGGATGCGGGCCGCCAGCACCTGCTGCTCCAGCGCGTGCAGGGCATCGATGCGGCACTGGGCGTGGGTCAGCGCCAGCAGCCAATCGGCACGCTCGGTGTCGTCTGGCGCGCGCTCGGCAAAGGCGCGATCGAGTGAGGCGTGCAGCCGTGCCAGGCGCGCCCGCAGCAGCGGTGCCCAGGTGCCGCCGCGCTCGTGCTGAAGCAGGTACTTGGCAATGGTCCAGCCCTTGTTTTCTTCACCCAGCAGGGCCGATGCCGGCACCCGCACATCGTCAAAGAAAACCTGGTTCAGTTCATGATCACCCGAGATGCTGATGATGGGCCGGATGGTCACGCCCGGCAGGGGCAGATCAAACAGCAGAAAGCTGATGCCCTGCTGCGCCTTGCCCTGGCTGTCGGTGCGCACCAGGCAGAACATCTTGTTGGCGTACTGGGCGTGGGTGGTCCAGATCTTGGTGCCGTTGATGACGTATCCGTCGCCATCACGCCGGGCTCGGCATTGCAGGGCGGCCAGATCACTGCCCGCGCCGGGTTCGCTGTAGCCCTGTGCCCAATAGTCTTCACCGCTGCGGATGCCTGGCAACCAGCGCTGCTTTTGCTCGGGGGTGCCAAATGCCAGCACCACCGGTGCCACCATGCGTGCGCCTTGCGGGGCCAGTTGCGGCGCGCCAGCGGCCATCAGCTCGCTGGCAAAAATATCGTGCTGACGGGGGCCCCAACCGGTGCCGCCCCACTCCACCGGCCAGTGCGGCACGCTCCAACCCTTGGCAGCCAATACCTTGAACCAATGCTGGCCAGCCAGAAAATCAGTGAAGATGCCGGAGGTACGGCGGCCGGCCAGCCGAAGCTCGTCACTCAGGTGCTGGGCCAGAAACTGCTGGACTTCGGCGCGAAAGGCGGCGTCGGCATCGGGTGAAGCAAGGGGTTGCACCATGGGTTGAGCAGGCTCCGGCAGGGTTGCGTCGAGTGTTCCAGAAGGCCTCGGCCCCTTGAATCGTCGTAAACGACGATGCTGCCCGGGGCCCACCGGCGATTCAATGCCAGCTGCGGTGCCGCGCCGGCACCGGGAGCCCGCCATGCCAGACACCCCCGCCCAGGCCCCCGACCTGCTGCCCACCATCGGCCAGCAACTGCAACACGCCGCCCGCACCCGAGGACAGTCGGTGGCCTACCTGGAAGACGGCGTGCCGCATACCTGGGACCAGGTGGCCGCCCAAAGCGCCCGGCTGGCCAGCAGCCTGCTGCGCCTGGGCTTGAAGCGCGGCGACCGCATCGGCGTCATGGGCCTGAACCAGATCGGCTGGCTGCACCTGTTTTACGCGGCCACCCAGTTGGGCATGGGCGTGGTGGGCCTGAGCGTGCGTTACCGCGACAACGAGCTGCTGCACATGCTGGCCGACAGCCAGACGGCTGCGGTGTTCACCCTGAGCCAACACGAAGGCTTTGATTTTGTGGCCATGCTCGATCGCCTGGCGCCCAATCTGCCCGCCTTGCGCCACGTCTTCACGCTGGACGGCCAGGGCCCCGGCAGCCTGGCCGGCCTGATGACCGGGCCCGTCGAGCCCGCTGCACTGGCCAATGCACGCAGCCAGGTCGGCCCGCAGGATGTGGCGATGGTGATCTACACCTCGGGCACCACCGGCCGGCCCAAGGGCGCGGGCCTCACCCACCACAGCCTGCTGGCCAGCGCGCAGGCCCAGGCCGCCCACACCCGCGTGCGCGAGGGTGATGTGCTGCACATGGGCAACCCGCTCAACCACGTGGGCGGCATCACCTGCGCGGTGCTCACCCACCTGGTGGGCGGCGGCACCGTGGTGCTGGTGCCCGAGTTCAAGGCCGATCTGATGATCAGCCTGATGCTGCAGCATGCGCCCACCATCGTGGCCGGTGTGCCCACCATGCTGACGCTGCTGTTGATGAACGCACGCGTCGATCAGGTTGATTTCAGCGGCGTGCGCATCGTGTTCTCGGGCGGCTCCAATGTGGACGCGGTGCTGCTCGAGCGCCTGGCCCAGCGCATGCCCCATGCCACCTTGATGAACCTGTACGGCCTGACCGAAACCTCTGGCGCCATCGTGATGACGCCCTGGCAGCGCAGCCACGAAGACCTGATGACCACCATTGGCCAGCCCTTTGAAGGCGCCCAACTGCGCGTGGCCGGGCCCGAAGGCCAGGCGCTGCCCGCCGGCCAGGTGGGTGAGCTGTGGTTCAAGGGCGTGGGCGTGGTGCCGGGTTACATCGGCGCGGCAGCGGGCGCGGGCTTCACGGCCGATGGCTGGCTGCAGACCGGTGACCTGGGCCTGATCGACGAGCGCGGCGTGATCACGCTCAAGGGCCGCAAGAAGGACATGTACATCCAGGGCGGCTTCAATGTGTACCCGGCCGAAGTAGAGGCCTTGATCAGCCGCCATCCCCAGGTGGTGCTGGCCGCAGGCATCGGTGTGCCCGACCCGGTGATGGGCGAGGTGGGGCGCTACTACATCGTGCCCCGGCCTGGCAGTGGCCTGACCGAGCTGGATGTGCGCCAATGGTGCGCCCAGCACCTGGCCGATTACAAGGTGCCGCGCCAGGTGGTGTTGCGTGAGGCCCTGCCCATGACGCCCGCTGGCAAGATCCACAAGGCCGCGCTGCGCGACGAGCTGCCGCGCTGAAGGCCGGGCGCCTGCTGGCGCTCAGCCTGCCTTCTGTGCGAAGACGGCTTCGTCAAAGCCCACCGTCACGCTGCCATCGGCCCAGGCCACCACCGGACGCTTGATGGTGCTGGCATGCGCCAACATCACCGCTTTGGCCGTGGCCGCATCGACCACCGCGTCACGGGTGGCTTCATCCAGCTTGCGCCAGGCCGTGCCCTTGCGGTTGAGCAGCCGCTCCCAACCGGCTTGCGCCAGCCAGCCGTCAAGGCGGTCCAGTGGCACTCCGGCCTTCTTGAAATCATGAAAATCAGCGGCCACGCCGTGATCAGCCAGCCAGGCGCGGGCGCGCTTGACGGTGTCGCAATTGGGAATGCCGTAGAGGGTGATGGACATGGTCAGGGGGCCGCCTTCAGCGGGCATCAAAGGTGTTGCAATCGGCCACGCGGCCTGATTGCTGGCCGCGCTTGAACCAGCTCACGCGCTGGGCCGACGAGCCATGGGTGAAGGATTCGGGCACCACGGTGCCGCGCGCCTGCCTTTGCAAGGTGTCGTCGCCAATCTGGCTGGCCGCATGCAGGGCTTCTTCAATGTCGCCCGCCTCCAGCCAGCCCTTGCCCTGCTGTGAGTGGAAAGCCCAAACGCCCGCCAGGCAATCGGCCTGCAGTTCCACCCTGACCGACAAGGCGTTCATCTGCACCTCGGAGATGCGCCCGCGCTGGCTGTCGACCTTTTGCGTGACGCCCATCAGGTTTTGCACATGGTGGCCCACCTCGTGCGCGATCACATAGGCCTGCGCAAAGTCGCCGGGCGCACCCAGGCGGTTTTGCAAGGTGTCGAAAAAATCCAGATCCAGGTACACATGCCGATCACCCGGGCAATAAAACGGGCCCATGGCCGTGGCGCCCGTGCCGCAGGCCGTGCCGGTGCGCCCACGAAAAATGGCCAGCGTGGGCGGTGCATAGCGGCTGTTGGCCGCTGCAAACACCTGGCCCCACACCACCTCGGTGTCACGCAGCACCACCGATGCGAACTTGGCCGCACGGTCCTGGGGCGGCGGGCGGTGTGCCGGCGCATGCTGCGCCGCAGGCGCCGGTGCCGGGCTGCCGCCACTGAGCAGGCTCAGCGCCGTGAGCGGGTTGATGCCGAATATCCAGCTGGCCAGCAAGGCCACCACCACCGTGCCCAGGCCGATGCTGCGCCCGCCAATGGGCAGGCCACCGCCACCACCGGCGTCGTCACCGCGCCGGTCTTCGACGTTGCTACTTTCTTCCTGGCCTTCCCATTTCATTGGCGCACCTTGGGCCACCCGCTGGTGGCAGACATGAGGGCTGCAAGCATAAGCGCCCAGACGGCCGGGGGCGCCCCATCACGAATCCGGTGTAGGGATATCTTGGCACCATGAGCCGGGCAGCCTCAGCGATGACATTTTCCCCTTCAGTCCGGTGGGCAAACTGCCGAAGATGCCGATGTGCTGTACCCCGCTAACTCCCAATCGGCTTCCGATGCATCGCCCATGACCTCAACGATCCTGGTGGTGGACGACGTACCGGACAACCTGCTGGTGGCCAGTGACCTGCTGCGAAAAGCCGGTTACAGCGTCCGCGCGGCCAATTCCGGCCCCGTGGCCCTGCGTTACGCCGAGCAGGACCCCCAGCCTGATCTGATCCTGCTGGACATCATGATGCCCGGCATGGACGGCTACGAGGTGCTGCGCCAACTGCGCGAAAGCCCCCGCACCGCCGAAATTCCGGTGATCTTTGTCAGCGCGCGCAGCGACGAGGTGGACGAAGAGTTGGGCCTGTCACTGGGTGCGGCCGATTACCTCAGCAAACCCATCCGCCCGCTGGTGACCCTGGCCCGGGTGCGCACGCAGATCGAAGCGCGCGCGGCGCGCCGGCTCATGCGCAGCGAAAACTCGCGCCTGGCCATGGAACTGGGCGAACGCATGGCCGAAAGCCTGCTGGCCCGGCGCATGGGCATCCGCGCGCTGGCGCACCTGGCCGAGCTGCGTGACCCGGAAACCGGCAACCACATCCTGCGCACGCAGGGCTATGTGCGCGAGATCGCGCTGTCATTGCGCAGGCAGCCCGGTTATGCCCAGGCGCTCGATGACCGCACCGTGGATCTGATGACCGAGTCGGCCCCGTTGCACGACATCGGCAAGGTGGGCATCCCGGACCGCATCCTGCTCAAGCCAGGGCCGCTGACCGATGACGAGTGGGTGGTGATGCGCACCCACACCACCATTGGTGCGCGCGCCATCGAGCTGGCCGAGCGCGACCTGCACCAGGAAGTCGCCTTCATGGACATTGCCAAGCAGGTGTCGCAATCCCACCATGAACGCTGGGACGGCAAGGGCTACCCGCAAGGCCTGTCGGGCACGGCCATTCCCTTGGCGGCGCGCATCATGTCGGTGGCCGATGTGTTCGACGCGCTCACGTCGCCGCGCGTCTACAAGCGCCCCATGAGCTTTGAAAAGTCCTACGAGATCATCACTGCTGATTCGGGCACCCGGTTTGATCCCAGCGTGGTGCAGGCCTTCTGCGAATGCTTTGAACGCCTGAAGGACATCGCCAGAGCCCACATGGATCCGGACATCGCACCCACTGCAACGCCGTGAAGCAACCGGTCGCGCCCCCCGCGCTGCAGTCGGGCACCAGCGCCCGCAGCGGCCTGACGTCGCGCAGGCACTTTCCGTCGGCGGCGGTGATCACCGCCGCCATCGCACTGGCATCGTTCATCGGCGTCGTGGATGCGTGGCGGACCCACCAGCATCACCGGCAGGAAGGCATGCAGGCTCACGCCAAGGCCCTGGCACTGACCCTGGGTGACTGGCTGGCCGAGCGCCAGATCGATGCCCGCACCGAACGCAACTTGCCGGGTTACGCGCCCTACTTCGCCCAGCGTCGTGGTGAACAGGTGAACCTGCCGCCCAGCCGGCTGACGAATCGCCTGACAGAACTGCAGACACTCAAGGGCTGGCGGGACGTGCACCTCTTTGATGAGGACGGCAGCCTGGCCTGGACATCCATGACCGAGGCGGGGCCGTCACCCGAAGGTGTCGAAGCTGCCATGCTGCAGGCCAGGCAGACCAACGATGTGGTCCTCACCGGCCCCTTGGATGATGGCCAGGGCCGACTGACGGTGCTGTTGGCGACGCCCGTCTCGGCACCCGGACTCTCTGGTCGACCAGCCCTGGTGATTCGACTGGATGCCACGCCTTTGCTGAACGCCATGGTTCGCCTGGCCAGCACGGCACAGGCCAACCTGGACGCCGTGCTGGTGGTGCCCGGACCGCCGGGCTGGAGCGCCTTTGCCGCACCCTCTGCTGCGCACGCCACCACCCCCCATGCAGAGCCCCGATTCATGCCGCGACCTGCCCTGGGCGACAAATTGCCCGCGCAGTTGGCGGGCCTGGGCCGCCTGGATGCCATCGACGAGTGGCAGCATGGTTATCAAGCCGTGCTGGCTGACGTGGGCCAATCGAATTGGTGGGTGATGGTCAAGTCCGACGATCGCGCCGATCTGGTCGATGCTGCCCATGACATCGGCTGGATTGCACTGAGCTCGCTGCTGGCCCTGGTGGTCACGGTCGTCATGTTCAGGTTGCGCCATCGCGAAGTGGTGCTGGTGCGGGCCCGACGCGCCCAGGAGCAAGCCACGGAACGCGCGCGCACGCTGAGCATGCTTGACGCCGTGATGAACGCGTCGCGCGTGGTGGTCATTGCCCAGGATCTGGATGGCCAGGCTTTGATGCTCAATCGCGAAGCGGCACGGCAACTGTCCTTGTCGGGCCCGGTGCAACCCGGCACGCGCATCGCCAACCTGCTGCCGGCCAACCGCCTGCTCGAAGGTGGCCAGTTGGCCACCGAGCAACTGCGCAGCCGGGACGAGAATTGGGACACGCCCGAAGGTGCCCGCATCTTCACGGTTTCGCGTGGGCCCTTGCTCGATGGTGCCGGCCAGTTGTACGGCCACTTTCTGATTGCCCGCGACGCCACCGACGAACATGCCGCTGCGCAAGCCCTGGCGCGCAGCGAAGAGCAGCTGAGCCTGGCCTTGCATGGCGCCGACCTGGGCCTGTGGGATTGGCATCTGCCCAGCGGCCGAGTCGAGGTCAACCAGCGATGGGCCGAGATTGTCGGCCGCGACCGCGCCGAACTGACCCACGACATCAGCGCCTGGGAATCACTGGTTCACCCCGAAGACTGGCCCAGGATCCGCGCCGCCCTGACCCCGCACATCGCGGGCAAGACGGCGACCTACCGCTGTGAACACCGCCTGCGCCACCGCGACGGCCACTGGGTGTGGGTGCTGGATGCGGGCCGCGTGGTCGAGCGCGACCAGGATGGCCGGGCGGTGCGAGCGGTGGGCATTCACCTGGACATCACCGACCGACGGCAAGCCCAGGAGGCGCTGGAGCGTACCCGGGCCGAGCTCGAGGAGCGTGTGATCGAGCGCACCGCCCAGTTCGCCGAAGCCACGCGCCAGGCCGAAGCTGCCAACCTGGCCAAGAGCGCCTTCCTGGCCAACATGAGCCATGAAATCCGCACCCCGATGAACGCGGTGGTGGGTCTGTCACGCCTGCTGGCCGATGAGCTGACCGACCCCCGCCAGATCGATCGGATCGCCAAGATCGAACGGGCAGCCGGCCACCTGATGGCCCTGATCGACGACGTGCTCGACTTGTCCAAGATCGAAGCTGGCCGCCTCACTCTGGAGTCCATGCCCTTCCTGCTGTCCGAGGTGCTGGAACAGGTGCAAGCCGTTTGCGGCGCCCAGGCCGATGCCCGGAACCTGACACTCGACATCACCGGTAATATCCCCAGCCAGACCCTGGTGGGTGACCCCACCCGACTTCGTCAGGCGCTGCTCAACCTGGTCGGCAACGCGATCAAGTTCACGCAACGCGGTGGCGTGACGGTGACCGTCAGCCCGACGCTGAAATCCGATTCAGGCATCCACCTTCGCTTCGAGGTGCAAGACACCGGCATCGGCATGACGCCCGAGCAGGTTGCGCGGCTGTTTCAGCCCTTTGAGCAGGCCGACTCGTCCACCACCCGCCGCTTCGGTGGCACGGGCCTGGGCCTGGCCATCACCCGGCGGCTGGTCTCACTGATGGGTGGCCAGGTGGGCGTGGACAGCGAGGCAGGCCGGGGCAGTTGTTTCTGGTTCACCTGCGAACTGGGCATCAGTGCGGCGCAGGCCCCTGCGCCCCAGTCACGGCAGCAGGCCAAGGCCTTGCTGCGCAAGCACCACGCCGGACGCCGCGTGCTCGTGGCCGAAGACGACCCAGTCAACCAGGAGGTGGCCCAGGCCTTGCTGGCCGAGGCCGGGCTCAGTGCCTGCATGGTCAATGACGGCGCGGCCGCACTGCAGGCCTGCGAGAAAGAGCCTTTTGACGCCGTGTTGCTCGACCTGCACATGCCGGTCATGGATGGTCTGCAGGCCGCACGCGCCATCGTGGCACGCACGCCCGATATGCCGGTCATGGCCATCAGCGCCAGCGCCTTCGATGTGGACAAGCGCCAAAGCATGGAGGCCGGCATGCGTGCGTTCCTGGCCAAGCCCTTTGATCCGACTCAGCTGTACAGCCATTTGCTGGCCGAGTTTGACAAGCGCCATCCGCGCGCCAGCCCAGCGCCCTCACCGGACCAGACCGCCACCACCACGACCTCGACAAGCGAAGTTCAGCCCGTGCTGGAAGCACTGAAGACCTTGCTGACGCGTGGCGATGCCGGCGCCCACGATCTGGTGCTCACGCACGCCGCCGCCATCAAGAGCGCACTGGCCGCCCAGGGGCAGTTGCTGGTGGATCGCGTGATGCGATTTGACTTTGAAGGTGCCAGGCAGCTTTGCGAGCAGTTGCTGGCCGATATGCCGCAGGCACACGCAGCCTGAAAGACCGCCCGGCAACGAAAAAGCCACCTCGCGGTGGCTTTCGTATCTGTGCGCCCGGCACAGCATTTGTTGGTGGGCCCTGAGTGACTCGAACACTCGACCAACGGATTAAGAGTCCGCTGCTCTACCAACTGAGCTAAGAGCCCCAAACCTTGCCTGACCGCGCTGGCTCTTGCAAACCAGACACTGCCCGGACTTCACTTACTGCCAAAACCTGTACCAACCAAGTCTTGGTGGGTCGTGCGTGACTCGAACACGCGACCAACGGATTAAAAGTCCGCTGCTCTACCGACTGAGCTAACGACCCCTCTCGTGTAGAGCAAGCTATTCTAGCACTCTTTTTTTGGCTCTGTCTAGCCTTGCTGCTCGATTCTGGAGGCCGCACGCGCCAGATATTGGGTGATCAGCTCGCCCGCCGCCACCAGGCCGAAGGTGGCCGTGACCGTGACCGACGAACCATAGCCATGGCAGTTCAGGCTGCCATCGGTGTTGCAGGCATCACCGGCTTGCGGCAAGGCCACGCTCTCGCGCGAAAACACGCAATGCACACCCATGCGCCCCTGGCGCGGAGCACCCAGCTTGCGCAGGCGCTGCCGCAGTGATGCCAGCAAGGGATCGTGGGTGGTCTCGGACAAATCGGCCACCTCCACCCGCTGCGCCTCGCGCTTGCCACCGGCGGCCCCCACGCACACGGCCGGTGTGCGGCTTTGCCAGGCCCAGGAAGCCAACGTGAGCTTGGCCGCGCTCTGGTCGCAGGCGTCGATCAGGCCGTCTACCGGACCAGGCAGCAAGGCCGGCCAGTTGTCGGGGCCGGCGAACTCTTCGATGCACAGCACATCGCAAGCCGGATGGATGTCGGCAATGCGTTGGCGCAGGGCTTCGGCCTTGGCCATGCCCACCGTGCTACCGGTGGCTTGCACTTGCCGGTTGATATTGGACTCGGCCACGTTGTCCAGATCGATCAGCACCAGCTGCGCCACACCACTGCGCGCCAGGGCCTCAACCGCCCACGAGCCCACACCGCCCAGGCCCACCACGGCAAACCGCGCCTGGCGCAATTGCTCGTAGCCCGCGTCACCATACAGGCGCCGCAAGCCACCGAAGCGCCGCTCCAGGTCGGCGTTATCCAGGGACACGCTGGTCAACCCTTGAGCGTGCCCAGGCGCTCCTTGCCCGCTGCAGCCGCCTCGCTGGCCGGGTAGGCCTTGACCAGTTCGTCGATGGTCTTGCGGGCGCCGCGCACGTCTTTCATCTCAACCTGGCAATTGGCCACGGCCAGCATGGCCTCGGGGGTGCGTGGGTGATTGGGGGCGGCTGCCACCAGGGCCCGGAAGACGGCAATCGCTTCCTTGTAGTTCTTCTGGCCATACAGCGCATTGCCCAGCCAGAAACGCGCAGACTCGAGGTAGCCCGTGGCCGGGTAACGTTGCAGGAAGTTGCCCAGTGCCAGCGCGGCCTTGTCGAAATCACCCGAACGCAAGGCGGCCATGGCCTGATCGTGGCTGCGCTTTTCATCGGGCTCAGCCAGGAAGTCCTTGCCGTCGAGGCTGATCTTCTGGGGTTCAAGCGCCCGCAGGCGGTCATCCAGGTTCTTGGAGGCATCCTTGAGCGTGCGCTGGGCGTCGGCCAGATCCTTGGCCAACTGCTCTTGCGTGCCGCGCATCTTGGCGTTGTCAGCACGTTGGGCTTCCAGCTGGCTGTTCAGATCGAGCAGGCTGCGGCGCAGTTGCTGCACCTGCTCCAGCAAGGCGGCCTGGGCCTTGTCCAGTTCAGCCAGGCGGGCTCGGCTGTTTTCATCCGAAGCCTGGATGCGGGCGCGCACGTCCAGGATGGCCTTGCGGGCTTCTTCGTCATCAAACAGGCCGGCCTGCGCCGCACCCGCCGACCACAACAGGGCCAGGGCCACCGCCAGTTGAGACAGGCGCAGCGTGCGCATGGGCTTTTGCAGCGACAGGCTCACGATCAACGATCCTTCACTTCGGCACGGCGGTTCTGGGCCCAGGCGGCTTCGTCATGGCCTTCATTGGCGGGGCGCTCCTTGCCAAAGCTCACGGCTTCGATCTGCGCCTCGGTGGCGCCCAGCAGCACCATGGCCTTGGCCACGGCATCGGCGCGCTTCTGGCCCAGCGCCAGGTTGTACTCGCGGCCACCGCGCTCATCGGTGTGGCCTTCGATCACCACCCGCTTGCCCTTGTTGGCAGCCAGCACCTTGGCATGGCCTTCGATCAGCGCGCGGAAGTCGTCCTTCACCCCGAAGCTGTCGTAATCAAAGTAGACAACGCGACCGAGCTTGCCATCGGCCGCTGCAGCCCCTGTGGCACCGCCAGTGCTGCCTGCGGCACCACGGCTGGCCACACCACCCTTGGACAAGTCAACGGTGGCCACCTGCGACTGCGCACTGGTGCCACTGGTGCCGGCCGCACCATTGCCCGATGCTGTGGCACCCGGGCTGGTTTCGATGGCCTTGGGCGTGCGGGACTCGATCGGTGTTTCGTCCAGCTTGACGGTTGATCCGCAGCCCACCAGGGCCAGTACCGCCAGCGAAGCCAGCACGGCCTGGGCCATGCGACCCGGGCGGCCACTGCATTGAATGCTCATCGTCATGTTCTTGCTCCTCGATCTGCGGTGACAGCCAAGCCACCAATCCGGCACGCCGTGGTGCCCCCTTTGACACAGTTGCCGCTCAGCGGCCAAACGGCCCCCAGGCGGGTTCTCGAACATCCTGCCCCGATGACAACAAGCGCGTGCGAATCTTGCCATCCAGGGTGGTGGTCATCAACACGTCTCTACCCTGAGAACGCGTGGCATAGATGATCAGCCGACCGTTGGGCGAGAAGCTGGGGCTTTCGTCGTCGTTGGTGTCGGTGACCGCCAGCGGTGGTGCACTGCCGTCCAGCGGCATCACCATCACCCGAAAACCGTTGCCACGGTTCACATACGCCAGCATGCGGCCGTCGGGGCTGATGGCCGGGCTGATGTTGTACACGCCCTGGAAGGTCACACGCTCGGGTGTGCCACCCTCCACGGGCACGCGGTAGACCTGCGGGCCGCCGCCCCGGTCGCTGACGAAATACACCTGCGTGCCATCGGGCGAGAAGGCCGCCTCGGTGTCGATGGCGTTGCTGTTGGTCAGGCGGCGCAGGGCCCCGCCTTCCATGTCGATCAGGTAGATCTGCGAGACGCCGTCACGCGAGAGGGTGACCGCCAGGCGCTTGCCATCGGGTGACCAGGCCGGGGCACTGTTGCTGCCCTTGAAGCTGGCCACGGTGCGGTACTCACCCGTCAGCACGTCTTGCACCACCACTTCGGCCTTGCCGTTGTAGAACGACACATAGGCCAGGCGCCGGCCATCGGGCGACCAGGCCGGCGAGATGATGGGCTGCGGGCTGACCACGGGCGTCTGGCCGCCTTCACCATCGGCGTCGGTGATGCGCAAGGTGTAGCGGTTGGCAGCCCGTGTGACGTAGGCGATGCGCGTGGCATTGACACCGCGCTCGCCGGTGAGTTTTTCGTGCACCCAATCGGCGATGCGGTGCGCGGCCAGGCGCAGATCACCCGCGGCCACCGGCAGCGATTGCCCGCCCAGGTCTTCGCCCTTGACGACATCCCACAGCTTGTAGCGCACGTCAAAGCGGCCATCAGCCAGGCGGGTGACCGATCCCGACAGCAGTGCATCGGCCGAGCGCCCACGCCAATCGGCAAACTGCGGTTGGCTGCGTTCGTCAAGTGCGCCGCTGGATTCGGCCAGGCGGAACGCACCGCTGCGCTCCAGATCGGCCCGCACGATGGCCGAGATGGCCACACCGCTGCGGTCTTCATCGCGGAACCGGGTGATGGCGATGGGCAGTTGCGTGGCGCCAATGCCCGAGATCTCGACTCTGAACTGCGCCTGCGCGGGCAGGGCCAGCACCATGAGCATGGCCAGCCACCAGGCGGCCAACAGTGATCGGATTGGATGAGAGGGGTTCAACATCGTTCAGAGCGGCCTACTGCTGCATGCAAACACCCCGAACAGCGGGGTCGTGGGACATTGTAGGGATGCCCCTTGCCCTCAACGCGACCAGGCTCGGCGCAGGGCCACGGCGCACAGGCCCACGGCCGTGTTGGCCTCGTCGATCACCCGGCCCATGGTGATGAAGCCGTGGATCTGGCGCTCGAAGCACACGTACTGCGACACCGTGCCGGCAGCGGCCAATGCATCGGCATATTGGCGGCCTTCATCGCGCAGCGGGTCAAAGCCGGCGGTCAGCACCATGGCGGGCGGCAATCCAGCCAGGTTGCCATGCAGCAGGGGCGACACCCGCCAGTCGCTGTACTGGGCCGGCTCGACATACTGGCTGCGAAAGTAGGCAATGGTGTCGGATGTCAGCAGGTAGCCCTGGCCATTGGTGGCGTGGGACGGTGCCACCGCGCGCATGTCGGTGGCCGGGTAGATGAGCAGTTGAAAGTGCAGCGGCACCGGCTCGCCGGCATCACGCCAGGCCAGGGCCACCACGGCCGCCAGGTTGCCACCAGCGCTGTCGCCGCCCACGGCCACGCGGCGGGCGTCCAGGCCCAGCGCCGGGGCCTGCGCCATCACCCAGCGCGTGGCGGCCAGGGCGTCGTCCACGGCCCCCGGGAAACGATGTTCGGGGCCCAGGCGGTAATCCACCGACACCACCACGCAGCGGCCTTCGTCGGCCAGGTCGCGGCACAACACGTCATGGGTGTCCAGGTCGCCAATCGTCCAGCCACCACCATGAAAGTACACCAGCACGGGCGCTGCTGCGGGCAGGCCAGCGGGCCGGTACAGGCGCAGCGGGATGGGCCCGGCCTGGCCTGGGGCTTGCAGATCCTGAACCTGGGCCACGGCGCGGGGCTCGGCCTGGGTGGCGTTGCGACGCTCACGGTAGAACTGCCGCGCCACCTGGGGTGCCAGCGTGTGCGTGGGCGGCACGCCCTTGGCAATCATCAATTCAAGCAGGGCCTTGGCCTGGGGGTCCAGCATGGTGTCTCCGTCATGGTTTCAGATCAGTCTAGCGGCATGATGTGAGGCATGCGTGAAGAACTGTGCTGCCCCTGCGGCCTGCCCCAAACCCTGAACCTGTGCTGCGGCCGCTGGTTGGCCCAAGGGGCTGCGCCGCTGGGCGCGCCCGATGCCGCCACCCTGATGCGCTCGCGCTACACCGCCTTTGTGCTGCAAGACGCGCCTTACCTGCTGGCCACCTGGCACCCCCGCACGCGGCCGCCGCGCGTCGACTTCGAGCCGGGCCTGAAATGGCTGGGGCTGGAGGTGAAACAGCACCGCCCCATCGATGCCGACCACGCCGAAGTGCGCTTCGTGGCGCGCAGCAAGCTGGGCGGCCGCGCCCATCGGCTGCAGGAAACCAGCCGCTTCGTGCGTGAAGACGGCCAGTGGTTGTATGTGGATGGCGATGTCGTCAGCTGACGGGCCGCCCGGCCCGATCAGGTGAATTCCTGGCGCACCGAGGGCCAGGTCAGGCGCCAGGCCATCCAGGCCAGGGCCGCGCTGGCCAGCAGGCCCAGCAGCACGGCCATCGAGCGCGTGGCCGTCAGCAGGCCCTCCAGCAGACCGGCCAGCCCGGGTGGCACGCTCACCGATTGCAGGGCCGCATCCACCCACGACACCATCAGCGCCTGTTGCAGCCACATGCCGCCCAGGTTGACCACCACTGCCAGCAGCAGCAGGCCGATGAACACGCGCCGCGCCCACTCCAGGCGGCGCAGCAGGCCGATGGCCGACACCAGTTGGGCGACCGCCAGCGCCAGGCCCAGGCTCATGACCATGGGCACATGGTCGCGCAGCCAATCGGCCAGGCCGCTGAGCGCCGGGCTGGCAAAACGGGCCTGTGCCACCCACGATGAGGCCGAGGCGTTTTGCAAGAATGCGGCCACCACACCGATGGCGGCCAGCACAATGAACAGCCAGGCCGTGAAGGTGACAAAGCGCGATCGGGCGCCGACGCGAAAGGTCTGGGTCATGATGGGCAGCTCCTGCGACGAGAGGTTTGCAACGGTTCAACCGGCCCTCACAGCACCTGGTCATGCGCATGGTGATGACGCTTTGTGACAGCCTCTTTTCAAGCACAGACCTTTCGCGCATGCACCCACATCTTGAGCCGTTAGCGTTGCTGCATCGCGACACCCATCTGGTGGCGGTGTTCAAGCCAGCCGGGCTGCTGGTGCACCGCACGATGCTGGATGCGCATGAGACCGACGACGTGGTCACCCGCCTGCAAGCCCAGTTGGGCGTGCCGGTGTGGCCGGCACACCGGCTGGACAAGGGCACCTCGGGCGTGCTGCTGCTGGCCCTGGACGCGGCCACCGCGGCCCACCTGGGTGCCAGCTTTGCGCAAGGGGCGGCCCGCAAGCAGTATCTGGCCTGGGTGCGCGGCTGGCCCGCTGACACCGGTGAAACCCAACGCCCACTGGCGCGCGACCCCGAGCTGCCCTCGCAAGGCCAGCCCCAGCTTGAAGCTTGCACGCGCTGGCAGGTGATCGATCGGCAGACGCTGCCGCTGCAAACCCATGCCGACCACGCTGGCACGCGTGTGGCCCTGGTGCAGATCGAGCCCTTGACCGGGCGCCGCCACCAGATTCGCCGCCACTTCAAGGCCCTGGCCCACCCGCTGATTGGCGACGCCACCCATGGCAAGGGGCCGCTCAATCGCGCCATCGCCCAGCACCTGGGTGTGGCCAGGTTGTGGCTGCATGCGCAGCAACTGGTGATCCCGCACCCGGCCACCGGCCAGCCGCTGACCTTGCAGGCCCAGCCGGGTGCCGAATGGGCTTTGTGGCCCGGGCCCGACGCTGCCGCCTGAAACCGCCACAATCAGCGGCCTACCCTGCGCGCCGTCAAGCGCCCCAACCCATGCCCGCTGGCCCCCTTGCTGCTGCCCTGGCTTATTGCCTGTGGGGCCTGTTTCCGTTGTACATCAAGCTGGTGGCCGATGTGCCGGCCATGGAGATCGTGCTGCACCGCTCGGTGTGGTCGCTGGTGTTCGTGTTTGGCATGCTGGCCGTGCTGGGCCGCCTGGCCTGGCTGCCCGCCGCGCTGCGTGATCGCAAGGTGGTGGGCCTGTTTGGCCTGAACGCCCTGCTGCTGGCGGGCAACTGGTCGCTGTATGTGTGGGCCGTCAACCACGACCGCGTGCTGGATGCCAGCCTGGGTTACTTCATCAACCCGCTGGTCAATGTGCTGCTGGGCTTTGTGGTGCTGCACGAGCGGCCCCGCCCGGCGCAGTGGGCCGCCGTGGCAGTGGCCGCCTGCGGCGTGCTGTGGCTGGCCCTGGGGGCCGGGCATGTGCCCTGGGTGTCGCTGGTGCTGGCCTGCACCTTTGGCCTGTATGGCCTGCTGCGCAAGCTGGCCACGCTGGGTGCGGCCGAAGGCCTGGCGCTGGAGACCCTGCTGCTGGGCCCGGTGGCCGTGGGTGGCCTGCTGTGGCTGGGTGTGTCCGGCCAGGGGCATTTTGCGCAGGGCAACTTCAGCCGGGACGGCCTGCTGCTGCTGGCCGGGCCGTTCACGGCCATTCCCTTGCTGCTGTTTGCCTACGGCGCGCGGCGCGTCACGCTGGCCACGCTGGGCCTGCTGCAGTACCTAGGCCCGTCCATCCAGTTTGTGCTGGGCGTGTTTCTGTACCACGAGCCCTTCACACTGCAACGCGGCCTGGGTTTTGGCCTGATCTGGCTGGCCCTGGTGCTCTACAGCGCCGAAAGCTGGCGTGCCATGCGCCAGCGCCGGGCTGCTGCCTGAGCCTTACTTCAGGTCGCCAGCCAGGCTGGCCAGGGTTTCGGCGGCGATGCTCAGGTGGGCCGGGTAGTGCGTGTGGTCGCAGCCCAGCTTGACGGCCGCGCCGGCGCGCACGGCCTGGCGTGAGGCCTCGTCAAACTCGAAGCGCACAAAGTGCACGGCCGAGGTTTTTTCGGTGTTTTCGCGGTCGAGGTCTTCGTCGGCGATGGCGTAGATGCGGGCATGGCCCTCCACCTCGACAAACAAGCGGTCTTCAACGCCGATCAGGCGGGCCAGCTCGCGTTTGCGCTCGTGGGGGTCGCCGTACTCGATCAGCATGGTGGCCTTCCAGTTGCTGCCATCGGGCACCAGGGGCGCATAGGCCTCGATCTCGCTGGTGATGCCGTCGTCTTCGAAGATCTTCTCGATGTGCAGCATCTCCTGGATCTGGCGCCGGATGGTGTGCTCGTCTTCAAACTGCAGGGTGATGTGCTCGCCCAGGTGCACGCTGCGCAGGCGGCGGTGGGCAATGGCCTCGGCCCGGCTGGTCTTGCGGATGCGGGCGTAGGCTTCGAGCGTGAGCAGGCTGTCGCGGGTGATGGTGGTGGTCATGGTGGGTCAGTCCAGTCCGTAGGCAAATCGAAGCAGGCTCAAGGGGTGTTGCAGGGCCTTGGCGGGCGTGCCGGCCTGGCTCATGCCCTGGGCAATGTGGTGGCCGGCCAGCGCGCAATCGCTGCTGATGTAGTCGGGTTCGTTCTTGGCCATGGCCTTGAACACCGGCTTGCCGATCTTCATGGCGATGGGGTGGGTGGCGCTCTTGACGCCGTAGGTGCCGGCGTGGCCCGAGCAGCGCTCAACGGTGTTCAGCGACACCTGCACGGTCTGGCCGATCAGCTTGAACACCTCTTCGGTCTTGCGGCCGATGTTCTGCACCCGGCCGTGGCAGGGGATGTGGTAGCTGACCTTGCCCAGATCACGCTTGAAATCGACCTTGAGCAGGCCGTCCTTCTGGCGGGCCATCAGGTACTCAAAGGGGTCGAACATCGCGCCCTTGACCAACTGCACATCGGCCTCGTCGGGGAACATCAGCGGCAGCTCTTGCTTGAACATCAGCGTGCAGCTGGGCACGGCGCTCAAGATGGCATAGCCCTCGCGGGCATAACGCGCCAGCACCGGGATGTTGTCATTCTTGTGGCGCTCAACGGCCTTCAGGTCACCCAGCTCGAGCTTGGGCATGCCGCAGCAGGATTCTTTCTCGACGATCACATAGGGCACGCCGTTGTGGGCCAGCACCTTGAGCAGATCGTGGCCAATGCCGGGCTCGTTGTAGTTGACATAGCACGTTGAGAAGATGGCCACCTTGCCCGGCGCACGCGTGCCATCGACCACCGGCGCGGCCGGGCCGGTGTGGTCGGCCGACCACCTGAAGCGCTGGGTGGCCAGGCTGGGCATCCAGGCATCGGGGTGCACACCCAGGGTGCTGTCCATCAGGCTGCGCGCGGTGGCGGTCTTGTTGATGGCGTTGACGGCCTGCACCACGATCGGGATGCCGGCAAAGCTGCCGTGCACATCGGTGGAGGCCAGCAACTGCTCGCCCGGGCCCACCAGGCCCTGGCTGAACTTGATGGCCTTGGCCCGCAGCATCAGGTGCGGAAAATCCAGTTGCCAGGGGTGCGGCGGCACATAGGGGCACTTGGCCATGTAGCACAGGTCGCACAGGTAGCACTGGTCCACCACCTGCCAGTAGGCCTCCTTGCGCACACCGTGCACCTCGCCGTCGTCGGTGGCATCCACCAAATCAAACAGCGTGGGAAAGGCCTGGCACAGGCTGACGCAGCGGCGGCAGCCGTGGCAGATGTCGAACACCCGCTCCATCTCGGTGAGGCAGGCGTCCTTGTCGTAGAAAGCCTCGGTCTTCCAGTCCAGCGGGTGGCGGGTGGGGGCTTCCAGATTGCCTTCGCGTTGGCTCATGGTGGTGTCCTGGGCTGAAACTTCAAAACCGGGGTGGGCATGAAACAAGGGGCGCCGCGCTCATCGGGCCCACTGGCGCGGCCCGACGAGGCCCGACGCCCCTTGTGATGCCAGGCAGATCAGTCGACCAGGGCGTCCAGGGCCTTCTGGTAGCGGTTGGCGTGCGAGCGCTCGGCCTTGGCCAAGGTTTCAAACCAGTCGGCGATCTCGTCAAAACCCTCTTCGCGGGCGGTCTTGGCCATGCCCGGGTACATGTCGGTGTACTCGTGCGTTTCGCCGGCCACGGCGGCAGCCAGGTTCTGGCGGCTGTTGCCAATGGGCAGGCCGGTGGCCGGATCGCCGGTTTCCTCGAGGAACTCGAGGTGGCCGTGGGCGTGGCCGGTTTCGCCTTCAGCGGTGGAGCGGAACAGCGCCGCCACATCGTTCTGGCCTTCGACGTCGGCCTTGTTTGCGAAATACAGGTAACGACGGTTGGCCTGAGATTCGCCGGCAAAGGCGTCTTTCAGGTTTTGCTCGGTCTTGGAACCCTTCAAGCTCATGTGAAGCTCCTCTCGGATGGCAGTGGAATCGAAGGCACCTGGGCACGCCACGCGGCCCGGCACCAACTCACGCTACCAAAGCCCGAGGCGGGCGGCCAATACAAAGCTTCAATGTTTGATATAGCGCAGGGCTATTCAATGGAAAACCCTGATAGCCGGCTTCAAGCCTGTGGCGACAGGCCCAGCAGGTCCAGCGCCAGGTGATGCGCCCGCGCGGCGGGGTCGACCAGCTCGTGCAGGATGGTGAAGTGGTTCAGCCCGGGCAGGGCTTCGCACACCGGCACGCTGCGCGCGCCCCAGCGCTGGCGGATGAGCTGGTTCTGGCGGATGAACTCGGGGCTTTCGTCACCCCCCACCAGCGCCAGCAGCGGGCTGCCGGGCGCTGGCATGCGGGCGGGGCTGCAGCGCGCCACGTGGTCGGCGCTCAGCTGCAGATCGGCTTGCAAAAATGGCGTTTGCCGAATGGGCTCCAGATCAAACAGGCCCGACAGCGACAGCGCCGACTTCACCAGGTCTGCCGGCAGATCGGGGCCCACCTTCGACCAATCGCAGCATTGCAGCATGGCCACCAGATGGCCGCCGGCCGAGTGCCCCGCCAGCACGATGCGGGCCGGATCACCACCGTACTGCGCCGCGTGCCGCCACACCCAGGCCAGCGCCTGCGTGAGCTGCAGCGCGATGTCGGGCACCCCCACGGCCGGGCACAGCGCGTAATTGGGCACCACCACCATGGCCCCGGCCTGCACAAAAGCCGGCGCCACGAACGACAGATCGGATTTGTCGAGCGAGCGCCAGTAACCGCCGTGGATGAACACCAGCACCGGTGAACCCGATTCACGCGCCGGGAACACATCCAGCGTCTGGCCGGCATCGGGGCCGTAGGGCACATCCAGCTCGTGCGTCAAGCGCTGGCGCACCAGGGCCGAAGCCTCGGCCCAGCGGCCCAGCAGCGCCACGCCTTCAGGCACGCGGGCCCGGTTGTTGTACTGGGCGTCGTACCACGCAGAGTCATGCAGCGCCATGGAGATCCTTGGGTTCAGAGAACGGGGCCTGGGCATTGTCACCCCAAGTTTGCGGGGGGCATGTACTTGGCACGCCCAACGCGGCTCTGTCGCGCTGAGATCGACCAAAGGTTCCCGCCGTGGCCCAGCCGTTTGACCAGACCACCCGCGCCCTGGCGCAACAAGGCCCCACAGCCGCCATGCTGGGCTGGGCGCTGGCCGCTGCCTGCCTGGCCGCCTGGGCCACGTGGTTCATGCAGGGCCATGTCACCCTGTATGAATCCAGCCCCAAGGCGCGCCTGGAGGTCAGCCGCGCCGCGCACCCGGTGGCGGCCACACTGGCCGGGCGACTGGCCAGGCCGCTGCCTGCATTGGGCACGGCCGTGAAGGCTGGTGAGGTGATCGCCGAGCTGGATGCCGACGACTTGCGGCTGCGCCACGACGAGGCCACCGCCCATGTGCGCACGCTGGGCACGCAGGTGCAGGCGCTGCGCGACGAGATCAGCGCCCGGCAACAGGCCGCCGCCCAGGAAGAGCAAGCCGCCCAGGCCGCCGTGCAGGGGGCCCAGTTCAAGACCCAGGAAGCCCAGGCCGCCGCCGCCTTTGCCAGCGAGCGCGAAAAGCGCGTGCGCCAGGATGTGGACAGCGGCGGCGCTGCCGCCATCGACGCCAGCAGCGCGGGCGCCGATGCCCAGCGCTTGCAGGCCGCCAAGGGTGCGGCCGCTGCCGAAGCCCGCAAGCTGGCCGCCGACGCCCGGGCCCGTGCGGCGCAGTTGCTGGCCCAGATCGAAGGCCTGAAGCGCCAACTGGCGGCCTTGCAAGGCGAGCAGATCGGCCAACAGGCGCTCATCGCACGGCTGGCCCTGGAGATCGAGCAGCACCGTGTGCGCGCACCGGTCACGGGCACGCTGGGTGAGGTGCAGGCGCTGCGCGAAGGCGCCGTGCTGTCGGCGGGTCAGCGCCTGGCCACGGTGGTGCCCACCGGCGAGCTACTGGTGGTGGCCGAATTCGAGCCCGCTGCCGTGCTCGGTCGCATCCACCCCGGCCAGCGCGCCCAGATGCGGCTCGATGGCTTCCCGTGGATGCAGTTTGGCACCCTGGGCGCCGTGGTCAGCCGCGTGGGCACCGAGATCCGCGACCAGCGCGTGCAGGTGGAGTTGACGCTGCAAGGGCCGGCGCCAGCGGGCATCACCCTGCAGCATGGCTTGCCAGGCACGATCGAGGTGGCGCTGGACGATGTGTCGCCGCTGCAGCTGCTGTGGCAAAGCGCGGGCCTGGGCCTGCGCCGGGGCACCACGCCATGAAGCGCCAGCCCGCCCTGCCCCGCCTGCGCCAGGCGTGGACCGCTCCCGAGGTGGTGCAGACATCGGCCATGGATTGCGGCCCCGCTGCGCTCAAGTGCGTGCTCGATGGCCACGGCATCCCGGTGAGCTACGGCCGCCTGCGTGAGGCCTGCCAGACCGATGTGGACGGCACCTCGATCGACGCGCTGGAAACCGTGGCGCCGCAACTGGGCCTGCCCGCCCAGCAGGTGATGTTGCCGCTGAACCATGTACTGGGCCCCGGGCCCACGGTGTGGCCGGCCATCGTGGTGGTCACCCTGCCCGATGGCGCCCCGCACTTTGTGGTGGTGTGGCGCCGCGTGGGCCCCTGGCTGCAGGTGATGGACCCGGCCAGCGGCCGCCGTTGGGTGAAGGCCCGCGACTTTGCGCACCAGGTGCTGCAGCACGAGCACCTGGTCAGTGACCTGGCCTGGCGGGCCTGGGCGGCCACCGATGCGTTCACCGTGCCGCTCACCCGTGGTCTGCAGGCCATCGGCCTGGGCCGCCGTGGCGCCCGCGCGCTGGTGGAGCAAGCGGCCGAAGACGCTGGCTGGTTCAGCCTGGGGGCCCTGGATGCCAGCCTGCGCATGGTGCAGCAGCTGGTGCGCGCGGGCGGTCTGCGCCAGGGCCGTGATGCCGCCAGGCTGGTGAAGGCCCTGCATGAACGCACGCTTGGCCATGCCGACGACATCTTCCGCGACATCCCCGCAACGCATTGGTCGGTGCAACCCGCCCTGGGAGACAGCGGCGAGATGGCGCTGCGTCTGCGCGGCGCCGTGCTGCTGCGCCTGGGTGCGCCGCTGCAACGCGAGATCAGCTACGACGCCACCCTGCCACCACCGCCAGCGCTCTCGCGCGAGCTGCAATCCGCGCTGACCGAGCCCGCTGCCAGACCCCTGCACATGGTGTGGCAACTGGTGCGCCAGCAGGGCCTGGCCGCGCCGCTGGCCATGCTGGGCGCGATGACGCTGGCCGCAGGCGCGTTGGTGGTGGAAGCGCTGCTGCTGCGCGGGCTGTTCCACATCGCCAATGAACTGCACCAGGACAGCCAACGCCTGCTGGCCATGTTGGCCCTGCTGGCCTTTGCAGCGCTGCTGCTGGCCTTCGAGCTGCCCATCATGGCCGAATCCATGCGCATGGGCCGGCAACTGGAAACCCGCCTGCGCATGCAGTTGCTGGCCAAGCTGCCCCGATTGTCTGATCGCTACTTTCAAAGCCGTTCGGTGGGCGACATGGCCGAGCGCAGCCACAGCCTGCAGCAGGTTCGGCAATTACCCAGCCTGGTGATGGCCAGCCTGCAATCGGGCGCCGAAGTGCTGTTCACCCTGCTGGGCGTGGCCATCGTGGCACCAGCCAGCACCGGCTGGGCGGCCTTGATCGTGCTGCTGGCCCTGCTGCTGCCCTGGGCCATGCAGCCCTTGCTGGCCGAGCGCGACATGCGTCTGCACAACCATGCCGGTGCCTTGCACACCTGTTTTCTGGATGCCCTGCTGGGCCTGGTGCCGGTGCGGGCACACCGCGCGCAGGCCGCCGTGCGCCGCCAGCATGAAGGCCTGCTGGTGGCCTGGACACGCGCCTGCCGCAGCCTGGCCCTGGTGCAGACACTGGCCGGCGGCCTGCAATCACTGTTGTGCATGGGCGTGGCCGGCGCCTTGCTGGTGCAGCACTTTCAGGCCAGCGGTGCGGTGGCCGGCAGTGACCTGCTGCTGGTGTACTGGGTGCTCAAGCTGCCTGCGCTGGGCAGCCGGCTGGGCCACACGCTCAAGGCCTGGCCCGGCCAGCGAAATGTGCTGGCCCGCCTGATGGAGCCCCTGGGCGCACCGGATGCCCCCACGGCGGCAGCAGGCAGACCGATCCAGGCCCCTGAGGCCGGCACCAGCCTGCGCATCGAGGGTGGCAAGGTGGTGGCCGGTGGACACACCATCTTGCAAGACCTGGATCTGCACATCGCAGCAGGCGAGCACGTGGCCATCGTGGGCGCGTCGGGCGCCGGCAAGTCCAGCCTGCTGGGCCTGCTGATGGGCTGGCACCGCCTGACCGCTGGCCAGTGCACCCTGAACGGCCACGACGCCAGCCCCGAGGCCCTGGCGCAGTTGCGCCGCCAGGTGGCCTGGGTGGACCCGGGCGTGCAGCTGTGGAACAGGCCCCTGCTGGACAACCTGCTGTATGCCTGCCCGCCAACTGAGGCCGGCAGCCAGGGTGCCGAGATGACCCGCCTGGCCGCCGCGCTGGACGCGGCTGATTTGCGCGGTGTGTTGCAGCGCCTGCCGCAGGGCTTGCAAACCCCGCTGGGCGAAGGCGGCGGCCTGTTGTCGGGCGGTGAAGGCCAGCGTGTGCGCTTTGCCCGCGCGCTGATGCAGGACAGCGTGCAACTGGCCCTGCTGGACGAACCCTTTCGCGGGCTGGACCGGCAGCAGCGCGCCAGCTTGCTGCAGCGTGCACGCAGCGCCTGGGCGGGCGCCACCCTGTTGTGCGTCACGCACGATGTCGCCGAAACCCAGGGCTTTGACCGCGTGCTGGTGGTCGAGGGTGGGCGCATCGTTGAAGACGGCCATCCAGCCACGCTGGCCACGCAGCACAGCCGTTATGCCCAGCTGCTGGCCGAAGACCAACAGGTGCAGGCCGATCTGTGGGCCGGCTGCCATTGGCGGCGCCTGCAGGTGCAAGCTGGCCAGATCCTGGCCACGCCGGTGCCAGGCCCATGAGCGTGCATTGGCGGGATGCCTGCTGGCCCGAGGCGCAACTGGGCCCAGGCCTGTTTGACCTGGCTCGGCACGTGGGCGCCGTGGCCGATGGCCAGGCCCTGCCTGCGGGCCTGAGCCTGGCCCCGCCCGCCACGCCGGCCGAGCAAGCCGACTGGCTGACGTGGGCCGGCGAACAGCTGGGCGCGCAGCTGGACGCCGTGCAGTGCGCCCTGCCCGACACCCAGGCCACCCTGCGCCATGCCGGCCCCGCCGTGCTGCGGCTGCAGCACGAGGGGCAGACGCTGTTTGCCATGCTGGTGGGCACCGCTGGCCGCCAGGCCCGCTTGCTGACCCCTGCTGGCCTGGTGGTGGGCGTGGCCCTGGCCGATCTGCGCGACGCGCTGTGCCAGCGCTGGGAGGCGCCGCTGGCGCCCGAGCTGCAACAGTTGCTGGCGCTGGCGCAGGTGCCCGCGCGCCGCCGCACTCGTGTGCACCGGTCGCTGCTGGCCGAGCGCCTGGGCCGGCAAACCCTGCAGGGCATGTGGATCCTGCGCCCACCGGCCGAAGCGCCGCTGGCCCGGCAGGCCGCCCCCATGAAGCTGGCACGACGGCTGTTGGTTTTTGCCGGCCTGCTGGTGCTGGCCTACGCCCTGGAGCTGTTGGGCTGGCAACTGATTGGCGGCGCGGCGCTGGACGGCCGCCTGGACCACGGCTGGCTGTGGGCCTGGGTGCTGCTGGTGCTGACGCTGGTGCCACTGCAGGCCGGTGCAGGCTGGTTGCAAACGGGCGTCACACTGGACATCGGCCGGCTGATCAAGCAGCGCCTGCTCGCGGGTGCGCTGCGCCTCAACCTGGACGCTGTGCGCCAGCGCGGCGCCGGCCAATGGCTGAGCCGGGTGATGGAATCGCAGGCGCTCGAATCGCAGGCCCTGGCCGGCGCCCTGGGTGTGCTGGTGGCGATCATCGAACTGGGTTTTGCGGCATGGGTGCTGAGCCAGGGCGCCTGGCCCCTGGGCCACCTGGCCATGCTGGCCGCCTGGCTGCTGCTGACTGGCCTGCTGGCCTGGCGCCTGGCCCGGCGCCAGGCGCACTGGACCGAGCAGCGCCTGTCGCTCACCCACGATCTGATCGAGGGCATGGTGGGCCACCGCACACGCTTGGCACAAGAGTCGGCGCTTCGCCGCGATGCCGATGAAGACCGGGCCGCCGCCAGCTACCTGCAGGCCTCGGCCCGGCTGGATCAAGCCATCGTGCCGCTGGCCGGCGCCATGCCGGGCGGCTGGGTGCTGGTGGCCCTGGCCGGGCTGGTGCCGGCGATGGTGGGCACCGGGGCGGCCCATGCGGCATCGTCCTGGGCCATCAGCCTGGGCGGTATCCTGTTTGCGCACCGTGCGCTGTCGGGCCTGTCGGGCAGCCTCAGCAGCCTGGCTGGGGCGCGCATCGCCTGGCGGCAGGTGGCCGATCTGCTGCAAGCTGGCACGCAAGCCGGCCAGCCCGGGCCTTACATCGGCCAGGCTTCGCGGCAAGCCCTGTCGCAAAGGCCTGCCCAGGCGCCCGCCCTGCTCGATGCCCACGGCCTGGGCTACCGCTACCGGCCCACGTTGGAGCCCGTTTTGCGCGGCGCCAGCATCAGCCTGCAGCCTGATCAAAAAGTGCTGCTGGAAGGCCCGTCGGGCGGGGGCAAAAGCACGCTGGCGGCCATCCTGGCCGGGCTGCGCCAGCCCGATGCCGGCTCACTGATGCTGGCCGGCCTGGACCGCCCGACCCTGGGCGACAGCTGGCATGCCCTGGTGACCGAAGCACCGCAGTTTCATGAAAACCACGTGCTCACCGGCACCCTGGCCTTCAATCTGCTGATGGGGCGGTCAGCTGGCGAGGCCGCCCACGACGCCCTGATGGCCGAGGCGCAAAGCCTGTGCGAAGAACTGGGCCTGGGCGACCTGCTGGCCCGCATGCCCGCGGGCCTGCACCAGCGTGTGGGCGAGACCGGCTGGCAACTGTCGCATGGTGAACGCAGCCGGGTGTTTCTGGCCCGCGCCTTGCTGCAGGGCGCGCCACTGACCATCCTGGACGAAACCTTTGGTGCGCTCGACCCCGCCACGCTGCGCCTGTGCATGCAGGCCGTGCTGCGCCGCACCCGCACATTGGTGGTCATCGCCCACCCGTGATCCTTACCCTGTGATTGGAAAGACCCGTCGTGTCAACACGCCACCCCGCCCCCACTGAAGACCGGCTGCGCGCCTCACCCAGCTTTGTGCAGGCCCTCACCCTGGACGGCCGCCCCTACGTGGCCAAGGAGACCGAGCCCTACATCCAGTACTGGCTGAGTGAGCGCGAGCGCCTGCTGCTGTCGCTGTTCATGAAGCGGGGCGGCGTCACTGCCTCGCAGGCCATCACGCAGCACACGGGCACGCTGACCGCCCAGGCAGCCGGGCGTGAAGCGGCTCGTTCGCGGCAGGCCATTGCGGGCATGCTGCAAGCAGGCGTGCTGATGCGCAGCCAGGACGACACCTCACGCTACGACGCCGCCATCGTGCGCGATTACGTGAAGCACCGCCCCATCCCGCCCGAGATCGCGGCGCACATCGTGCAATGCAGCGGCATGCAGGCCCAAAGCCGTGTGCTGGATCTGGCCGGTGGCCCGGGTGACCTGGCGCTGGCCCTGGCGGCCACCAGCGGCCAGGTGTCACTGATGGAGCTGTCACGCGGCTTCCTGGCGGCGGGCCGGGCCCGCGCCCGCGCACGCGGGCTGCCGCTGCAAACCATCCACGACTCCTGCAACCGGCTGGTGTTTCGTGATGAGACCTACGACGTGGCCACCGTGTGCCAGGCCCTGCACTGGCTGGATGATGTGCAGCTGTGCCGGGGGCTGGCGCGCGTGCTGAACCCCGATGGCAGTTTTTTTGTGGTGCACAGCGCCATCGATCTGCCCGACGACCACCCCCTGGCCTACCTGCTGGGGCATGACTCCATCCTGGGCCGCAAACAGCGCCAGAGCCTGCCGGAAGAAGTGGCGCCGCTGCTGCGCCGCCTGAGCCTGCTGTTCGAGGCGCTGGATGCCTCGCCGGTTCAACGGGTTGACTTCAACGAGCCCGGCATGGCCGCAGGCGCGGCCCAACGCATCGCGCCGGCCGGCGTGGCACTGTTCAAGCAGCCCCGCCCCTTTGATGCGGGCTACGCGCGGGGCTTCCTGACGCCCGCCCACATTGCCGCCACAGGCATGGCCGAGGCCCACTTTTGGGCTGACTTGCAAGCGCGGTGCGCCGCGGTCAGCCCGGCCAGAATGGTGGGCACGCACCATTGGGCCGTTCTGCACTTTCAACGCGGCGCCAAGGGTGATCTGGGCAACTGGGCCCAGCGCAAGCCGCGCCAACTGGCCTACACGCCGGGCGATGGCCGGTGAAACCGGGCCCGTGGCCCGACGCTGTGCAGGGGGCCGGCCTCAGCCGCCCCAACTGCCACCCAGCGCGCGGATCAGGCTGGCATGGGCCTGGCGCTGCTGGGCTTGTGCACGCACCCATTCGCGACGCTGGGCCGCCTCATCCACTTCGGCCTGCCACAGGGCCTGCGCAGGGCCCAGCCCCAGGGCCAGGCGCTGGCGTGCCACCCGCGTGATCTGCTCAGCCGACAGCACGGCCTGGTGCCGGGCCTGGCCAAGCTGGCTGGCAGCGCGTTGGCCCACCAGGGCGTCTTCCACCTCACGAAAAGCGGTGAACACGGCTTGTTGGTAGGCCGCCGCAGCGGCCTGCACATCGGCATCGGCCAGGCGCTGATCGGCTTGCCGGCGGCCACCATCGAACACTGGCAGGCTGCCCACCAGGCCCAGGCCCCAACTGCGCGCCGTGGCCTGCAGCAGCTCACGCCAGTTGCTGGCGGCCTGGCCACCGCTTGCTGTCAGGGCCAACTGCGGCCACCAGGCCTGTCGGGCCATACCGGCGCGCATCAGGGCCGCTTGCAGGCCTGCCTGGGCGGCCAACACGTCGGCCCGGCGAACCAGCAACTGGCTGGGCAGGCCTGCGGGCACATCGGGCACATCGTGGCCTTGCCAGGCGGCCTGACCGTCGAGATTCAGGGTGGATGGGGCTTGGCCGGTCAGCCAGGCCAGCTGGTTGAGGGCGGTGTCACGCTCGGCCAGCAAGCCCGCCAGATCTGCTTCGGCGCGCGCAAGTGCCTGCTGCACGGGCGCCAAGGCCAGGGCGGCCACGGTGCCACCTTGCACCCGCTGTTGCAGGGCGCCCAGGGCCTGCTGCTGGCGGGCATGCTGCAGCGTGGCCAACTGCCATTCATCGTGGGCCGCGCGCCAGCGCCAGTACTGCTGCACCACTTCGGTCTGCAACAGCAGGCGGGCCACGGCCAAGGTCTGTTCGGCGGCCTGGGCGTCATGCTGGCGGGCGGCCTGCGCCGTCTGCAGCAGGCCCAGCCAGTCCAGGGTCATCTGGCCTTGTACCTGGGCCGACCACAGCGTGCCGGTGTCACCGGCCGCGTTCAGCAGTGGCCCGCCTTGCCTCACGGCTGCGGCGGACAGACTGACTTGTGGCGCGGCTGCGGCCTGCTGGGTTTGCAAGCGCGCCTGCGCCTGACTCAAGCGCGCCGTGGCCTGCGCCAGCGTGGGGCTGCTGGCCATGGCCTGTTCAACCAGCTTGTCCAGTTGCGCGTCGTCAAAAGGGTGCCACCACGGGCCATCGGCTGGCGTCATCAGCACGGCAGCGGGCTTGGTCTGTGCCGGCGCAGCGTGAAACCGCTCGGGCACAGCGGGTGCCGCCAGTGGTGCCGGTGGCGGTGCCGAAGCACAAGCCGACAAGGCCAGCGTCAGGGCTGCGGCAAACAGCCTGGCACTGGCCTTGTCGGGCTGCCGGACAACGGCGGCAAGTGGGCGAAGTTGAAACACGATCAGCTCTTGAAAAAGCAGACAACGGACACGGCCGGCCGTGTCCGTTGCAAGCGTCTAGGTGCGTTGCAGCTCAGATGCCGGTGCAGCGGCTGACGGGCGGCACATAAGGCACCACCACGGCCACGGGATCCGGGGTCGAGTGCGTCGAGTTCTTGCCGGCACCCGAAGCACCACCTGCACCTGCGCGAACGTTGGTCTTGACTTTCATTTCATTCTCCTGAGAGTGGTCGTGCACATGGCACGTTATCTGGCTGGCACCATGCCGGCCAAATGGGGGCACACCTGGGCGCTGCTGGCCAGGTGTGTGGACAGGTCTGCCTGGATGTGCAGCCTTTCCGTGTCGAGTTCGATCTGCAGGCCCAGCAGGCCTTCCAGATCGGCCACCAGATCAGGCAAGCGGCGAGCCACCGCCCCCTGCAACTGGTTGTGCAAATCAATGTCGCGAGCACTGAAGGCCCGGCGGGCAGGCGCCCTGTTCAGCAAGTCGTTGATGCGCATTTGCTGGCTGGCGGCCACGCGCAGCAAGGCGCGCTCCTGCTCCAGGAATGCCGCCACCATGCGGGCAAAGGTGTGCAGCGCAATGCGGTCGCCGCCATCGGTGCGGCCAAACCGCGGGCGCAGCAGGCGCACCAGGCGTGCCGAGGTTTCCTGCACATCGGCGGCCACCGGCATCATCATCTGATCCAAGGGCATCACCGGCGTCTGGCCCAGCCCCATGCCACATTGGGCGTGCATGTCGGCGTACACCTGCTCGCGGTCGACACGCCAATTTTCGTGGGCCAGGTAGGTGCTGGTCTTCATGGCCTGCACGCGGGCTTGCAGCGTGGCCGCCAGGGCTTGCACCTGGTCATTGCCCACCAACGCCCAGCGCTGCGTGGCGGCCAGCAGTTGGTCATAGGTACGGGTCATGATGGGCCACAGCGAAAACACCGCTGCATAGGCCTGCAAGCCCAGCAGGCCGTAGTCGATGGCCGGCTGCAGTTCATCCAGCGCGCGGTTCAGGGCTGGCGGCCAGTCGGCAGGTGCGGCCACGGGTTTGCCATCGACCAGCACAGCCAGAAATTCCTCCACCATGGCTCGGGGGCCCGCGCACACACCATGCTCGGAGTGAAACGAGTAATTGCGCTCGGTGTAGTCCAGGATCTGTGCCGTGGTCACCGGCGCATCGGCGGACAGCGTGGGCTCGCCAATGGGCACAAACAGCATCTGGTGCATGGCCATGCGCAAACCATCGGTCACCCGAAACACCGACGACAACACGGGATGCAACTGGCCGTTGCCCACCGGTTGGTCAGCGCGCACCAGCGAGTAGGTGGCCACGGCCAGCACCGCGGTGGCCAGACGCTCGATGTGGCCCACCGTCCAGCGCTGCCCGCCTTGCAGGCTGGTGTCGTGCGCATACCGCTGCAGGTAGGCGCCGCGCACCGCTTGCAGCACGAACATCATGGGCGCCCAGTGCTGGCGCATGGTCTTGAGGGCCGTCACGTTCATCGGCCTGTCAACCTGAAACCGCGTGCCCGGGTAGATGCAGGTGCGCCACTTGGTAGGCACGTTCAGCCGCAGGGCTGGCGGAAACACGTTGGATTCACCCACCTGGCGGCCGTCACCATCCACCGCCATGTGCGCCACCCGAAACACCGGCACCACCAGCTCCAGCCAGCCTTGTTCCAGCGCGCGGCCGGTCAGTCGCTTCATGATGGTTTCGCAATCGCGCCAGCTTTCAGGGCGATCACACGCCGATACAGGCAGCGGCGAGGGCTGCTCGCCGCCGCCCAGCGTGCCATTCAACGCCGCCAGGGCCTCGGCCGACAAATCGGCTTCGCGCAGCAGCACGCCTTCTGCAAGCAGTTGGGCCAGCAGCGGCTCGATCACCGACCAATCGTAGCCATCGCCCCAGGTGGTGGCCTGCCAGGCCTCGAAGCGCGACTGCGCAGCCAGCGCCTGGCCAAATGCAAACAGGTGCGGCTCGTCGAAGGAGATTTCCTTGTCGTCGTAGAACAGCCGCAGTTCGCGGCCCGCCTGCGGGTCATCCAGAAACTGCACCACCACGCGGCGGTGCATGGGCAGCACCAGGGCTTCGTCGGGCGACAGGCCACTGGACACCGGCACAGTGGCCAACTGTTCGAAGGCAACCGGGTGGAAGGGGCACTGGGTGACGGCTTGGGCTTGCATGCTCTGACAGAGCCCTCAGGCCCTGCGCAAATACACGCCTGCTTGAAACAAATTGAAAGCGCCTAACAGTCAATCAGAATGACCTGGTGGCGTACCTGCAAAAAAAAAGCCGGCGCCCCAATTGAAGGCGCCGGCAGGTGGGGCCGCCAACAAGCGCGGCCGGTTATTTGAACCGTTACTTGCAGCTCAGCGGCTTGGGACGGCGGTCATCCCGCACGGCCGAGTAGGCATCCAGCTGAAACAGATGGCTGCCGCACAGCTGGGTGGTGGCTCGCTTCAAGCGCTGCAACACGTCCTTGGGTGCCAGGCTGGGCGCCACCGAGCGCACCAGCGCTGCGGTACCCGCCACCAGGGGCGACGCCATCGAGGTGCCGCTCCAGGTGCCGTAGCCGCCACCGGGCACCGTGCTGGTCAGGCCCTCGCCCGGTGCAGCCAGGTCAATCCAGGTGCCGTAATTGGTGAAGTTGGCCTGCTGGTTGAGCCCATTGCTGGCCGCCACCGAGAACAAGCCGTAGGCGCCTTCGGCAGCCGGGTATTCCTTGAGGCTGCCGCTGGCGTCATTGCCCGCTGCCGCAATCACCACCGCCCCGTTGCTGCTGCTGCAGCGGCGGGTGTCGTCGGCATAGCCCGGATCACTGCGGTCACCAATCGGGTCATCCGGCACGGCCGGCGCACAGGTGGCAATCTGGGCAATCGTATCGAGGATGCGGGTGCGGGTGAAACTGCCCAGGCTGAGGTTGATGACATGCGCGCCATCATCGGTGTCGGGGTTGCCATCCGGATCCAGCGCCCACAAGATGGCCTCGGCCAGCACCCAGGCATTGCCAGCACCGTTGGCATCCAGCACCCGCACCGGCATGATGCGCGCGCCCGGGGCCACCATGGCGATCAGGCCGGCCACATGGGTGCCGTGCCCCCACGACGGGTAGCCGGGTCCACCCACTTCAGACGGATCCAGATCATCGTCAACAAAATCGCGGCCCGGCAACAGGCGGCCGGCCAGCGCCGGGTGGGTGGCGTCGATGCCGGTATCGAGCACCGCCACGCGCACGCCCTGCCCCAGCGCAAGCGCCTGCGCCTCGGGCACGCGCATGCGTTGCGGGCCCCATTGGGTGGCATACGCACTGGCTGTGCCAATGGCCCAGGGCACGTTCTGGCGCTTGGATTCAGGCGTGCTGTTGCTGGCGTTCTCCTCGGCAATCAACACATCGGTTTCCAGCGACAGGCTGGGCAGGATGTCCTTGGGCCGCACAGTGCCCACCACCTTCAGCCGGTAGATGGGCCGGGCACCAAAGCGGCTGACCAGCGACAGCGGGTACTTGGCCAGCAGGGGCTGCAGGGCATTGGTGCTGCGCAGCTTGACCAGAATCTCGCCAGCCACCGTGGGCGAGCCCGAAGTCGACGACGCCGTGGTGGGGGCCGTCGAGCCACCGCCAGCGTTGACACCGCCGCCGGCAGCCAGGGCCAGGCCCGCGACAAGGCCCAAGAGCCCGGCGCACAGCGCAGAGCGGACAAAACGGGGCGAAATGGTCATGACAAGGCCTTGGCGGTGGGGGGTCTGACAAGCAGAGCGCGATCTTGAAGGCTAAATACGTGCGAACTGCACTTTTGATTCCCTGGGGATGCCAACTGTGACGCAAGCCTCAACTTTGTTACAGGTTGTGGACCCCTCGCCAGGCCCTACCAGGCCCCGTACAGCACAAATGCTGCCCAGAAACCGGGATGCGGATGAACCGCCCGCACGGCCTGTTGGGCGGCTGCCAAGGCCGCAGCCGCCGCCTCACCCCGGGCCAGGTGGCGATGAAACTCCCGCATGAACTCGCGCGCCACGGCGTCGTCAACCGGCCACAGGCTGGCCACCACCCGCGCGGCACCTGCCAGCATGAAGGCCCGAACCAGCCCCACCATTTCGTTGCCCTGCCCGGCCTCGGACAGCGCCGTTTCGCAGGCGCTGAGCACCACGGTGCCACCTGGCCGCAGTTGCAGGCCGTCGGCCTCGTCGGCACTGAGCGCCTGCCCATGCAGGTGCAACATGGAAAAGCGCGGGTTGTCCTGCCGAAACAGCGCATGACACGCCAGGTGCAACACGTCCGCCTGGGGCGCGCACAGGCGCAGGGCGTCGACCGTGGCCTGTTCGGCCAGCAGGGCCTGCCCCTGCGGGTACAGCGCCGCCACGTCTTGGGCCTCGGTGGCCGTGTGGGGCAGTTGCGATGGCTCGGCCAGGGCCCAGGCCCGAGCCGGTGGCGCGGCCTGGCGCAGGCCGGCCGCCTGCAAGCTGGCGCAGGCCACGGCGGCACTGGGCATCACACACCACTGGCAGGCCTCGCCCAGGGACTGCTGACCATCGTGCAGCGCATGAAACGGTATCTGACCCAGCGGCCCATGGGGCACCAGCAGCACACGCCGCGCACCGCGCACCAGGCCCCCAAGCGGCGCCCACAACAACTTGAACAAGGTGAGCAGCGCCAGTTGGGCGCGCTCGGTCAGCCTGGGCATCTGGCGCTGCAAGCTGGCCGCACCATGGCGCAAGGCCTCCAACTGAAACCGGGCGGCGTCCACAGCCTGCTGCACCTGCGCCATGCTGGCCAGATGGCGAACCAGGTGGCATCCCTGGGCATCCACCAGGCAGGCAAGCAGTTCGCCATCGGATTCGCCGTACTCCACCAGCACATCACCCGGCCCCAGCACGGCCTGCAAGGCGTGCACATCCAGGGCTTGCCATGAACCGCCCTCGCCTGCCGGCCCCACCAGGCGCTGCCGGCGTGCGTCTTCAGTGAGTTCTCGCTCCAGGCGCAGCATCTCATCGTGCAGCCCACCCAGCGGCTCGTTCGCGTCTTCGAGGCGCTGCACGCGGCGGTACAACCAGTTCAGGCGTGCCCGGCGGCGAGACGCGTCATCGGCGCCGGCATCGATGCCCGCAGCCTGGCCGCCCACCTGCTGGGTGCCCAACTGGCTGAGTTGATCACCCATGGCACGGGCGCGATGGCGCTCCAGGCTTTGCAGCACGGCCGGTGCCTGGCCCTCGGCCAGGGCCAGGCGCAGCAGGCCCTGGTAGGGCTCGATCCGGTCACCCAGAAACGCGCTGCGCAATTCGCTGCCCGGCAAGGCGCTGCGCTGCAGTTCCAGGCCTTCCACGGCCTGCTCGTAGTACTGCCGGGCCTGGCCCGCATCACCCTGCAGTTCGGCCAGGCGGCCCAGCGCCTCCCAGCAACGGGCCTGCACCGACACCTGCCGACGCAGGCTGGCCTGGCTCAATGTGTGTTGCAGCACATGGGTAGCCCGCGCATGCTGGCCCGATGCCAGGCAGGCCAGCCCTTCCAGCACATCACTGCGTGCCTGCCCATCGGCCACCGAGGCCCGGCTGTAAATGCCCGACGCCCGCTGGGCCCCCAGCAAGGCGGCCTGGCTGTCGCCTCGCTTCAAGGCCCATTCAGCCTGCGCCAGCGCCACCGCCGCCTCGCCCACCGCATTGCCTTGCCGGGCAAACAACGCGGCGGCCTGCTCAAAGTGCACACTGGCTGACGCCCGCCCCAGCAAGGCCTGCGCCCGGCCAGCCTGCGCCAGCGCCCAGGCCTGTTCATCGGGCAGCGCCAGGGCCTCGAACTGCGCCTGCGCGCCTTCCAGCAAGGCCAGGGCCTCGGGCAGCAGGCGCAGCTCCAGGTAGGCGTCGGCCAACTGCTTTTCGGCCACGGCCAGGTACTGCGGCATGGCCAGGCGCTCGTAACGGCGCCGCGCCGATTCGAGCCCGGCCAGGGCCTGCCGGTAGCGGCCGCGCGCCATGTCCAGCAGGGCCACGGATTCATCAACCAGGGCTGCGGGCAGCTCCAGCCCACGGCCAGCCGCACGCATGCGGGCCCGCGCGTAGATGCGCAGGGCTTCATCAAAATCGCCTTGTGAGGTGAGCGCCACCGCCAGGCCAATGTCGGCCAGCACCGAGTGGTGGTGGTCACGCAGGCGGGCAAACAGCACCGCCGCTTCGCGAAAATGCCGGGCGGCCTCGGGGTAGGCATCACGCCGCAGTTGCAGGCTGCCCAGGTTCTGGATCACCCGCGCGGCGGCACGGCGGTTGCCCAGCTGCAGCAGGGCCAAGCGGGCAGCCTCGGCGCAGGCGATGGCTTCATCGTGGCGGCCCAGCATCGACAGCGCCATGATGCGTGGCACCAGGGTTTGCGCAGCGGGATCGGCATGGCCATGGGCTTGCAAGCCTGCGCCGGCGGCATCCAGGCTGTGGATGGCCTCTTGCATGCGGCCCTGCGTGAGGTGGGCAATGCCGCCCGTCCAGTGCGCCAGCGCCTGCACGGTGCCGGCAACCACCGTGGGCCAGGCTTGGGCAGCCAGCTCGGCCAGCAAGGCGGCCGCACGCGCGGCCCGTGGCGGCTCCACGCTGAAGGCCTCGTAGCAAACATCCTTGAGCGCCCAGGCCATGGGCAGGGCCTGATCCGCCGCCACGGCAGGCAGGCTGCCGCCGTCAACGGCCCGACGAGCCCGTTCGAGGGTGTCGTCGGTCGCGTCGGTCAATCCAGACGCTCGTCCAGTTCAAGGGTGGGCAGCTCGATCACCAGATCGCCCACGCGCAAGACCATGCGCCAGTCGCCGCTGCTCAGGCCATCCACCCGGAAACTGCCCATCTCATCGAGCACGGCGCTGACCGCAGCACCGGGCTCACCATCCAGGCGCGCCAGCTCAACCGTGCCGGCTTCGTCCGGGCCCAGAACCTGACCGCTCAGGCCAAACTGCCCCCCCTGGCTGGCGATGCGCAAATCGACGTCGCGGTCATCGGCGGTGAACAGCAGGTGGCGCGTGGCCCCAGCGCCCGAGCGCATGCCCAGCGCCGGCGCTGGCGTGGCCCAGCTGTCAAACGACAACACCGCCACCACCAGTCGGGCCGCTGCGGCCAGGGTGGACGCCAGCGTGGGCGCTGCCATCAGGGACATGGCGCGTTCTTGCCAGGCCTGCGGGGCATCGGGCAAGGCCTGGGCAGCGCGGCGCAGGTGTTGCAGCAGTTCGTCGTCAGAGAGGTGGGCCAGTGAAGTCATGGTGTGCCTGGGGCGGGTCTTGGCCGACAGAGCGCGCGCCCTGGCGGTAGATACATTGCTTCACACATGTTTTTTGCCAGCCAGGTCGCCGGCCTCGACCAGGCCGCGCAATTTGACCAGGCAGCGTGAGCGCGTGGGCCCGATGCTGCCGGCCGGCATGTCCATGCGCCGCGCCACTTCATCGTAAGGCACGTGGTCGTCGTCGTCACGAAACACCAGTTGCAGCAGCTTGCGGCAGCGCTCGTCCAGCCCGTCCATGGCCGTGCGCAGGCGGTTCAACTGCTGCAACTCATCCAGGGCATGCTCGGCCAGCGGCGCATCATCAGCCAGGGTGGCTTCCAGCCCTTCACCGTCTTCGTCGTCGCCCCGGCTCATCGAGGTGGTGCGATCCTGGCGCTGGCGCTCGCGGATGGCTTCGCGCTTGGCTGTCGTCACGATCCAGGCCTGCAGGCGATCAGGCTGCTGCAAGGAGGGCAGATGCTTGAGCAAACGCTGGAACACCGTCTGGAAGACATCGGCCGCCATGTGCTCATCCAGGCCGGCCCGCATCACCACCGCATACACCAGCCGCTGGTAACGCTTGACCAGCACGGCCCAGGCCGCGCTGTCACCAGCACGGCAGCGCGCCACCAGCGCGGCATCGTCAGGGGGATCGGGCAGGCTCATGATCAAGCCCGATGGTAACGGTTGCAATTCGGCCTTTGCGGCCGCAAAAACAGGCTGTTTCACGCCATTGACCGGCCGCTGGACGCACCGGGACACCCCTTTTTTGCCCACACCCTGCGTGCTATATTGATCGCCTGCCGTGGGGGTGTAGCTCAGCTGGGAGAGCGCTGCGTTCGCAATGCAGAGGTCAGGAGTTCGATCCTCCTCATCTCCACCACAAGGCTGCCGGGGCTTCGCATCGCTGTGACTTGAAGCATTGGATTGCACCGTGTGCAATTCTTAAGTTCATTTCACAGGTGCAAGCCTTAAGTTCAACAGCCCCGTCAGGGGCTGTTTTTGTTTGGTCGGCCGCACCTGCTCAGGCTGGGTCGCGGAAGATGTGAGCCCGATGAAACGCGAGGTTCACACAGTGCGCCGGCCTGAGACTGGCGAGAACCCAATCCGCTCTTACGCCCAACCGCTCGGATTCCGCGGCCGCCAACGCCTTTGAAATCAACAACTTGCCGTTCTCGGCGAACGAAACCCAGCCCCCATCAAACAGGGCGTCTAGGTGAGGCGCGAGCAGCAGCCCGTTGAACACGTCCAGCCGCTCGTTGTCGCTCTCGCAGGCCGCCCAGGGCTTGATGTGCGAGGCCCGCAGCAGCTCTGGCACGGCGAGCCCGGTCACGCAGCATCGGCCCTGCCAATAGTCCAACAGAGCCGCTCGGAACAAGTTCTGGCCCACGCGCTGGACAACAATCCGCTCCGCCTCCGTGGACCGGGGCATGCTGGCAGTTTCACGTCGGAAGGCATCGGCCACGCGGTTCGGCAGCGTCCTGGCATGCGCGGCGGCCGTACGCAGGACGTCATAGAGCGGCCCGAAGCCGTCTACTGTCAGCAGACTGGCGCCGTCGACCGAATCGAGCAGGCCCGCGCTGGATGCACTGACGGTCAGGGTCGAGGGACTGGCCGGCTGGACAAGCACCGTCTCCGGAAACCGTGCCGAGCGCAGTTCCAGGCCGCCGTCGCGCTCGAGCGGCGTCATCTCGAAGCCGCAGTCGGCGGCTGCCTTCTCGATGCGCAGACGGTCGAGCGGTGTCATGCTGCCGTTCCGGCCAGCTTCGATGCCAGTCACCGGGGCCGCCCCTTGTAACCGGCCGGCGGAGCCTTCACAACCTTCGGAGCTTTCCCTGCTGACGTCGATTTGAAGAGAGACGGGTCGACTTCAAACACGCTCACAGCAACTTGCTCATTCCCGTGGACATGTGCAATCAAGCGCTCGTGCTTGGGCAAGGGTACCTGTGCCGTCGACCCACCGAACTCGCCGGAATTGGCGAGGACCACCGGCTGGTACATGTGGAAGTGCAGTGCTGCGACCATGTTGTCAAAGGTTTGAACGTCTTGGTTGAGCGCTGCCACCAGGAACATGTCTGACCTGTCTCGGAGGTCGGCCACGAGGTCCAGGTCCGTGGCGTCGTAGCAAATGGCCGCCGCGATGCGAGTGCGCGTCTTGGAACCTATCGGCAATTCAACGAGGGTCACATGCGGCCGGTGCCCCTTCACACCCATCTTCACCTCATCCTTCATCGGATGCTGCTTGCCCTGCCAAGCGTACTGAAACGCCCGGCCATGGCCTGCAGATTCGGTTCGAATCAACCACAGACCTTGGTTGACGACGCCACCTGCCTTGTGCGAGTGGAGAAAGGTCAAGCCGGTGAAGATGTTGGCTCTCACCTTGTCTGAGAGCCGCCTCAGCAGGAAGACATGCTCAGGGTGCACGGCCAGCTCCGGAAACAGGATGACGTCGACCACTGGGTCGTCAGCCTTGTCGGATGCGGTCGCGGGACTCGCCGATGCCCATGTTTTGAGCTTCTGATGAGCCAGCCGGCACACCTCGGCAAGGTGGCGCCGATGCTCAGCCAAAGTTCCTGGGGTCCAGTGCGTCGGGTCCTTGTCGTCGAACTCATTGCGCCGGGGACGCATCGGCTGAACGATGGCCACGCGCAGAGGTCGCTCCTGCAAGGGTTCGTGGTCATCGACAGGCACCACGTACATTGGCGTCCTGCTCCGCCGTCCAAAAAGACTGCGTTGCACCACTATGCGCTCTTGGACAAGTGCGAGCAACTCGGCCGCGCTTCTTGCATCGCCTGCGGCGGATGCAGCACTTGTCCGGAACTCAACGCCCGGCCATTGCAGGAGGGTCGACAGCAGACTGGAGAGCCACGGCGACACTGGCGCCGGCTCGTCCAAAAGACCTCGCCCCGAGTTCAAGAGGCCAAATCGCCGTTTGAACCAGGTGCTGCGCAGCCCGCTGTACCGACCTACCTCCTCGGTCACTAGGTATCTACGGCTCGTGAAGTCAAACTCGCCCGTCAAGGCCGAGCGCAGGATGCGGCCCAACCCGTAGAGCCAGGCCTTCTCGGGCTCCACCCATGGTGGGCTGGCATACAGCGGGTTGGTCACATCGCCCGCCTCCATGGACTCCACTCGCAGGAAGCCAGGCTGCTCAGGCAACTCCGCCAGCCTCGACCAGTCATCGCAACGAAGTACGATGTCAGAAGCGCTGCGCCCGGCCGCCAACTGCTCTTCGGCGCCGGGATGACGCAGCAACGCGTCCGCAAGCATGAGAAGAGCGTTCTCCTGGTCGAACAGATTGTTTGACTCACTGATGACTTGCAGAAGTGGTTGGGCGCCTTTCAGCTTGGTCGAGTGCCTCCGCAAACTGCTCGACCGCTTGTTAGCCTGGACCAGCGCAGGCGGAACGAACTGGCGCCAGTTTGATGCCCGGCGCCCATTCAGTGCCACCATGAGCAAGTCTGGGCGACTTAGCGCCATGGTGCGTACGACTGTCTCCCGAACAGCTTCGTCGTCGGTGCGCCTGAGCCCTTCTGCCAGCCACACCCCGAAGCGCCGGGCATTGGGCTGCAGTTGCTGCGCCACGATGGCCAGAGGAATGGCGTTCCTCAACTCGGCCCCCTGAGACGGTTCGAACAATGCCACGCGCTGCAACGCTGCGTACATCTGTACTTCGGGGGCGGGTTCGATCGTTGCAGCGAGGGACGCATCGCCGATGGACGCCAGATAGAGGCGAGCCTGCTGGCGAAGGTACCAGGGGGACGAGGTTCGTTCGGTCAGAACGCGGCGCGCGATTCCGCCAAGCTCCTCGCGGTAGCCCTGGATATCTACCCCTCCCGGATATTCGTTGGGGTCACGGAAGCCGGTCTCCACTGCGCCTGCCCGCAAAAGGTCGGCCAGGACGTATTCCGCCACGCGTACCTGCCTGAGCTTTGCCAGGTCTAGGTCAGCCGCCAGGTCGAACAGCTTGATGTTGAGCGCCTCGGCTACCGGGCCCAGCAGCCGGGGATGAGGAAACAGGTCCAGTCCGCAGCGCAGTAGCAAGACCAATGCGGGGTTCTCGGCCCAACACTTGATGAGCTTGCGTGCTGTGGACTCGAACTCATGCGACAGCACCACGCCCTGGGTCACCTGGTCGCCGACCGTCTCGGATGAGCCCACTGGGCTTTCAAGGTCCGTCATTGCCAGCCGATGCCGCATCAGTTGGGCAATGCGCGTCGCCACGAACCGCTTCACGGTGTCGTCTCGCACGTCAGTGTTGGGTACGGCAACCGTTGCTAGTGCCAGGCGAGACGGTTTAGGGTCGTCGACACTGTCTATCTGCTCGGATACCCACAGAAGCCCGTCCAGGCCACCTGCAGCCTGTGCCAACGACTCCAAGTCGAAGGTCCCGCTCAACTCTGCGTTGAGCATCTCCATCAAGGCCGATACATGGCTCTGCGCAGAAATTGCCCGGTATGAGGTTGCAACGCACTTCTCCAACGACAGCTCAAGTGTGGTCCGGGCACCGATGCGGTCGCAGTGTGTTTTCAGTGCCGAGGTCACATGTCGCTTGACATACTCCAGTACCGCAGCTTGACCAAGTCCGCCAGGCCCGCTCTTGGCCTCGACGACGATTCGCATGTCGTCAACATAGCGGCAGTAGTCAAGCAGTTTCACACCGTCGCCAATCGCGGCGCCCTCTGCTGCAGACTTCTGCATATCGCGGTCGAATCGAACGAGATAGGCGTTCGCGAGGAATCCCGATGCGACCAGCCCTTGGGGCAATCCCAGCTCAAGCGATGGATGCTCTGCGCCGCGAATCAGTTCAGCCTCCTGCTGGTCTTCAGCGCGCCACTGCCAGGAGAAGATTCGGGCTGCTCGCTCCCAGAACGCCGCGTCTGCCACTGCGGAGTCAGGCAGGCCGTGCATCGTACGGTGCTCAAGCTCCAGGCCCTTCAGTTCCGCGAGCAACGCATCGCGGTCGACATGGTCAAAGAACGACCTGATATCCAGCGACACGACAAACAGCTCCCGGCGCGGCCGAAGCTGAGTTGCGAGTTCCGCGCACACTCGACGAGGTCGGGCAAGGAAGGTCCGGTAGTCTTGGAAGTACTGGCGATAGGTCCGACTATTGCCCCATGCGAACTGAGCTCGAGGCCTGGCCCCGGCAGTGGTATTCCAAGTGCAATGCAGGCGGTTTCCGTAGCTCACCACTCCGGCTGCCCGCATCGCCGCGACATCAGCGCCCGTCGTATCGCCTTGAGCCGACTCGACTGCCTCCGCCAGGCACATCATCACCGCCGTCGCCAGGCTCTGGTCGCGAATTGACAGGTGGGCAAGCGGCCGCAGCTTCAATCGGGGTTGCGCGGTTCCTGGCTGTCCATCCGATGAACCTGATTGGCCCGGCTCGCTTGGCGTCCAGTCCTCGAACGTCGGCTCGCTGCCCAGGTCGTTGAGGTCGAGGTCCAACAACTGGTCGAGGGAGGTGATGCTAGGGGCAGGGCGAAACCACCAACGCGCGTTCTTGGGCGCGGGAACCAGCAGCAAATCCTTCGGCCGAAACTCGGCTTGGCAGACCTCGTTTGCCCAGCGAACCAGATGGTCCTCCAGGTCGATGGTCGATGCGTCCAGTTCAAGGACGTCTGCATACCAGTTGTGCCGACGGATGTAGGTGTGCGACTTCTTCCATGCCTGGGCTAGCACGACGACATCGCATAGCTTCGCGCCCCTTGGCGGGAGGTCTTGATATTCTTCTTTGACGACAGACACTCAGCTCTCCCTTCGTTCTTGTTGCGCTCGGTGTCCCGAGCCCCCGTGGGCACGGGACATCAAACCAAATCAAACCCCGTCAACTCAGGCGCCAGTTGCCGCTTGAACAGCAGTGCCTCGTCCGCCCCCGGCGCCAACTCCAGGACGACGTGCTGCGCCCCACCAAGCTCTGCCGGCGGCGGCGAGGTCGTCGTGACGATGAACTGAAACGGCGCCATGCCACCCTTGCCAAGCTGCTCCGCCGCCTCGGCGGCCGCGAGGAAGAACTCGCGGTACAGGAGCTCGCTCATGTCCGCCTCTCTCGGGCAGTCATGGACCAGAAAGCCCGGGTGGTTGCTGGCCTCGGACACGGCGGAATCGAGCAGGCAGACGATGTCGCCGAGCAGCACCTCTAGCACCTGGTAAGCCTCGCCGCCACGCGCCACTTCGAAGGGGCGTACCTCGTGCCCAGGGACGAACCTGGCGTGCCCTGCGGCGCCGAGGAGCCTGGTTGACACGGTGGCCGTCAATGCCTTGATGGCGTCGACCCTCGACGACTGACGAGACCGTTGGCTGACCTCGGTCGCCCGAAGGGATTCCAGCGCTGACTCGAACTCCAGAAGTTGCTTCCGCGCCTCGGCCAGTTCGGCCGTGTCACCGCCCTGGTTCCGTTGGGTGTGCTTCAACTGAAGGTCGTCCCAGGACTGCTTCAAAAACGTCCGCGAGGTTTCGCTCGTGGCGATGCGAACGCGCAGTCGGTGAAGTTCAGGCCTCTTCTTGGCGATGAGCTTCTCTTGGTCAGAAACCGCCTTCTCGGCCTTGTCGAGCGCGACCGTGCTGGCCTGATGGCGCGCAGCGAACAAGGAAGCGTCCGTCTTGGCCTGCTTGCCGTCTTGGAACCAGGTCATGTTGACGGTGATCTTGTTCTGTTGGACGTGCTCGCACCCGCTGAACTCGATGTTCCCCGGTTCGCATCGCCCCTCCAGGCCTGCCAGCCGGTCACGGACTTTGCTCAGCCGCTCGTAGTCCTCTAGCTTCGCATCGACCAGGGACTTGGCCATTTCGTTCTCAACCTTCGCCAGGTCGCGGGCCTTGGTTAGCTCATGCAAGCGCACCTGCTCCTGGGCCAGAGCCTCGTCGGCCTGCTCCGCCTCACGCTCCCATCCGCGCTCGTCCGACTCGGCCTTCTGCAGCGCCGCTTGAACACGAGACTCGACC
>Ga0228698_1000227_pt1 | contig 49039 bp, 62 predicted proteins | sample McNCre117_Aug_MG_FD_178015 | JGI IMG/M metagenome (GOLD analysis project Ga0228698, IMG submission 178015) | Freshwater microbial communities from McNutts Creek, Athens, Georgia, United States - 1-17_Aug_MG | ecosystem: Environmental > Aquatic > Freshwater > Creek | place: USA: Georgia... | reverse complement strand
ATCGAGCGTGTCAGCGTTCTGCTGCAGCCACTGGGCGGACGCCTGCGGGCCGAGCGGGAACAGCTTGGCGATGATCGTCTCGTAGCTGTCACCGGGGACAGGAAGCTGGTCAGCCATCAGCGCACCACCGTCTCCAGGAGCCCGAAGTCTCGCTGGTAGAACTTCTTCCAGATCATCTCGAACCCCGGGTTCTGCTTCATCATCTCAAGACCCACCCCCCGGATCTGGGCGAAGTCTGCGGGCGCCATGTCCTGCCAGTCGGTGATGCCGTACTGCTTCAGGACCTTCTTCTTCTGCTCGAGCAGTGTCTCCATCTGAGAGAACTGGACGTCGGTCGGCGACGCCTCCTCCGGGTGGTACTGCACGGTGTTGATCCGGTGCTGGCGCTCCTGGTCCAGCTCGGCCAGGTTCCCCTGGCCCTTCAGCTTGGCGTCCACCCAGCCCGGGTACTTCGACTCCAGTTCCTGCTTCTTCTTGTTGTACTCGTCCAGCAGGGGCGTCAGGCCCGGGTTGTGGTGCAGGTCGTAGTAGGAGGCGCCCGACTGCTTCAGAGCAGCGTCCACGCCCTTCTTGAACTCCGACCACTGGGTGAACCCTTCCTTCGCCTGCGCCGCACGAGTGGCGTGCGCCGGGTCGAAGAGCACATGGCCCTGCTCCTTCAGGTCGTGCAGCATGTACTGCAGGTCGTTGATCGCCGGCACCAGCTGCTTGCCGAGCTTCGTCAGCTGCTCGACCGACGTGCCGTCCGGGCCCATGTTCACGCCCTGCGGGTTGAACAGGTTGAAGATCAGGCCGTCACGGTCCTTCGACAGCGGGTTCGTGCCCAGTGCAGCGTTCACGAACGGGGCGTTCACGCCGCCCAGCTTCCCGGGGCTGAGGCCCATCTCGAAGGCGTTCAGCTGCGCCAGACGGGACAGCACCGGCAGGTGCTCGTCCGACCACTTGTTGAGGTCGTAGTGCTGGTTCAGCAGCTCGTACGCCTTGTAGGCGTCGTGCAGCAGCACGGCCCGAGTCAGGTCGTCCGACAGCCAGTGCGCCGACGCCTTTGCCACCTTCTTCTCGAAGGAGAACGGGAAGAACACGAAGTTCACCGACTGCTCGAACGGCGACCGTGCCGCCGTGCCGTACGTGTACATGTCCCGGGCGGCGTTGTACGCCGACTCGGTGTCCATGCCCGCCTCACGCATGTAGTGGAAGCTGGACGTCATCCAGGCGGTCGGGTTGTACCCGAGCATGCCGATCTGCTGGAACTGCTGCTGAGCCTCGTCCATCACCGACGGATCGAACTTGCCACGGGAGGCGTTGAAGAAGTCGTTCTGGATCTGCTTGAACTTCGACTCGGCGGCCAGGCGGTCCCCGCCGGCCTCCTTCGTCAGCCGCTTCAGCAGGGTCTTCGGCGACTGGTTCAGGGGCAGGGCGATCTTCGTGCCGTCCTCGAGCGCCGTGGGCGCTGCGATCTGGCCGAGCATGAACGACTTCGAGTAGCGGCGTGCGTCGAAGAACGGCGACAGCGAGAACCGCATCCGGTCACGGGTGCTGGCCAGCCAGTCCGCCATGTAGCCGTACCGGCTCCAGGACGACTGGTCCATCTTCGTGGCCAGCTTGTTCGCACCGATGCCCACGCCGGCGCCCAGCAGGCCGCCGGCGGCAGCGCCCTCCAGGCGGGACGAGATCGAACCGTCGCCCATCGCACCGCCGACATTGGCGCCCACGTAGGCGCCGAGACCGCCGCCGACGAGAGCCTGACGGAGCCGGCTCGCATCGGGCGTGCCGCCGAGCACGTGCAGGGCGTCCAGGATCTGGTTCCGGCTACGCAGCTTCGCCTCGATGGCGTACAGGCCCTGGTCCTTCCATTCGGCGTACCGGCCCTCACGGAGGCCACGCCAGATCTTGTGCGCCTCCTCCGGCGACCAGCCGGTCTTCTGCAGCGCTTCCATCACCCGGGTGCGGTTGATGCCGAGCCCCAGGTCCTGCAGGGACCGGGGCGTGCCGCTGGTGGTGGCAGCGGACAGCGCCTTCTGGAGGAAGTTCTGGTGCCGCAGGTCGTCCACGAGCGCAGCGTTCCGCTGGCGCTCGGGCTCGAGCACGTGCCGGTACAGGTCCTGCATGGCGTACGTGATCCGGTCATCGTCCGGCGTCGTGCCGAGCTGCTCGGCGATGCTGGCCCGTCGGGCCAGCTCGATGTTGCGCACCAGCTCCTCCGGCTGACGCTTCCCGAAGAAGTTGCCCAGGGTCACGGCGTTCAGGTGCTTGGCGTTGATGTCCTCGAACAGGCCCGACGTGACGCCCAGGTCGTGCGGCATCAGGAACTCCTGGCCGTACACCACCTTGTAGCCCCGGTCGGTCATGTGCGCCAGGTAGTCGGCCGTGTCCCGGTACTCCTGCGAGTCGGTGCCGTACTTCTCGGCGAGCGTGCCGAGAAGGTGCTCGTGGTCGACGGCGGCCGCCGTGCGGTTCGCCTGCAGACGGATCTCCGCTCGGCGAGCCTTCAGCGCCTCGATACCCGTCAGGACCGAGTTGCCGTCCGAGGACAGCATGTGCTCACGCTGGCCGTAGCGCTGAGCCCAGCGCACGTCCTGATCGAGCGAATCGACGTACCCACGAACCAGGTTCTCCACCGAGCCCGACACGTCCAGGCCCTTCACCCGCATGTAGGACACCAGATTGTGCACCCGGCGCAACGACTCGGCCGCCTTCGACTCCTGCTGGCCGAGCAGGCGGATCCGCTGGTTCAGCTCGTTCGTCGTGATCTGCGTGAAGTCGCTGGCCGACATGAGCGGCGTGCCGGTCTCGTCGACCAGCTTGCCCGCCTTGCCCAGCGACTCGAACGCCTGCTGGGTCTTCTTCAGTTCGTCGTGCGCCTGCAGCAGCTCCTGCTTCGTCACGGTCTCCGCCTTCGCCAGCGAGAACCGGCTGCGAGCGGGCGTGATCTCTCGGGCCATCGGGTTGTAGTAGAAGCCCTTCGCCCGTGCCTGAGCGATCGTCTGCGCATCGTCCAGGAACATCGTGTCGTGCATGTGACGGGCGATCGTCTCGCCGAAGTCCGGCGTGTGGTACTCGTCCATGAACGAACCGGTGACCGGACCCTGCGCCGAGTGCACGCCGGGCACGATGCCCGCCGTGTTCTCCGGCAACGCTTCGACGATGTTCAGCTTCGTCGGGTGGCCCATGATCGAGGCCGCCGGCGCCAGCCGGGCGTCCTCGAAGTGGCCGGCCTGGATCAGACCGTCCAGGTCGTTGGTGAGCGGATGATACTCGGCCCAGTTGCCGAAGCTGCCGAGGGTCTTGGCGATGTAGCCCTTCAGGCCATCGACGCCCGTCCACTGCGCCTTCTCGTCCAGCGTGCCCAGGTTCGCCCGCTCCAGCGGGTTCAGGCCCGGCAGGGGAAGGTTGTCCGGCGACAGCAGCTGCCGCATCGTCTTCATCGCCTGGTCGTTGTGCAGCTCGAGCGCATCGGCGAACGCCTGCGGGTCCTTGTCGAACGCCTCGGCGTACTGCTTGAACCGCTTGGCGCTCTTGTTGCGACCCTCCTTCGACACGATCGCCCAGATCACCGAGTCCTTGTCGACCTGGCCGACGTCGCCCGTGAAGGACCGCACCTGCGCTGTCAGCTTGTTGCGGGCCAGGAAGTACTGGTTCCACCAGCCCTGCGAGCCCTCCGCTGCTCGGGCCTGCAGGGACGCCGTGCGGTCGATGGCGGCCGACAGGGCCACGAAGGTCATGGCCGCAGCGGCCTGGTTCTCGTCACCGCCGAACCCGAAGTGGTCAGCGAACGCCGACAGGAACGAGCCGTTCTGCAGCTTCTTCTCGAACTCGCCGTACCGGTCGCCCAGGTGCTCACGCACGGCGTCGTGGAACACGGCGGTCAGCTGCTGGTTCGCAGCGAGCGGCTTGAAGTCGGTCATCCGTAGCGCTGCGGCCGGATGGCCGATCAGTCCGGACACCAGCTTGATCGGCTTGCCCTTCCAGGTGATAGCGTCGGCGACAGCGCCGCCCGCCTTGCCGAGCAGCGGAGCGGACGCACCGAACGCTGCGCCGGCCGCTGCGCCGCCGGCGACGTCGCCGACCGAGTCTCCGTGCAGGGCGCCGGCGCCAGCGCCGAGCACGGCGCCCACGGCGGCACGGCCGCCCGTGGTGCCGAGCGTGCGGGCAGCGAACCCGGTCGCTTCCTTCGCTCCGTTCACGAACGTGCCCTTGTCGAACATCGAATACGGCGTGAACAGCACTTCGCCCGGACCGGAGATCAGCGGGTTCCGGAGCGCCTTGTCGGCCAAGCTGGCCACCGTGGGAACGTCGTTCAGGCTGTGGCCCTTGAAGCTCGGGAGCAGGCGCTGCTCCGCCTGTGACACGAAGCCGAGCTTCATGCCGGTCTGCACGAGACCACGAGTGGCGGTCACCTGGGGCAGCGCACGCCAGGCAGCGAGCGCATCGCCCGCCTTCGACAGGGCGCCGATGCTCGAGCCTTGCAGCTTCGTGGCCGTCCACGACTTCTCGGCCAGCGACCCGAGATCGGTCGCCCGGCCGAACACCCGGCCGACCGTGCCCTCCAGAGCAGAACCGATCTTCGGGATGTCGTACATCTTCGTCATGGCGTTCACGGCGCTGGCCTCCTCGGCCACCCGTGCGCCGGTCAGCGCCAGCTCGCCGAAGTTCACGCCGGCACCGATGCCGGAGAACAGGAGCGCCATGTTCAGCGCCGGCACGACGATGTCGTCGATCGGGCCGGTCACGGCGTCGAGCAGGTTCTTCCCGAAGTCCAGCGGGTTCTTCGAGTGGCCAACCTTGCGCCACTTGTCGCCCCAGCTGGAGAACTCCTTCGAGATCTGACCCGTGTCCCACCACAGGTCCAGCTTCACGGCCTGACGCATCAGGCCCGACGGCGAGGTCCAGTCGTTGAGCACGTCGAGCAGGCCCTTGCGGTCCTTCGTGCTCGTCAGCGGGATGGCGCCCGCACGGTCGCCTCGAGCGACATCGTTGTACTCGGCGTACTGCATCTGCTTCTGGATCGTGTTCAGCTCCGGCGACCAGGTGCCGTCCACGACACCGTTCGACGGCGCCGGCATGAAGCCCTTGTTGATGGCGTTGATCTTCCAGCGCTGCGTGGCGTCGCCGTCGATCACCTCGAGCGGCTTCAGGCCACGCATCTCAGCGAGCATCGACTGCGCCTTCGTGAACCCGTCCACGGCCAGGGGCGTGTAGTTCCCGAAGTCCGACTCGACCGACAGGACCGGCTGGGCCGGCGTCACGGGGATCGCCGGGTCCTGGTTGCCGACCAGGTCGGCGTGCACCCCGTACAGGAACTGCGAGAGGGCGTCATGGTTCAGGCCCGGCTGGGACGCCAGGTCCAGCTTCACCTCGTCCGGGATCGGGGGCAGCTTCCAGGACGTCTCGACCTGGCCGAGCGCCTTCAGGTTCCGATCGATCGCCGAAGAGTCCAGGCCGAGGCTGCCGCCGAGCAGAGACTGCGTCGGGGCGGTCTGGCCGAGGGACTGATCAGAGGTGGGCAGCTGGTCCATGCTGCCTACACCCCCTATTCGGTGGTGTGATCCTTCACCCAGAGCTGGTACAGCTTCTCCTTGCCCGGGGCGGTTGTGTACCGGACGCCCTGGTCCTCGGGGTACGGGACACGGTGATCGGCGCCGCCGAACAGGATGTCGTTCGGGATCCCGTCAGGGAACGCCGTGCAGCACATCTTCGTCGGGTTGTTGCCGTCCACGACGTTGGCGCACGAGTGGCAGAGCGAAGCGGGGGTCATCATGCGGGCTTCCATCCTTCCCACGCTGCCCGCACCGGGGCGGCGCTGTCCTCGAAGTTCTTCCGCAGCAGCGAGTATACCTTCAGGGCCCTCGAACGAGGGGCCTCGGCGAAGATCGCTTCAGCCACGTTCTCGGCGATGAACTCGTCGAGAGAATTGCCGGCGTACGCCGAGGTGGACGCCCAGACCTCCTTCGGGAACGCCTTCGTGAGCGCCTTCGTGAACTCGTCACGGGCGCCCTTCGTGGGCAGCGCCATCAGCGAAGCGTTGTGCACCATGTGGCCCAGCTCGTGCATCAGGATCGAGTCGGGCGTCGGCGGCAGGTTCGGGTTGTGCAGGCCGGCGGCACGCTGCTCGAGGATGGCGTCCGCCGTGCGCTGAGCGTCCGTGAAGTAGTGACCGCTGAGCACGATCGAAGCGTTCGGACGCCGGAACGTGCTGTGGGCGTTCACCGAGTTGTCCATGTCGGCGTACCAGGCGAACGACTGCTTGCCCTCCGGGGACTCGAAGCCGAGGTGGAACCGGTTGAGCCCGACGGTCTTCGCCATGTCGGCGTGCGTCGGGTCCGACATGAACCGCTCGAAGGTCGACTTCAGGCCCGGCTCGACGGCCGGGTCCACACGCACCAGGTTGCCCTGCGGGTCACGGGCGTGCGGGTAGTACTCGACGCCGTACCGGTCACGCCACTCGGGGACCGGTGTGCCGAACCGGCGAGCCTGAGCGACGGTCATGCCGTTCGCCGTGTTCACCATCTTGCGCTGACCCTTCAGCTCGAAGGGCATCTCGGCGGCGTCCTTGCCGATGTTGTGCTGGATCTGCTCTGCGGGCACGCCGAGGCGGCCGAGCAGGTCGACGATCTTCACCTCGTTGCCCACGTCGGCCGGGTTCAGCGAGTCGACGACGAACCGGCCGCCAACCTTGCGCACCAGGTTCGTCTGTGGACCCTGGAACTGATTGACGTTGTCGAGGTACCCGCCGGGGGCGCCGGTCCACTTCGTCAGGTGCGGCACCGAGCCCGACGTGTCGACCATGAACCCCGTGCCGGCCCTGCCGAGCACGTCGCTGTCGGCGGTCGCCAGGCCGCCGTAGTTCACAACCCCGCCGTGCGTGGTCGGCTTCACACGCTGCGGAGCGAAGCGCTGCCCGTGCGGGTTGCTGGTCGGCAGGTCACGGGCGTCCTCGACCTTCATCCACGACGAGTAGCCGTGCGGAGACAGCAGCTCCGGATCGGCGGTCGTCGTGATCATCTTGTTCACGCCGTCCGTGTACACGTGGTTGCGCACCGTGGTGAAGCCCTGGGGAGGCTCGCCCGGCGCATGGATCTGCACGATCCTGGCGCCACCGGACTCCAGCTTCTTCAGGGTCTGGTCCATGTCCGCCAGGTGCTTGTTCGTCAGGGGCACGGCCACCTGCCGCACCGACGAAGTCTGGCGCACGCCCTGCGGCGCCACCGTCTTGTTCGGATCGACCCGCTTCACCGGAGCGTCCGGATCGTACGCCGTCGACCAGCGCACCTCGCCGCCACCGGGCAGCGGCGTGATGCTCACGAAGTCCTGGTCGTTCGTGTCCACCCGGATCGCCTCCGGGTCGAACGCCTGCGCCTTCCCGGCCATCGCCGGGTCCTTCGCCGTGCGGGTGTACCACATGTGGTCGTTCGTCACCACGGCGTCCTGGTGGAACATCCCACCGTACTCGATGGCGTCCTTCGGGTGCAGGTCGAACACGAGCCACGAGGGCTCGGGAGCGCCGCCGTACACGCCGTGCTGCTCGATCGGGTCGTACCCGTCACGGCGCAAGATCTCGCCCAGCTGACGGTGCCGAGCCTCGTTGTCGTAGGCGCCCAGCTTGAACCGGGCCGCCTGCTCGTCATCGATCGCCGCCGACAGCGCCGCCCAGCGGCGGGTCTTCAGCGGGCTGTTCACCTCGTCGGTGAAGGCGTCCTTCGTCATGCCCGACACGGACGAGCGGTCCGGGCGGGCGACCACGGTCGGCACGCCAGAGTTCTCGACCGTGCTGGCGAAGTCCGGGTGCACGGTCGACTGGTCGTCGACCTCGAGCACAGCGTGCGGTGCCGTGCGCTCCACCGGGTGCTGACCGCCCCAGGCGTACGCCGGCTCCACGGTCGTGTGGTGCCCGGTCATGCTGTCGTCCATCAGCGCCGCATGGGCCTGCACGTCCGCCACGGGCTGCGGGTATGACGCTGCGTAGAACGACGTCCCGTGCTCGTTCGTCACGCCCGGGTACCCCGAGCGCACACGGAGCGCCATGTCCTTCGTGTGCTGGCCGACAACGCCGTACTGGCCGTCGACCGTGTACATCCCGTCGCCGAGGGCGTGGGTCACGAACTGCACCTTCTGCGGGACGTTGGCGTACACGTCCTTCACGCCGTCATGCGGGAGACCTTGCAGGGCGGCGTAGATCGGATTCTCTGATCCGTCCTCGCCGAACAGGCGGAACGGACCACGGCCCAGGCCCCAGCTGTTCGACCGGTGGTTCCAGTCGAACTTCATGTTGCGCCAGGTCTGCCAGACCACGCCCTGCACCTGGTGCGGCTTCAGCTCGGTGCCCAGCTCCTGCGACAGTTCCTTCGCCGCCCGGGTGACCGAGTCCTCCATCACGTTGTAGAACGGGACCCCGTTCAGCTTCAGGTCCAGGTTCAGGTTCTGGCCGACGCCCGTGGCGACGCCCCAGAAGATGTCGAACTGGTGCCGATCGATCGTGGCGCCGTCGGCCAGCTCCGGCTTCCACAGGTTCAGGAAGAAGTTCTTCTGCTTCTGGCCGCCGGTCTCCCGCAGCACGTCGGAGCCCGACTCGGAGAACAGGCGCAGCGTCTTGCGCAGGTCGTCGGCCTTCAGGAAGTTGCCCGGCGCCTTCTCCGTGAAGTAGTCGGAGAACGGAGGGCGTGGCGTCGGCAGCGCCTTGTACGCCTTCTCCGCCACCTTCTTCCGGGCCTCGAAGTCGGCCTGCAGCTTCTTGCCCGTGACCGAGGCGTGCGCCTCGTCGAGCAGCTTCTGGAACTCGGACTCGTCCGGCGTCTTCGACCCGGTCGTGTCCTTCAGCCACTGCTGCATCTCGGGCGACGAGTACCGGCCGTCCTTGGCCAGCACGTCGAGAGCCGATTCGGCCATCTGCATGTTCTGGTCCCAGTCGGTCGCCTCGCTGGTGAGCGACACGGCCGCCGACAGGCGCTCGATGTCCAGCCACGGGAACTTCTCCTGCAGGCGGGGCAGCGTGGCCAGCATCTCCTGGTGCACGTTCGAGTACCAGTCGTCGGACCGTTCGAGGTACTTGTCGGTGTCGGCCATGCCGGCCCGGTAGAGCTGCTTCAGGTGGCCGACAGCGTTGTCGACCTGACCGTTCAGGTTCATGCCCTTCAGCCGGTCCCAGCGCACCTTCTGATCGATCGCCGACTCGGGCGTCCAGCCGACCGGTGCGGTCACGTGCACCGACAGCGCACCGTCGTCGAGGAAGTCCATCCGGTTCACCCGGGCCACCGGGTCGAACGACAGGTCCGGTGTCGTCAGGTTCCGGGTCGCATCGCCGATCTTCTGCACGTAGTCCTGCAGCACGCCGGCGTCGCCGTCGGAGATCGTGCCCGCCTGGAACTTGCCCCACAGCTTGTGGAAGTCGCCGTTGCGGCCCTTCGTGATCATGCCCGTGTCGATGGCGTGACCGACCTTCGCCCAGTCGAGCTGGGCGGCGCCCATCAGCTGGGTCTGGTCCTGCACCTCGCCCATCAGGCGCTGTGCGTACGACTCGATCACCGCAGCGGCTCGAGGGTTCTGCGTGCCGGTCAGGTGCAGCGCCATCGTCCCGTAGTCCGGGGCGCCGAGCACGTCAGCGGTCCGGGGCGTCACGCCCGGGAACCGGGCGATCACGTCCTGGCCGGCCACCGTCTCCGGCGAGTACCGGGTCGGCAGGCGGAGCGCTTCACGCTCCGGCGAGACGATCGGGACCGCACGCTGCACGCCGCCCTCGGCGGCCAGGCCCAGCTCACGTTCGACAGCGCCCTCGCCGGCCCAGTGCCGGGCGCCCATGTAGGCGCCGCCGGCCAGAGCGGCCGACGTGAGCAGCTTCGTCGTCCAGTCGCCCGACGAGGTCAGCACGTCCGGCAGGTTGTTGACGAACTGCCCGACCTGGCTGTTCTTGATCGAGTTGCCGAGACCGTTGATCAGGTCGCCGACCGTCGACCCGGTCGACTGCTGGCCACCGCCGGGCAGTAGCGTATCTGCTACCGATCCGAGGAAGTCACCGACGCCCATCAGCGTGCCGAGCCCTGGATCAGGCGCTCACGCAGCAGCTCCGCCCACTGCCGGGTCGTGTCCGACACGGCAGGGTTCTGGGCGAGCGCATCGAGGATCGCCAGCCGCTGCTGCTGAGGCCCGACCGGACCGGGCATCGCCGGGCCGGCGGGCGCCAACGGCGTCGACACCGGGACGTTCGGCCGCTGGGTCGGCGCCAGCAGCGCCGGCGGCAGGCCGGCGGGCGGCGGCGACTGGATCTGCGACGGCGCCGGGGTCGGCATCGGCGCAGCTGATTGCTGCCCGGGGCCCGCCTGGGGGCCGGCGCCCGGGATGTTGCCGAAGGCTTCCTTCAGGCGGTCCAGCGCCGCAGCGTCGCCGTACGAGCCGGAGGCCGGGGCGTTCACGCCACCAGCCGGGAGCTTCGAGATGTCGGTGGTGTCGGGCATATCGCCCTCACCCCCATCGGTGCTGTCAGCCGCCGGTGCTGGTGCTCACGAACCCACGGCCCGGCAGCTGGATGTTGAGCCGGGACGCAGGGGCAACCGGACCGGGCGGCGGGGTGCCGCCGGGACCACCGGGCGGGGGACCGCCCGGGCCTGCGGGAGCGCCGCCAGGACCGCCGGCCAAGGCGCCCAGGAGGGACCCGGCGTCGGGCGGAACTGGCGGCTGTGGCCCGCCGGCGGCGGCCGGAGCCTGACCGGGCATCGACCCGGGACCCCCCAGCCCAGAGGGGATCATGGCGTCCTGCTGTGCCTGCTTCGGCTTGACCACGTACTCGTCGAACAGCTCGAAGATGTCTTCGCCGTTCGCACGCTTCTTGGCGATCTCCACGAGCGCCGTCTCCGGGATCGTGCCTTGCTGCAGGCCCTGCATCAGCTGAGCGAACGCCATGTCCCGCAGGTGCTGCACGTCGATACGACGCCGCTCCTTGGCGACGTCGGTGAGACCGTCCAGGTTCTCCTGCACGAACTCGGTCGAGAAGATGCCGGTCTGCATGCCCTGGATCCCGAGCACCATCGTCTGCGCCGGGTCACGGCCGAGGCCGATGCCGTAGTCGACCTTCACCTGAGCCTTCAGGTCGATGTCGGACTTCTTGCGCTCGATCATGAACTGCTGGTTGCGGAGCACGCCGGCGACGGTGCGCTCCTTGCCCAGCTCCTTGTCGACAGCGAAGCAGATGCGCAGCGCCTGCTCGAGCGAGCGCTTCATGATCAGGTGCAGGGTCCTGATGACCGTGTTCATCATGCCGGCGGTCGCCTCGACGAACTTCGCCGATGCGATCGCCTGATCGATCTCGCCCGGACGGGACTTCGGCCAGCGGCCACCGAGGTGGATGTTGTCGACGATGTCCTTCAGGATGTGCTCGACGGCGAAGTTGGTGACAGCGGGCTGCACACGGCCGATGGCGCCCTGCGGGCCCAGCTGCACGTACGAGCCACCACCGAACGGCATGTTGCCGATCAGGTCCTTCACCCAGATGTCCGAGTAGACCGCCTGGTCCGAGTAGTCGAGCACGAGCGACGTCAGGCGGATGTGCGCCTGCATCACGTCGACCACCTGATCGAACTGGCCACGGGGCTCCGTGTCGAGCGTGATGCGCTGACCGGACACGACCGGGCAGATGCCGGCCGGTGTCTTCGTGCGCTCCAGGATCACCGGGGTCCAGCTGATGCTCGGCGATGCCGGGTTCGCTGCCCGCACGGCGGTCGAGAACATGGCGGCCACCACGATCTCCTCCTCGGTGAAGAACTCCACCAGGGTCACCTTGTGGTCCAGGTAGCTCACGTTCGTCTTCGGCGTCGCCTCCGACCTGCGGAGCACGTCGGCCACCTTCTCCTGGTACGGCACCGGCAGCTGCGCCAGGTACAGCTCACGGGCGAACATCGCCCGGCGGATCGAGTCGCCCGGGCGCCAGCCCGGCTCCGGGAAGAAGGTCCTCGGGTCACGCCACTCGATGAGCGGGCCGCCGTCCTCCGGGTCGAAGTGGATCGTCCAGCAGTTGTAGCCGAACGCCACCAGCTCCATCAGGGACTGGATGTTCAGCAGCTCGTACTGCGACCGGTCCAGGTAGGAGGCGGCCATCAGTTCCATCTTCTCGGCCTTCGACTTCGCCGGGTCCGATCCGGCCGACGGGGTTACCCGGATCGTCGGGATCGTCGAAGCGGCTTCCGCCGTGTCCTCGATGCCGACCTGGATCAGGTTCGGCGAGCGGTTCACCAGCTCCTCGTCATCGGGGCCGATGTTCGACCACTCGCCGGCCACCACGGAGTCCATGATGATCGTGCGGTCGTCACGACCGGACCAGCGGGTACGGAACGCCGTGTACAGCGCCGGGATCTCGTTCAGGCTGATCGTCACGCCGGGACCTTGCTCTCACGCATCTTCAGGGCGAGCTGGTACATGTACTCCTCGTACTGCGACGGCTGCCGCCCGTGGCGGGCCTCGAAGGCGTTCTTGCGCACCACGTCCTCGTCCCACTCGGGGGCCGACAGGAAGTACACGGGGGTCCCGTCCTTCTTGTAGGTGCCGGACACGGACCAGCCTTCAGGCCGGCACTCGTCTGCGGCCTCGAACGTCTCGTAGGTGGCAAGCATCATCACCACCCCCAGCTAGGGGATGAAGATCGAGCCGTTCACGTTCGTCAGGCGCACTTCCTTCAGGCGGGGACGGTCGCCGAACATCTGCCGGCCCTGCGACCCGAACGGGTCGGACTCTTCCGCCGGCGGCGCCGCCACCCGGCGGTCAGCGAAGTCCACCACGTGACGCTTGCGGGCCAGCCGTGGCGGCAGCTTCATCCGGGGATCGAACAGGGGCACGCCGGACCGGGTGTACGTGTCCTTCGCTCCCAGCTCGGCGAACCACATCGCCATCACCAGGTCCGTCACCTGGCCCATCGGGAACGCCGACAGCTGCTCCACCAGGGGACGGATCCGGTTCCGGGACGCCACGTCACGGGTCGGCAACGAGATCATCCGGTTGTAGAACATCGTCGCCATCGACTCGACACCGAAGTTCGGGTCCCACTTGTTGTGCTTCGTCGTGATGTGCGGCACCACCCGCACGCCACGGGAGGTCATCTTGATCTGGATCTCCTGGTTGTACTGCACCAGCTGCGACTGCAGACCGTTCGACTCGACCCGCAGCTCACGCAGCGGGTACCGGTCCGCCCACTCGAAGATCTGGTCACGGAGCTGAGGGGCCTTCATCTGCTTCACGTTCACCAGGTCCACCAGGTACCGGTTGCCGGTCTGCAGGTCGAGGCCCAGCAGCACGAGCGCCGTGTACCCTGCCTGCTCGCCAGCGCCGGCCGGGTCGAGCCCGGCGATCAGCGCCCACCGAGGATCGAACATCCCCAGGGTCCGTTCAGCGTCGTACGTCGCCTCGATCACCTCAAGAGGGAACGAGGCTCCGAACCCCGGGGTGTCGACGTTCTGGTACACGAGCTGCCACTGTTCGGTGGACATCGAGTCCCGCTGTGCGGCGGCGTTGTCGTAGTTGAAGTGGTCCTGCCACAGGGTGGTCTTGGTCTCTTCGTCGAGGATGCACGGCCAGCGCAGCACCTTGAAGGCGGGCAGTCCTTGGAGCTGGCTGTAGATGTCGCCGGCGCTGATGCGGGTGCCGATGAAGTGCAGCTTGCCGTTGCGTCCTACACGGCTCGCAGCTTCTTGGGTGCACCAGACGAGCATCTCGGAGACTCGTTCGGCGTTGCGCTGGTTCTCGAGGTCGGCGATGTCGTCGAACTTGATGATGTCGGCTCGGACGCCGTAGATGTGGCCGCCGACGCCGAGCGCTGACACGCTCGGGTCCTTCTCGGCGCTGTTGTTGCCGGCGATGTACAGCTGGCTCTTCGACCACTGTTCGGTGCCCGTGTTGAACGGGCCCCAGTCGGCGATCAGGTTCGCATCGGCCGGGTAGATCGACGGGTCGGTGATCAGTTTCTGGATCTGGTACAGGAACCGTTCGGCGAGCTTCTGGCTCTTGCACACGATCAGGATCCGCACGTTCGGGTCCCGGCACAGCTCGTACACCGAGTGGTACACGGTGCCGATGGTGGACTTGGCGTGGTACGGCGGGCAGTTGATGAGGAGCCGCTTGTCGGGCCCTTCGAGCGCCGCCATCATCTCGGTGTGGAAGTCGGGCAGCTCGTGATGCTTCCCGCAGTCCGGGCACTCGACGTTCCCGAAGTACTTGCGGCAGAACTCTTCGAAGGACGGCAGCACCTTCCCGGTCGGTGATGTGACATCGGTCACAGTGCTGGTGACCGGTGTGACGGGCGTCACACCCTCGATCGCCTGCCGGCGCTCGTGGAGCGCCTTCTCGGCTCGAGCGGCGAGACCGCCGAGCACGGCCTTCGCTTCCTGGACGTTGCCGTTCAGCCGAGAGCGGGACACGCCGTGGTGGCGTGCCGCCTCGGACTGGTTCATCTCGCCGGCCATCACGGCCTTCACGGCGAGGTCCATGCGCTTCTGCACGGTCAGTCCCCGGAACTTCGAGGACATCTGCTGGGCGGCCTTCGTCTTCGGCTTGGCGGGCTGTTCTGTCATGACAGCATCACCCCCTTCGGCCGGGCTGTAGCTGTCCCCGCCCTTGTACGGGCGGGACAGCCCTCGCAGGGGCGCCTACAGGGCGGAACTGCGAGGACAGCGACAGCTATCAGCACCGGCGGACCGGCGAAGCCGTCCGCCGTGGCGGTGGGACAGCCCCGGCTCCGCCGGGGACGTCTCTGTCCCCTCCGGTAGGGCTTCGCCCCCGGAGGGGCTGTCCCCGTTCCCCCCCTACCCCCACCCTCCCACAGACCGGTCACCCACTGGTCAAGGACCGTAACCGCCAGAAACGGCTGTCTACCAGCACGGATGCGCCGAAAAGCGCATCTGGGACCTTCAACGGTGTGACGGAAGTCACAGTGTGACGTACGTCACATGAGCCGAACGGCCCACCGGCCGGCTCCAGGGAACAGCCCGTGCACACCGCTGGGCGACAGGCACACCTGTTCCTCAGAAACAGGAGGCACCTTCTCCAGCCAGCCAGCCGCCGACGTTTACGCACCCCCCTTCGAGCCCGGGCGGGCACCCCCGGTCGACCCCTGTGAGCTGGGACGATGCGCCACGCTGACGAGACGATCAGTCGAAAGCCCTGGTCAGGACGTCGAGCGTGCTGCCCGACGTCGCTGTCGACAGCCCTGGGCCAGCCCTGCTGCCCCTGGTCGCTGTCTGGCTGCCAGAGGCTATGACCAGCCACACCGATAGCGCTAGCTGTTGCAAGCGGGGCCGATGCTGTTGCTAGCGCAGCCCCACACGGAGCTGGCGGTGTGACGTACGTCACACCCGGCGGGGGCCTGCAGGGACAGCTTCAGCTCTTGGTGATCGAGCGCATCGGTCCAGGTCAGAGGCCATCTTTGCCGATTCTGGAAGAAATTGCTTGACTGGTCGTTGACCGGTCAGGTACGGTGATGTCATCGAACGACGCACACAGCGTCAGTCACACACAGGAGAGATCATGAACGCAGCGCAGCTGGAAGACCGTTCAGAGCTGTTCGCAGGCCAGGTGCGGTTGCACGGCGCCAGCGACGCCTGGGGCTGGGCCACGGTCCGGTGGGGCGTCGAGGACGCCCGGCGGGTCGTCGAGAACGTGGACCCGTACGACGTGCTGGGCCTGCAGTCGCCGGAGGCCGAGCACGGTGCGTGGACCAGCTTCGAGCTGGCCATGGGGCTGGACAACTGACCAGGTCGAAACAGCCTCCGGGCTGTAGTGGCGTGATGCGCCACCTGACGAGACCAATCACGAAGGAGCAAGACCAAATGACAACGACCATCGACCGCACGAAGTGCGGTGACATCCTCGGCGCCACGGTGTGGGCCGAGCTGGCGAACGAGTACCTGGAGGGGACCAGCCTCACCGGCGTGGCGAACGCCCAGCGGCTCGCCACGTTCCTGGACCACCAGGTGGAGACGGTGCAGCCGTACTGGTTCAAGCACCTGGGCGTGGCCTGGGTGGCCACGATCAACCCGGAGCCGTACGCAGACCTGGAGGCGATGAGCGTCGACTACCTGGAGGCGGATCGCCACCACAACAGCGAGGTGCTGGTGTCCAGCTGCTACTGCGACCACCCGGTGTGGACCGAGGAGCAGAACCTGAAGTTCCGGGTGTGGCACGACACGGGCCACGTGCTGTCCGGTCTCGGCTTCGACCCGGACGGTGAGCTGCGACTCTTCGCCAAGCAGGCCCGAGCCTTCCAGGGCAACCGGGACCTGGAGCGTGCCGAGGAGCTGGTGGCGGCGCTGTTCAGCGAGTCCGTGTACCAGCTGGCGGCGTGCATCGCCCTGGGCGGGTTCCCCGATCGGCAGTTCGTCCGTGGACCCGGCCCGGTGGGTCGGGCCGTGCTGGCCACGCTGCTGGCCCTGGGCGACGTGCTCTGAACCAGGTCGAAACGGTGCGTGCACAGCACCGTCCACGGGTGAGGCCCGTGCTGATGAGACCAAAGGAGACCCAATGAACAAGCACACCGCCATCCTCCCGGATGGCACGACGGCGAAGCGCAACAGCGAGAACCGCATCTACACGCACTGCGTGGCGGTGCGCCGTGACGGTGGCCCGTGGAAAGCCGCCACGTGGTGCGGTCGCCGTGACCTTGCGGAGAAGCAGCTCCAGCACTGGGGCGGCATCCGCCAGTACAAGACGAACATCCCGGTGTACGTCGAGGCCCGCATTCTCACCGTCACGGTGACGCAGAGCGTGCCGAGGAAGTGACCCAAGGTCGAAACCGGCTACGGCCGGTCCTGCAGTGAGGCTGCAGCTGACGAGACCGTCAGACAACGTAAGGAGAGACCATGACCAACCTGATCAATCTGCCACCGTCCACGGTGCCCCAGAACGTCCAGCCGGTGACCCTGAAGCTCCGTTTGCCGGTGGGCAACTACCTGCTGGACCTGGTGGTGAAGGCCCGTCACGACGGGAAGATCCGGGTCCAGTTCTCATCCACGGTGGACGAGCTGGACACGGCGTACCTCTTGCCGTCGGATGCGTTGGAGTTGCTGGTGCTGGAGCTGCGTTTGAGCTTCGACATCGAGCGTGCGGTGAGCCAGTCCATCGTGGCGGCGCTGTTCGAGCACGTGCAGCGTGCCCAGCTGAACTACCTGGACCTGTGCGTCCGGCTGAAGCGGTAGGGAAGGACGAAACGCCCCTCTGGGGCGTCCAGGCGTGAGGCGCCTGCTGACGAGTCCGTCAGAGACAGAAGGAGAGACCAACATGACCATTTACGTGATCTGGACGGAACCGTACGGTTTCGAACCCTGCGTCTTCACCGAGCTGGCGGCTGCTGTCGCCGAAGCGGAGAAGCTGAAGGGCTGGGTGGCGTACCGCAATGTCCGCATCGAAGTGATGTCGCACAACGTGCTCGGCTCGCAGTGCTCCGTGGAGGAGACGCTGTGAGCGTGCCCCGACGACGGCCGTGAGGTCGACGGAGAACGGCGATTCACACTGAAGACAGCCAGATGGCCGGTGCCCGTGAGGCGGGCACCGGCCGGGCCGGGTGCTTTCAGTACCGGAGTACCAATTCCAAACGAGACCATTCGTAAAGAAGGAGAGACCCAACCATGAATGACCCTATCAAGACCGACACGCTCGAGAGCGTGCTGGGCGAGATCGAGCGCTTCGAGACCGCACGCCAGCTGTGGCGTGACAGTCTCGACGAGGATGCCGCCCTGGAGGGTGAAGACTTCAGCACGTCCATCGACTACCTGGAGGAGGCCGACAGCCTGCTCCAGCGCCTGGTGGCCGTGGTCGTCGAACAGCGGCTGAAGGACAAGGAGCTGCTCGACCTCGCCCTCTTCAAGGCTGCGCCGGACGAGTGGAAGCGGTACCGCCTGACCTTCAGTGCGTCCGGCATCGTGTACCACGGCTTCGTCGATGCGTCCTCGGAGAGCGGGGCACGCCAGCTGTGGATCGAGTCCGGTCCGGACCTCCTCGACAACGTCGAGGCGACCGCCCGGTACCACGATGCGCCCGGCGAGCAGCTGCTCGCCGTCGAGGAGGTGCGAGCCTGATGCGCCCGCCGAACGTCTTCGACGCTGTCCGGTTCGAGACCACCGACCTGGAGGTCTGCGAGGACTGCTTCCTGTTCATCGCCGACATCGAGCTGGACGAGGACGTGCCCTTCGGCACGTTGTCCGGCCACGACGACTGGCGTCGCCAGGGCTGGCAGCTGCACCCCGGTGACAGCGAGCTGGACGACACGTTCACCTGGAACGTCGCCTGCGACTGCTGCGGCAGCACGGTGTCCGGGAAGCGGTGCCACGTGGTGGCGATGCGTCCCCGGAAGCTGGTGACAGCGTGATCGTCGCCAACCTCCGGGACACGCTGGTGGCGCTGAGCACGCTCGCCGTGCTGGTGGCCACCACCTGGGCCTGCTGGCCCCGACTGTAGAAGGTCGAAACCTACTCGCACACCGGGTAGGTCCACTCGTAATGCGAGTGCTGACGAGACCAAGAAGGAGAAGACCATGAACGAAACCGGCCAGCTGATCGAACAGACGATGCGACACGTGTTCGGATCGGCGCAGTCCGAGGGCGCACTGGAGGCAACCACGAAGAAGGCGATCGCCGCCATCCTCGTGGACCAGCGCCCGACGTACTCCACGTCCGGCGGCACCGTCCGAGACAAGACCAAGAAGCAGCGTGAACTGGAGCACCACGAGGTGGTCGTCCTGTGCACGGTGATCGCTGACTGCTTCAAGTCGATCGCTCCCACCGCTTTCGGCGTGGAAGCAACGATCAAGGAACGCCTGGACTCGGCACGCAAGTACATCAACGACTTGCGTCGCATCCGATAGGTCGAAACGGGCTACGGCCCGTCGTGCAGTGAGGCTGCACCTGACGAGACCAAGAAGGAGATCAGAATGAAGACCAAGAACACGACCAAGCTGGCCGTGCCGGTCACCCAGGAACCGTTCCCGGAGGCGTTGCGCTCCGAGATCCATCACCTGGTGCGAGGCGGTGCGGAGATCAAGCGGGTCGACGACCTGGGCGACAGCATCTACCGGATCGAGTACGTGCACCGTGAGGTGCGCTCCACGCTGGTGGACCTGGACACACCGACCACGGCCACCGCCGGTTCGGCGATCGAGGCCGGGCTGGCCATGGCCGGTGCGCTGTGAACGGGCCGATCGAAGGCCCGGTGAAGGTCACCGTCCAGCTGCGTGACAGCGACCCGGTGACGTACACGGCGACCCGGATGCCCTGGGAGTGGCGCAGCTTCCTCGTGATCGCTCAGGCGAACAACGAGGACCGGCTGACCTACATCCCGATGTCGAACGTCGACACGTTCGACGTGGAGCAGCTGCGCACGCAGCGCCGCCCGCAGCTGGCGTTCAGCGAGTGATCCGAAGGAAGCCGTAGCTTCGTTCGGACCTTCGAGCGATGCTCCGCATCCCTCGAATGAGAGACCAGGCGCAAGAAGAAGGCCCCGCAGCATCAGCTGCGGGGCCTTCTGCGTTACTGGTGCATGATGCCCCAGGCGAACACCAGCGTGCACACGGCGAACACGCCGGCCAGGATCCGGACGAAGGTCATGCGACCGGCGTCGACAGGATCACCGGCCAGGTCTGCGGACCGACGATGCCGTCGACCGCCAGACCGTGCTTCTTCTGGAACGCCCGCACGTACGTGTCGGTCTGCGGGCCGAACCGGCCGTCGACCACGACCGCCGTGTACCCAGCGCCACGCAGGTGCTGCTGGAGCAGGGCGACATCGAGACCGGCCATGCCCTTGCGCAGCGTGCGGAACGACGGCGGCGGCACCACGGGCACCGACACGGGCGGCGGTGGGTAGCAGGCCCGGTCGAACGCTGCCGGGTTGTCGACCTGATCGAGGTCGACCCTGGTCAGGACCCCGGGCTCGGCGCCGGTGCTGGACCACTGCCAGGCGTCCCAGCGGTACGGCAGCGCACGGGCACGTGCGACGTCCTCGGTGAGGTAGGCGGCGAGCACACGGGCACGCTGCCCGTTGAACAGCGACGTCGAGTTCCAGATCGCCCCACCGGCCACGTACCGGCCGGTGTACACGGCCACCGGCCGCTTGTAGAACGCCTCCACGGTCTCGCAGAACGCCTGCGCCTGGTCCGGGTAGACGTTGGCGCCTTCGACATCGAGCATGACCCCCTCGCCGTCGGCGAGCGGCCCGACGTTGTTCAGGAACCACGCCGCCTGCAGTCGGCCGTCACGCTGTCGTCCCCAGGACGTCAGCCGTGCGATCGGCCCGACAGGATCGAGGAAGTGGTACAGCAGCCGGTACTTCCGGTTGCTGATGGCGGCACGGTTCGCCTTGAAGTACGGGTCGAGCCAGCCGGTGCCCTGGGTGGCCTTGACGGCCACCCAGGTGATGAAGGCGGGCACGAGGGTCCAGTCGATGCGGCCCTGGTACCGGGACACGTCGATGCCGTCTGTGCGGGGCATGGGCTTTCCTCCTGAGAGAGTTCGCCTACACCCCCTACTTGAACGTCGCTGGGTTCAAGTAGCGTTCCAGTAGCAGCTCAGCGTTGCAGCCGCTCCAGCTCGGCCTGCAAGCGCCGGATCTCGATCCGTGCGTCCACCAGCGCTTCCAGCAGCGCAGCAGCGACGTCCGACGGCGGTGCGCTCGCCGGCGTCGACACCAGGGTCTTCGTGGACAGGCCACGGCGGCGCAGCTCGGTGTAGAAGGCCTGCTTCGAGATCCCGAACGGCTCGAGCAGGTTGTCGATGGTGCCGCTGTCGGAGGCCGAGGTGTCCCAGGACTCGTAGGCGTCGAGGATCTCGGCCCACAGCTCCGGTGTGATCTTTCGCTTGGGCATACCCTGCAGGGTAGTGCATTCGGACTAGAACTGTCCAGTCCCTGTCCAGTGTCTTGACCGGACCTTTACCTGACCTTGTGGCGGTCTTCTGGCCGTGCGAACACGGCCGGGCTGCCCGTGGCCAGAAACTCCTGCACCTTCTCGTTGCTGGTGTGCTTCACGCCGACAGCGCCCATCAGGCGCACACGACCGAGAGCGGGCTTGTCCGCCCGCCCACACCTGGGACAGAACACGGTGTCGAACGGCTCGCACGCCGGTTCGCAGTAGGGCTGCTTCATGCCCTCACCCCCCGTGTGTCGGCCAGCTGACGGTGAGTGTCACACCCTTCTGCGAAGGTGACGGTCCAAGAGAAATGTTCAGGAAGGTCCGCCACCGGTAAAGGACCGTAAGGTAGAGTAAAGGAGATGCAAGTGACCGTTCACCCCGACTGGGAGACCCACCCGCTGGTCGCCCGAGCTATGCAGAAGCATGGCGAAGACCTCCGCTCGGTGCTGCTGGCGCTCGGCGATGCGCTCAACGCCATCGAGGAGCACCTGCCGATCACCGGTGCGACGATCGCCGACGTGCTGAGCGCCGTCGGTCCCGACAAGCCGACGACGCCCGCCAAGGCAGCGGTGGCCGGGCTGATGCTCAGCCGTGGCTGCGACGTCCTCGACGTCGACCAGGCCGTTGGCCGTGACGCCCGTGTGGCGCTCGCAGAGCGCATGCGGGCGGACGGCCACACCGCTCGTGAGGTGTCCAGCTTCACGCACCTGAACCACGCCGACTACGGCCAGAAGCGGTTCGTGTCGCCGACCGAGATCGAGGCCCGACGGCTCGAGATCCACCGGCTCACGGATCTCGGTCGCACAGCGAACGAGATCGCTGCCGAGCTGAAAATGTCGGTGCGGTCCGTGGTGCGGTACCGGAACGGCAAGGCGCCGAAGGGCGCCAAGGGCACCAGCCGCCACCTGGAGATCGGTGCGTTCGCCATCGTGCACGGCATCGATGCGGCGGTGAAGGAGTTCGGCTGCTGCCGCCAGAACGTGAAGAACGCCATGTGGCGTTTTCGGAAGGACGAGAAGGCTTCGTGAAGCTGTCCCAGTCGGTTCTCTCGTCCTCCCAGGACTGCCTGCGCAAGGCGCAGTACACGCTCGTGCCGCCGCCCGGCACGAAGCGCACAGCGTCCGCTGCCCGTGCCGTCGGCACCGGGTACCACGCCGGCATCGAACTGCTGTACGCAGCACGTCACCAGGGTGAGACCGAGCCGACCCTGGACGACATGATCGGCCGGGCGATCACCGTGTTCAACGACTCGACGGTCACCGACCTGTACGACAACACGCCGGTCGACATCTTCCTCTGGGACGACAAGGTGCCGGACAGTAAGACCGCTCACGGCCTGATCGGCAAGATGCTCACCGAGTACGTCGAAGGCGGGCACGTGTGGCCCGGCGACTGGCGTGTGCTCGGCGTCGAGATCCACGGCCACGTCTGGGACCCGTACGTCGGCGCCGACCTCAAGGTCGGAGCGGACCTGGTGCTCCAGGCGCCCGACCGTGGCCTGGTCGCTGTCGACCAGAAGACCGGCGGGAAGGCGTGGGCGGACAGCAAGGCCGACCCCCGCAAGAACGTCCAGGCGCCGCACTACCTGCGTCTCCTGAAGCAGCTCTTCCCCGGGCTGCCCTACTACCGGTTCGTGTTCGACGTGATGACCTACGGCGGCAAGTTCCAGCGGATCATCTCGGACCCGGCGCCGAAGCACGAGGACGCCGTGGCCGAGCACGCCCGACAGTTCGTCGGCCTGTACGAGCGGGAGGTCGTCACGCTCGGCAATGACCTGCCCGCCAACCCCAGCAGCACGCTCTGCAACCCGAAGTGGTGCGACTTCTGGTCTACCTGCCCTTTCGGAGAAGCACTTGAACGCTGACACGAAGCTGTGCCGCCGCTGCGGCACAGTGAAGCCCTCCACTGAGTTCTGGGTCGAGTCGTCACGTGACGACGGCCGTCACCCGTATTGCAAGGACTGTGGCCGTAGCTACCGCCGAGATCGCTGGCACGCTTCCCCACTGATCACCCGTGCACGTCGTCGTATGCGCCAGATGTACAACATGACCGAAGATCAGATCGTCGCCTTCCTCGACAAGACGCTGTGCGAATCCTGCGGCTGCGCTACCAGCGTGCTCACCGGCGGGCACATCGACCACGATCACGCCTGCTGTGATCGCCACGGGTCATGCGGCCGCTGTGTCCGTGGGCTGCTCTGCCCTCGATGCAACATCGCACTCAACGTCGTCGAAGACGAGTCGCTTCTCGAGCAACTCCGAGCCTATCTAGCTCGGGTCATGTAGTTCTCCCATCCGGGGGAAGGGGGCTGCAACCCCTGCCCGACGTCGAACGTGGCGTCACCACAAGATCACCCTGGGTCGTCCAGCGGCAGGACACCAGCGAACGGCGCTGGAGAGGCGAGGTTCAATTCCCGCCCCGGGGACCGCATGCCAATTGGCATGCCAACGAGACCAAGGAGTTCCCAGCATGCTGGATCAGAAGGGGCGAGAGATCGCCATCGCCACGGCCGTCAAGGCGACGGCACAGATCGCCGCTCTCACGGGCGATCCGTTCGAGACGTTCTACGAGAACGTCGACAAGATGACCGAGACCATCCTGCAGTTGCACGAGACGCACAGCGCCATCGACGCTGTCACGGGCGTGTTCCCGGGCACCGAGGTGCTGACCACGGTGATCCCGCCGATCGCCAACGCCAACGTGTCCGTCGCCTCCGGCGCCCCCACGTCGGTGGTCATTCCGGCACAGACGAACGTCGTCGCCTTCCCGCAGCAGGCTGCGCCCGCACCGGCCCCGGTGGCCGCACCGCAGCCGATCCCGGGCGCCACCGACGGCGACCCGGCGGTCGACGCCCTGTGGCGTGAGTTCTTCGCCGACTACCAGGCGGGCCGGTTCACCGACCGCTGGTTCGACAACCGCAACAGCAAGCCGAAGCCCTCGAGCCCGGACTTCCGTGCGAAGGGCAAGGACCGCACCAACACGGGCCTGTGGATCAAGTCGAACGGCAAGAACCCGTCGTGGGTCCTCCCGGCCCTGCAGTCGATCGGTCTGGCCTGATCATGTCCGCCCAGATCGGAGAGCCGCTGGACCTGTCGGGTCCGACGATCGTCCCGATCTCGGTGGTGCGCCAGTGGGCTGCTGACCGGGGCCTCCCGGTCGGCAGCCGTGGCCACCTGCCGCAGACCGTGATCGATCAGTTCAACCGCCGTCACCGCCGCAAGCAGGCCGTGTCGAAGAACCCGTTCCTGAAGTCGGAGGCGAACGATGCCGCCGATCGATGACCCCGCCTTCACCTTCCAGGCCGGCGACCAGGCCGCACCGGCGAACGGGTCGTGGCCTGACGGCTTCTACCTGACCGTCGGGTACGTCGGCGACGTCAAGTTCTTCGGCGTCGACCAGGACGGCAACGAGTTCTCGTGGCGCAAGGACCTCGGCTGGAAGTCGTACCTGGTCCGCAAGGACTTCGTGATCAGCACCGAGCTGCGCCCCCCGAAGGCCCGGGAGTACTACGTCGAGGAGACCGAACCGTACACCCCGGACCTCGCTTTGGAGGACTTCGCTCCGGGCAACAACCGTTTCGTCATCGTCAGTGTCGAGGAGGCACAGTGAGCACGTTCAGGGTCGGTGACAAGGTCACCGTCGGCAAGTCGGGCATCGTCCCCGGCACGGTCATCGCCGTGGCAGGCGACGAGGTGTGGGTCGAGTTCACCAGCGACACCGACGGTGCGCCGTACCACCACACGTACCGGGCGAAGGGCCTGGTGAAGGTCTCGTCGCACAACTTCAAGGTGGGCGACACGATCTCCCGCCAGTTCTGGCTGGACGACAAGTACCGCAACGGTGGCCCCACCTACGGTGAGCCGGGCTACGTGGACGTCGTGAGGATCACCTCGATCGACGGCGACTGGTTCGACGGCGTGTACGTGCAGGGCTGGTCCGGTCCGGGCTGCCAGTACATCGGGCACTCGTACGCCGGCAACCTGACCGACAAGGGCGACGAGGCTTGGCAGCTCGAAGAGCTGCAGCCGGAGCGGACGAAGTGGGAGATCACCACGGAGTACCGCACGGTGTACCCGGGCGACGTGTTCGTGTCGGCGGGGAACGACGCCGTGCTTGTCGCCATCCAGGAGCACGGCGGCAAGCGCCACGTCGTGGTTGGGAAGCCGGTGAAGCTGTCGTGACCCTTCGCTCCGTTTCGAACGGACTCGATGACTACCGCACGTGGGCGACTGACCCTCGCCCACGTGTGGGTCTCGGGCTCCCGTTCTTCGACCAGCGCACCAACGGTGGGCTGGCGAAGGCCGAGTGCTGCATGGTGCTCGCCTACAGCTCCGTCGGCAAGACCTCGATCGCCCTGAACATGATCGCCCAGAACCCGTCGGTGCCCACCATCTTCTTCAGCCTCGAGATGTCGTGGCGGCAGGTGGTGGCCCGACTGACGGCGCTCACGTCCGGCATCCCCACTTGGGAGCTGGAGAAGCTGCTGAAGGCGGGCACGCCGGTGCAGCAGGTGGTGGAGACCGGCATCCGGTTCCCGCTCCTGTACGGCGACGACCGCTCCGAGCTGTCGATCAAGGACATGAAGCAGGGCGTCGATGAGGCCCGCCAGAAGCTGGGCACCGATGTCGGCCTGGTGGTCATCGACTACCTGGAGCTGATCGGCGGCGCCGGCATGCTCGGCAAGGCCGAAGCGGTCGACCGTGCAGCGCAGAAGATTCGGGCCCTGGCGAAGGACTGCGACACCCGTGTCGTGGTGCTGCACCAGGTGGCGAAGACCGATGGCTCGGGCGGCTTCGAGTCGCTGAGCCTCGACAGCGGCAAGTTCGGTGGCCATCACCCGATGGACTACGTGATCGGTGCGTACGCACCCCGCCTGGACCGGAAGCTGACCGAGCAGCAGCAGGCGAACGTCGAGGGCGAGCTGTACCTGCAGCTGCTGAAGAACCGCAACGGCAAGGCGCACGCCGCAGGAGTGCGCCACCACCAGGACCCGAACAGCGGCCTCATCCGGCCGTGGGGCCAGCACACGATGCTGCCCGGGTCCGTGTCCTCCTTCCAGCCGGGGTTCCCGGTGGAGGAGGACGACAGCTACCGCTACGAGGCCGAGGGAGAGTTCTGATGGCCGCCCTGACCCAGAAGCAGCTGCGGAACGCAGCACCGGTGGACACGTTGCCGTACGCCGTGCAGCGCAAGTACGAGGACGAGCGGTACTTCGGGACCCTGTCGCAGGTGAAGGCGCTGCTGCTCCGTGACCTCGACGACATGGACGAGTTCGCTGCTCGGTCCGGTACGTCCGGCGACCGGAACCGGATCGCCGGCGTGCGCCGTCGGGTGGACGCCCTGTCCGAGGAGACGCTGCCGATGAACGAGATCGTCGTCATCGACGAGTACACGCAGACCAAGTACCAGGTGAAGGTCTGGGACCGGAGGAAGCAGTGATCGACGACGCTGTCATCATGGACCGTCACGACTACGAAGCCGGCCACCATGACGGCTATCGCCGTGGCGACCTGGAACGCCAGGCGCTGGCGATCGCCAACAGCAACCTGCGCAGCGACCTGCTGCGCCTGCGGACCCTGCTGAGCGACATCGTCGCCAGCCAGCGGTACGCCTACCACGGCCAGCGTGACGACGCCTTCAGTGCGCTGTTGCCGGCGATCCGGAAGGAGCTGGAGCAGTGAGTGTCGACCCGCAGGACCTCACCTTCGGCGAGAAGATCGACTACATCCGGGGCAGCCTGACGCCGCTCGACATCGTCGAGATGGCGCCCGACGTCGAGGTGATCGGCAGCAAGATCCGTTCGCCGTGGAACCCGGACGAGCGGACACCGTCGTGCCACCTGTGGGAGGACGGCTTCTACGACTTCAGCACCGGGAAGGGCGGCGACGTCCTCGACCTGTACATGAAGCTGGCCGACGTGCCGCTGCAGGTGGCTGTCCGCCGGCTGCTGGAGGGCTCGTTCAGGATCGAAGCGGACCCGGACCGTGTGGTGCGGACGCCGCTCGAGCTGCCGGACCTGACGTCGTTCCTGATCGGCCTGCCGATGCACTCGTCGGCCGAGCTGGAGAAGTGGAACCAGAAGCTGGGCTGCTCGATGATCGACGTCCGTGGCGATGGCGAGCGGGTGTACATCCCGCACTGGCACGACGGCCGGGTGCGGGGCATCAAGCTCCGCACAGCCTGGGGGGACAAGTCCGCCGTGCCCGGCAGCACGTTCGCTGTCGGGCTGTACTGGCCGGGCGACATCAGGAAGCACCCGGAGGGCGCCACCACCCTGTACATCACCGAGGGGGAGACGGACGCCTGGACCCTGCTCACACGCTGCGAAAGCAGCACCGTGCACGTCGCCTCTCTGCCGTCCGGTGCTGGGCTCTGGAAGGACGCCTGGCTGCCGTCACTCGAGCAGTACCAGACCATCTACACAGCGTTCGACAACGACCGTGCGGGCCGTCAGGCCACCGAGAAGGTGCGCAACAGTATCGGCTGGGGACGCTGGAAGGAGCTGGCCGTGCCGACCCTGTACAAGGACGTCCGTGAAGCTGTGAACGCCGGCTGGAAGCCGGAACTGCGCCAGTAGAAAAGGACCGACTGGTAAAGTACCGGTCATGTCAAAGGCCCGCCAGAAAGGCACCAGCTGGGAAACGGCTCTGCTCGAGCCGCTCCGTCGAGTGTTCGGACCGCAGGTCGAGCGGGCGCCCCTGAAGGGCACCGCCGACAACGGCGACTTCACCGGCGTGCCGTACCAGATCGAGGCGAAGAGCACGGCGAAGCCGCTGTTCCTGGAGTGGGCCCGCAAGGCGAACGCCAAGTCGTACCCGTGGGCGATCGTCTGGAAGGGCGACCTGCGGAAGAACGACCAGGGGCCGTACGTGCTGATGCCGTTCGAGCACTTCTGCGACCTGCAGCTCCGTGCTCGTGGTAGCGGGATGGCACCGACTGTCCCCGCCGCCTGGCAGACAGAGCCGGCCGACGACGACGCCTACTGGGCGTCGCTGCTCGCCACTAAGACCACGGTCGACCTGTGAGCGACGACGTCACGGCCGTCGAAGAAGACGACGGCTGGGAGACGCACTCGACGGCCGACGTCGTCCAAGAGCTGATCCTCGAGATCGGTCACCTGTTCGGTCACCTGATCGACGAGCACAAGGGCGTGAGCCCGCACCACGGTGGCCGGCGCACGTTCGTCATCGGCGACCAGACCGTGTCGATCCACTACGACTCCAGCTCGATCAACCTGACGAGCACCTGCGGCCCGTCGACCCTGGTGGTCACCGTCGGGTCGTGGCAGTACCTCGAGGAGATGTTCGAAATTGTCGAATGATCTGAACTATCCCCGGTCCGCCGGCTGGCGCAAGTCAGACCATGCGAACGCCCGCCGCTTCGAAGAAGAGGTCGGGGAATGGCTCGGTCACTACAAGATCGGGCAGCTCGACGCCACCGACCGGATGGACTGGTGGGTGCCGGGCGTGTTCATCGATGCGAAGGAGAAGGCGCAGCCGATCTCCCGTCGCTGGCCGCTGCCGCCGAACTGCGAAGCGGTCGACGCTTTCATCCTCGACGAGCTGTCGATCCGACGGGCTCTCGAGAAGGCGCCTCACGCCTACTTCGTGATGCGAGACACGCCCCGCCAGCGCACGTTCCTGGCACGGGTGGACGAGATCATCGCCGGCGACCATGTCCGGCTGAACAGGGTCGGCTCGACCGACCACAAGAAGGGCAAGTGGGTCATCGACCTGCGCCAGTACCGAGAGCTGACCGCCCCTGCGACCGAGCTGCTGCCGACGATCCTCGGCGACCAGATCGCTCTGCCGTGGAAGCAGTCCGCTCTCCTGATCCCAAGCGGGGTGGAGTGACATGAAGCTGAACAAGGAGCTGTTCCTGAAGCTGGCTGACGCCATCGAACGGGAGAAGCGGTTCGACCTGGAGTCGTGGGTGAGCACGCCCACGCTGGTCAACGAGCTGGCAGAGGCCCTGTGGGACGACCGTCGTGTCCTGGTCGACGGCGACGCCTGCGGCACCACGATGTGCGTGTGCGGCTGGGTGAACTGGCTGACCCGCCGCAAAGGCGCCAAGACCCTGACCGCCGCCCAGTTCGAGGACCGTGACAACGCCGCCCGGAAGCTGGGCATCACGGCCAAGCAGGCCAACAGCCTGTTCATGGCCGAGGGCGACACGGTCTGGCTCCAGTACGCCAAGCGGTACCACTGGGACCACGACGAATACGGCCTGTACGACTGGTCGTGCATCAAGCCGCACCAGGCCGCCCGGGTGCTGCGTGACATCGCCAACGGGCTGGTGACGCTGTGAGCGAAGCGGTCGACCTGTCGGCCCTGAAGGCCGAGATCCTGGCCGAGATCCAGGCGGAACAGAAGCCGAAGGCGATCGTGTCGGTCGCCGCTGACACGCTGGCGCAGCGTGTGCTGAAAGCGCTGATCGGCGGTGACGAGCCGCCGATCCTGTTCGGTGAGATCTCGACCGGCGTGTACGCCATCGGCATCGAACGGGAAGGCGGGTCCGTGGCGTTCCGCCCGTGCCCGCCGTACCTGGCGACCCTGCTCCAGGAGTACTTCGGAGCTGCGCAGTGAAGCTGGCAATCGACATCGACAACTGCGTGCTCGAGTGGCAGTACCACTGGGCACGCCTGTACGAGCAGTGGTTCAGCGAGAAGCTGGACCAGGACGCTCTCGGCTCCTGGAACGCCTGCCTCGACCTAACCAAGTTCGAGAACATGGACCAGTTCTACGCCTGGTACTCGGTCGCTGACGGCTGGGACACCCAGCCGTACGTGTACGGGGCGAAGGGCTTCCTCTGGGAGCTGCGCCAGGACAAGGTGCACTACGAGTTCGTCACCAGCCGGCCGTGGGACGGCGAAGAGCCCGCCAAGCGGCTCGCCCGCCGGGAGTCGACCACGGTGCTGTTCCGTGGCAACCAGGCGAAGTGGACGGCGCACGCCGACCTGTGGGTCGACGACAGCCCGGAGGTCCTGACCTCGCTGGTCGAGCACGGCAAGCGTGCCGTGCGGTTCGACCAGCCCTGGAACCGTGACCTTCCGAAGAAGGTCGAGAAGCAGCTCCTCGTGGCCACGACATGGCCCGAGGTGCGTCAGCACGTGGACAAGATCCGCAAGGAGGAGGGGCTGTGAGCCTGTTCAAGCGCAAGAAGAAGGCCGAGCCGGAGCAGATCACGGTCTCGTTCCGTGTCGGCGTCCAGGACTTCGAGGAGGACCCGGAGAGCTGGGAGCCGTTCATCGCCTTCCGCTACCCCCGTGAGGACGGGCAGCTGTTCGACCTGATCTTCACGCCGCACTGGAAGGTGTACGCCACGCTCGAGGAGGCTCGTGCAGCGGCCGATGCGATCACGGACATGTTCCGGCACGCCGGCATCCCGCTCGGCGAGGTGAAGAAGTGATCGTCGGTATCGGACACGTGGCACGTGTCGGCAAGGACACGGCCGCTGAAGCGCTGTGCCGGGACCTGCAGTTCGTGCGGCTCGGCTTCGCCGATCAGCTGAAGGAACTGGCGATGGTCGCCGATCCGCTGATCACCAGCGCCACCCGCACGATCAACACGCACATCGGTCACGGCCGTCTGAAGTGGACGGTGGAGGGCGTCGGTGGCTGGGGCCCGGCGAAGGACATGTACCCGGAGGTGCGTGCGTTCCTGCAGCGCCTCGGGGAGGGCGCCCGCAAGGTGTTCGGTGAGGACTTCTGGATCGACCGCCTGATGGAACGTGCCCAGTGGCACGACAACGTGGTGATCCCGGACGTCCGGTACCGCAACGAGGCGGAGAAGATCCGTGAGCAGGGCGGCGTGCTGATCCGGATCAATCGTCCGGGCAGGGTGGCCTCCGGCCACGTGTCGGAGACGGAGCTGGTCGACTTCGACTGGGATCAGGAGTTCGACAACAGCGGGTCTGTGATGGACCTGCAGCAGAACGTCGTCACGTTCGTGAAGAGCAAGCTGCAGCTGCGCAAGGCGCTGAGCGAGCCGGTGAACGGCGCCGCTCGAGCGCTGACGATCAACGATCTCGAGGCGACCCTCGAGAAGGTGTACAGCGAGGAGCCGAAGTGAAATCGAAGCTGACGCACCTCGGTGCCGTGCTGTTCTTCGTCGTCGTGTACGTCGCCGCCATGCTGCTCGTCGGCTGCGGCGAGCAGACGACCCGCTTCGAGCGGGACGGCGTGTGCTACGAGCACGCCCGCTCGTGGGACCTCGGTTTCCAGGACTGGTCGGCCACGTACCCGGTGGAGTGTGGCAAGTGAGCGTCCTCGACAAGCTGAAGGTGGCGGTCAAGGGCCGCCGCAAGCCGAAGCCGCACGTGCCGAAGGCGCCGAAGTGGTCCGGGCTGCACCTGCGGGCGTTCAACCGCCGTGCCATCCGGGACTTCCACAAGGCCCAGCAGCCCGGCCCTCGGCCGGCTGTGCGCCAGCCGAACCGTGAGGCCCGCCGTGAATGGTTCGATGTGCCGGGCACGAAGGGCACGAAGCAGGCCCGTCTCCGCCACGGCACGTACGAAGTGCGGGACGTGAAGAAGTGAAGGTCGCTTTCCTGCTGCTCGATGCGTTCAACGTCGGCATCACCGTGTTCGCCCTGTGCGTGATCTGGCTGGCGCTGCGATGACCTCCGGCATCCGCTGGTACCGGCGGGACGACATGGACCTGCAGCCGGCAGCGGACGAGACGTTCCGGTCGGAACGTCTCCGGGAGATGGTCGACGAGCTGCCGGACCGTGAACGGCACATCGTCGAGCGGACAGTGTTCGGTGGCGCCAGCCTGCTCCAGGCTGCGTCCGAGTTGGGGATAGGTACCCGGAATGCCAGGAAGCTACGACGTCTCGCCTTCGAGCGACTGCGTGCCGCAGTGCTCGAAGATCACACCGTGGGGGCAGTGCCGTCAGCCTTCGTGGGCATCATCGACGACTGGGCTCTGTCGCAGCCACGAGACCTGGACGACGCTGGGGAAGACCCCGGACAAGAACTACCACGAGAAGATCGCCAGGGGGCTCCTGGAGCCGACCTGGGCGTACATGAGTGACGCCGAGATCGATGCGACCGTGAACGGCCGCTACCGTGGCGACGGCCGCCGGCTCGACCAGTACATCATCGACGACCCGCTGGGCATCGAGCTGGTTGACCCGACAGGTGATGTACGGTAAGGTACTGGTCGGAGCGATCCGCACCACGCCTGACGTGCCAGTTCGACAGATTATACATTCTGTTGACTGGTATTTGACCGGAAGGACGAGTACAGTACCAGTCATGAAGATCTACCCTGATGCCGCCAACCTGTTCTGCGATGCGGGCGTGGCCCGCACGCAGGCGTCCAAGGAGTCGTACCGCCACACGCTCCGTCACCTGCAGTCCTGCTACCCGAAGCTGCGTCTGGACCAGTTCACGACCGCCGTGCTGACCGAGTACTGCATGGCCGGGGACCCGTCGCCGAACACGGCCCGCACACGGCGTGGCCGTCTCGGCTCGTTCTTCGCTTGGGCGAAGTTCGCCGGGCTGGTCACCGACAACCCGGCCGAGGGCCTGCGGTTCTCCGTGAGGCCCGCCGGCGGCGGCGTGCGCCAGCACCAGTGGCTGAACGAGCAGCAGGTGGCCGAGCTGGTGAAGTCGGTCGACGGTCGCACCCGGATCGTGGTGCTGCTCGGCGTGTTCCTGGGGCTGCGCCGCACCGAGATCGCTCAGCTCGAGTGGTCGGCGTTCACGCCGACGATGGACCGCCTGACGACGCTCGGCAAGGGCAACAAGCTGGCGACGATGGGCGTGCCGGTGCAGCTGCGTATCGCCCTGCAGGACTGGCGCCGTCAGGCGCCGAAGGACGCCGTGTACGTCGTGCCTCACCTGTCGGCCTCGTTGCACGACAGTGCGCCGTGCGACTGGTCGAAGCCGCTGTCGGCGCAGGTGATCAACATCATCATCTCCAAGTGCGGGCTGCGACCGCACGATCTCCGTCGTTCGTACGCCGGGATCCTAGACGCCAAGGGCGTGAAGGAGTCGGACATCCAGCGCCTGATGCGGCACTCGAACCTGTCGACGACGTCCGCCTACCTGGACAAGAACCCTGCACGGGCGCAGCAGCTCGCTGACGCCTTCGAGATCGGAGGAATCTGATGCCGCACCGTCACCGCTACAGCGGCCGAGCCCGGTTCTTCTTCACCTGGTTCTACTTCTGCGACGTGTGCGACAAGGCGACCACCCGGCCACGCTGGCCGTGGTGGAAGCTCGTCGACTGAGCTACTTCGGGCGGCGCTTCGACAGGTACGCCCGGGCCGACCGGGCTGACCCGTTCGTCTCAGCGGCGAACACCTGGTGCCAGCCGTTGCTGTCGTGCACGCTGATGTACCCGCCAGGGAGCAACGTCAGCGGCTTCGACAGGTGGCCCATGAAGTCGTACTTGGTGCCGTGGCCGGTGAACCATGCCTGCAGCTGGAAGTCGGACACGAGCACACCGTTGATCACGTACCCGTAGTGGTCCGCCTCGACGGCGTCACACGCCTCGTAGGCGACCAGCTTGCCGCCAGGGTACGGCATCACCAGGTTGCAGGTCGGGTCGCCGAGCATCTCGAGCACTTCGTGCGAGAGCGTGACCGTCCAGTTCAGGCCGTACTGCTTGCACAGGGCTACATCGACGATGGCGTGCGGCAGCAGCGACAGGTCGTTGTGGTACCCGAGGGCGCCGGTGACGTCGATCGTGTCAGCGAGGACGACGATCCAGTCGCCGGGCTTGCGGCGGCGGGAGGCGGTGACGGTGGCTGTCTTGCCCCAGTCCGGGGCGAAGTCCCGGTTCACCTGGACGTGGATCGCCGCTGCTGCGGCGGCCACTTCGGCGGCGGTCACCAGCTTCGACTGGTTGACGATCCGGATCCGGGGCTGGGTGACGGGTGCGAGCAGCTTGCGAAGGCAGTTCAGCACTTGCCCTTGCCGCCCTTCTTGACGGTCACCTTCTTGTTGGTGCCGCCCATGCAGGAAGGGTCGGGCTTGGTGCGGTTGCCGACGCCGCCCATCATCTGGGCGGCGGCCTGAGAGATCTTGGGGTTCTTCGCCATGCCTACACCCCCGTGCTGTGAGCGTGCTCGTCGGCGATGTGGTCCTTCAGGTCCTGCTTCAGGTCCTTGACGTCGTCGTGAACGAGGCCGATCGCCAGCAGGGTGGCGCTGTGCGCCTCCGCCCGTTCTGCGGCCCCACGGTCATGCTCTTCGGTGTTCAGCCGCCGTGTCTTCCGGTTCTGCAGCCAGGCGGCCACGATCGTGCCGACCATCAGGAGCCCGCCGGCGATGATGGTGTCGATGACGTCGATGTTGTTGCTATCGGCGATCACTTGATGCTCCTCCGGAGGGTGACGGTCGAGACAAGGCCAGGGCGGTCCTTGCCGTCGTGGCGCTTGAACACGGTCGTCGAGCGGGACTCGACGGCGATCAGGTCGTAGATCTGGGCGCTCTTCGTGTCCGCCCAGTCGATGTCCTGCAAGCGCACACGGGACTGCACCAGCGACTCGAGCGCTCGTGCACGGGCAGCGCCGGTGCCGGGCCCGTTCGACTTCAACGGGCGGCCGTTCAGGCCGTCCACGTTGTCCATGCAGTCGATGGTGAGCACGAGCACCTGGTCGGCGATGCCGGACGGGTGCGCTCGCACGTTCACGATGCGCAGCACCGGGGTGATGGTGGTGCCGTGGTTGAGCGTGAGCCGGAGCGTGATCGAGTCGGACTCGGCGTTGATGTCCCACGCCGAGTACTTGGAGCCGGCCGTGTTGGCGGTGCCCGCTGTGAGGAAGCTGGTGCCGCCGTTCGTCGAGTACTCGACAGTGATGCTCGCCCCGGCGGGCAGGCTGTCGTACGACGCTTCGATCTTCGTGTAGATCTTCTTCAGCGCCGTACCCAGGTCGGAGATGCTGGTGGTCAGCTGACCGGAGGCGACCGACCCGTCGTCGGCGCCGACGGCGGCCTTCTCGATGACGACGCCGTAGCCGTCGACGGTGAACACGGCACGGCCGTACCACTGGGCGACCGAGCGCACCACGCCGGTGGCGGCGGCCGGTGCCTGATGGAACTTCGCCCAGCCGCCCGTCGACAGGTCGGTCGCCACCAGGCCGGAGGAGACGCCGTTCATCTTCAGCCACGGGAAGTACACGAACCGGTCATCGCCGGCGAACTCGCCGATCGAATGATCGTTCGTGGCGTCGGTGATGTCCATCAGCCGGGTGGCCACCAGGCGACCGCTGGAAGCAGCGCAGCGGTAGATGATGGCCCTCTTCACGGTGCTGGTCGTCGTCTCCGTGCAACGCACGAACACGTTGCCCTGGTAGAAGCCGACCGAGCGGACGTCCTGGCCGGCGGGGATCTCGAGAGCGACGAACGGTGCGTTCGACGAACCGAGCTGCCAGGCGTAGATCACCGACTTGTCGAAGCGTGCCGCAGCCCACCAGGCGTACCCGTCACCGGACGTGATCGACCGGACATCGGTCTCCTTCTCGAACGTCCACGTGTTGGCCGGCACCTCAGCGCCCGTGCCGTAGTTCATGGCGGCCACCACGTTCGGCGTGCTCGAGCCCGCCCCGTCAAGGCGGGCGATCAGCAGCCGGTCCGAGCACCACTTCATCACCCGGGCGTCGGACGCCGACCAGGCAGCGCCAGGGTCGGCGGCGGTCGAGTTGCGGAAGATGTTCGCACCGTCCGTCCAGTACCAGTTGGTGCCGTCCGAGGTGAGGTCGAGCACGGTCGTGCCCGCAGCGATCGTGAACGCTGTCGGCGTTCCGGTCGGGGTGGCGAGCCCGGCGAGCGTGTTCGCACCGGTCACGTAGAACAGCTGGTTGCCAGCGACCGCCAGCTTCTGCACGCCGCCGTAGGCGACGGACGCCAGCTGCTGCGTGTCCGGCAGCAGCTTCAGCTGGCCAGGATCGAACGGGTTGATGCCGTTCGACGACTGGTAGGCAGACTCGACGGAGCTGTCACGGTTCAGGACCTTCTGGCCGGCACCCGACGACCAGTCGATGTGCCGCACCATCGTGTACCGGTCGATCGCTTCCGAGAACGGCGTGTTGCCGGTCGACAGACGCTGCGGATCCAATGGAACCACACGCCGCTCGTAGCGGGTGTCCTTCTCCGGATGGTCGGCGAGCATGTACCCGACGCCGTTGATCGCCACCTCGTACACGGAACCGACGGCCGGCTCGTCCGGGAACGAGCTGACGTCGGCGACGTCGAACGTGAACGACGTCGTGGCCGGCGCAGACCAGTCGAAGGCGTCCGCTGCGGTCACCTCGACGACGTAGATGCCGGCGGGCAGAGCGACCGACACGGCGGCCGTGGTGGCCGCCGAGACGATGTTCGCCGTGTCGAACACGACCGTGGAGCCGTCCGCCGACAGGAACCGGATCCGGTACTGGACCTGGGCCCTACCGACAGGGGAGGAGAACGTCCACGACACTGTGACCGGGGACGTCGACAGGGTGCCCGAGGGCGCCGTGACAGCGACCGTCGGGGCAGCACGCAGGAACAGGCCAGCGAGAGCGGTGCCGCTAAGTCGAAGGCGGCCGAGCGCTGCCATGCGTCAGAGACCCTGAACGATGCCGCACGTCATGGTCTTGAAGGCGTTGATGCTGGCGCCCGTACCGTTGAAGACGCTGGCGACCACGGTGCTCGAGGCCGTCGCATAGGTCGTGCACGTGAGCAAGAAGTTGTTGCCGACGTTCGCCAGCGGTCGTGCCGGGTTCATCTGGTACGTGACGCCGCCGATCACCAGGTTGACGAACGTGCCGAAGCCGGCGGTCGGGTCGCTGCTGAACGCCACCTTCAGGGTGAAGGTCCACAGGCCGGTCTCCGGGATCGTGAAGCCACCGGTGGCGCCGCCGGTGCAGCCACCGAACGCCGTGATGCCGTTCTGGAACGTCAGGCCCGTGGTGGCGCTGTTGGCGCAGACGTCGGCGGTGGTGGCGCCGTCCATCGACACGCCGAACCGGCCGCCACGCCAACCCCAGGTCGTGCCGTTCCACTGCCGGTTCACCAGGTTCGTGGTGTCGTACCATTCCTGGCCGAGCACCTGGAAGGTGGCCGAGGGGGTGGTCGCCTGGAAGATCGTCGGCTTCGCCGCCGCCGCCAGGTCGGCCCACTGGATGCTGCCCGTGAGCGCCAGCTTCGAGTAGGCGATGGCAGCGCCCGCAGCGATGTCAGCGTTCACCACCTGGCCGGTGAGCACCAGCTTGCTGTAGGCGATGGCCGCTGCAGCGCTGATGTCGGCGTTCACGACAGAGCCGGCCAGGTTCAGCTTGCTGTAGGCGATGGCGGCCGCCGAGTTGATGTCACCGTTGACGATGCTGTTCGTCAACGCCAGCTTCGTGTAAGCGATCGCCGCCGCCGTGTTCACGTCGGCGTTCACGATCGAGTTGCCGAGCGCCAGCTTGCTGTAGGCGATCGCTGCGGTGGCAGCGATGTCGCCGTTCGTGACAGCGTTCGTCAGCACCAGCTTGGCGTAGGCGATGGCCGCCGCCGCCGAGATGTCGGCGTTGACGATCGTTCCGTCCAGGATCTCGTTCGAGGTGACCGCACCGGTGGCGATGTCCGCCGTCTGCACCTGACCCCACGAAGGGTCGGTGCCGTTCGAGCGCAGCACCCGGTTCGCAGCTCCAACTGCCAGGCGGGACGTCGTGTTCGGAGCCGTGGCCACCAGCAGGTCGCCCTGTGCGGTCAGCTTGCGGAACGGCAGCTCGTTCATGTCCGACAGGGTCGGGCCACCGACCTCGAACTGGGTGCCGATCGGCCACGAGGCGGGCGAGGTCGTGCCCTGCTGGGCACGCACCACGGTCGCCGTCGTAGCGCTAGCCGTGTGCGTGGTGATCTGCACCACTTCGGGCGTGCCGACGAGGCCCTGCGGGTCGATGACCATCCACATGGTGTCCGGCGCTGCGACCACCTGCAGGCCCGACAGGGCCGAGCCGGACACGGTGGTGCCGCCGGTGGCGAGGGCAACCGACAGGGTGCCCGAAACGAAGTTCTGGTAGATCGTGCTCAACGGGTCAGCCTCTGCATCTTGCGGTACGGACGGTGAACAGCGGGCGCCGGCGTGAGACGCCGTGCCTCATCGAGCATCCGGTAGAACTCCTGCCACTGCTGGCGGACCGTGGCGCCGGACACGCCACTGCGGGACGCCTCACCCTGGTTCCACTCTTCGGCGGACTCGATCTCGGTGCGCTTCATCTCACGGCGAGACAGGATCCAGGCGGCGGCGTACACGGCGGGCAGCTCATCGGTGCCCTCGATCATCGTGATCGTGTCGGTCTCGCCGGGAGCGTTCGGGTAGCTCGACCAGCGGTACGGGATCCGGTACGTGATCTCCAGGTCGTCCGTGTCCGAGACGTACCGGGGGATGCGCAACAGCTTGCCGGTCGAGATCTTCGAGGTCGGGACGTCGTCGAAGAACTCCCAGGCGTCCAGGTCCCAGTACCGGCCGTCGCCGGCGAAGTAGCCGACACGGAGCACGTCACGGGTGGTGGCGGGCATCACGACCGCCTTGGCGCCCGTTGAGCGACGGAACGTCGCCGAGGTCACCAGCGGCAGGCCCAGCGCCTCCAGACGGGAGAACGAGCGCTTGATCGCCTCAGCGATCCGGATCCGAGGGTACTTCGGGCGCACGTACACCACCTCGCTGGTGGTGTGCTGCACGGCGGTCGAACCGTAGTAGCCACGGGCCACGGTCAGAACCGGGACGGCGTCCGAGGTCTTGGCGGTGACGAGCAGCAGCTCGGAGCCGATCTCGAGCACGTCCGACACGAACACGGAGCTGGCGTCGGTCAGCGAGCACGTGGTGCCATTGATCGCCAGGGTGCCGGTCAGCGTCGTCGACAGCGGGACCGTCGCAGGGTCCTGCAGGTCGAGCAGCGCACGGCTCACCAGGGAGCCCAAGGTCACGGAGGTCGTCAGCATGCTGCCTACACCCCCGTGTCCCGGTCGTGAAGAACCGGGGACGGGGTGAGCGGCCACTGGATCGTCGAAGCGCCCAGCAACGTCAGGTCCGGCACGTACTTGATCCAGTGCAGATCGAAGCCCTGACCGGTGTCCGACACGCTGAGGAAGGCGACGATCGTCTGGTTGTCGGTGCCGACGCCGGCGTCCGAGCTGGACACGTTCGTCGAGCCGCCGCCCAGGTTGGCGGCGGTCTCGTTGTCGCTACCGGCGAGCGCATCCGACTGCAGGATCGTGGCGAGCAGCGCCTGGCTGTCGACACCGGTCGCCGTGTCGGCGCCCGTGACGATCGCCAGCAGGGTCTGGCCGTCAGCGCCCGTGCCCGTGTCCGACACGGTGAACGTGACGAGCAGGGTCTGGTTGTCGGTGCCGGCACCCGTGTCCGACTGGGACACAGTGACGTTCAGGGCGTGGCTGTCGGCTCCTGCGCCGCTGTCAGCGAACCGGAGGAACGCCGTGTACGTGGCCCCGAGACGGGCCAGCAGGAGCGACATGGCTCAGTAGGCCGTGACTTCGGCCCACTCCACCTCGACGACCAGGTTCGCCGTGCCGGCGGCACCGAACACGACGGTCGGCCCACGGACGATGAAACCCTCGTTCTGGGCGAGCACGAGCGGGTGCGTGTTGCCGTTCTTCATGTCCAGCTCCTTCACGTACGTGGTGCCGTTCACGTTCGTGATCGTCTGCACCGTGCCGAGCTGGAGGATGGCGTCACCGTCGAGGGTCCTGGTGCCGGCCGTGAGGCCGGCGGCGACCGCCGACTTGCGGACGTCGCCCACGGCGGTGGTGGCCATCGTGGTGCGCTTCTTGAAGCTGTTGCCGGTCAGCGTCAGGGCCGTACCGGCCGAGTCCGACACGCTGAACGAGCGTGCCGTGTACACCTCGAACACGGGAGCGATCGTGGCCGTGGCGGCCGCCGTCTGCTGCACTTCGAGACGGATCGACTGGATGACGCACAGCTTGGCGGCGTCGGTCCAGCGGAAGCTGAACAGCGTGCCGTTCGCCGCCTGAGTGACCACCAGGGGCACGGTGGTGGCCAGACGGTACTGGCCGAGCGCACCATGATCGACCGGGCGGGGCGCACTGCGCAACGCACGGAACGTCGTCCCGTCAACCTCGGCGACCGTGCCGCCGTTACCCTGAACCTGAATCGGCATGCCGTGCTCCTAGTTCCACACCCAGCCGATGTTCCACTGGCCGTACAGTCGAGACGCACGGCCCTGCGGGTCCATCAGCTGGTTCATGTTGATGCCGAAGATCGTGAAGCCGGTCGTGGGAACGATGTTCCCGGCGACCACCTTCAGCGACTCGACGAGATGCTCATCAGCGCTGTGATCGGCGGTGGCTGCGGGCAGCAGCCAGCACTCGACGAGGCTGCCGGCGCCGATCGTTGCCTGACCGGTGACAGCGACCGAAGCGTCGGAGGCGCCCGGGAAGGCGCCGAAGTCCAGCGTTGCCGTGCCCTGTGCGCCCATTCAGCTGAGCACCACCGTGACGGTCATCTGCCACGAGCTACCGCTGGCCTTCGTGCCCATCGACACCACCTTGCGGTTCAGCATCGGCGCCGTGACCGTCGTGCCGTCCACGGTCCCGTTGTCGATGCCCCACTCGTTCCAGGCGAAGTTGGCGTCCGCCGAACCGAACGTGGTCACCCACGTGCCGGTCTGCGCCGTCCAGGAGGCGCTGGTGCACAGCTTCCAGAACTTGTTCGTTGCCGCCTGCAGGTCGGTCTGGGTGGCGGCCGCAGCGGTCGTCGAGTCACCGACACCGATACGGGAGTTCGCCGTGTTGAAGGCGGTGCCGCCGGCACCGACGAGCAGGTTGCCGATGCGGGTGATGCCAGCGTTCAGCAGCAGGTTCCCGGGCAGCTCGAGAACCTCGTTCGGCTCGGCGCCGGCGAGGAAGTCCTCTTCACGGTCCCACTTGCGCAGGGTGGCGTGAGCTGTCCAGCGGATACCGTCCCGCATCTCGTCCATGTCAGACCCCTGCGGGCAGCGTGGCCGGGTCCTGCGAGTCGCCGACGTGCCGGGCGATGAAGCCCTTCACGGTGGCCAGAGCGGTGGCAGCGATCGGGATGACCCACGTGGGCAGGTGCCACGGGAGATTGTCGACGGTGACGGTCGACACGGCGGCGAACAGGCCCGCCCAGAGCGTCTGCTCGGCGTGCCTGATCCAGAACGTGCGAGTGGCAGGGTTCAGCTTCATCAGCTTCACCCCCACCGCCTGTACACCTGCGGCGTCCAAACGGTGGGACGAGAGATGCTGCGCATCGTCTCGATCCCCGACGCTACGAGCTGCCGAAGATCGCCTGCGTCTGCGGGATCGTCAGCTCCTGCAGCATCGTGCCGCCCAGCGTGTCCCACTGCTGGAACAGGATCGTCGGGCCGGCGGCCACACGCAGCTTCCAGATCCCGCCGAACCGGTTGTCGTCGAACAGCCACAGCGCCGGCGGCAGCGTCGCTGTCGGCGCACCGGTGGCGTCAGCCGGTGCGGGCACGCCCAGGTTCGCACGGAGGAAGATCCGGCGGACCTTCGGCAGGTCGATGTGCGCCTGCACGGCGGTCCACTGTGCGTCGGTGAGCGCCAGGGTGCCCATCAGTTCGTCCCGTACAGGTTGCCGACGGCGGCGATCTCGGTGGTGGACAGGGCACGGCGCCAGATGGCGACGCCCAACAACTCGAAGTCCCCCACCGCCACCACCGACGTGGCGTTGGCGCCGACACGTAGAGGGTTGGCGTTCGTGAGCGAAACGGCCGCAGCGATCGAGGCGCCGGCCGAGGCAACACCGTTCACATAGCTCTTCACGCTGCCGGCAGTCCTATCGAACACCAGCCCCAGCGTGCTGATCTGACCGAACGTGTACGCCTGGGTGGTCTGCTGAAACTGCACCAGGTTGGTGTCCTCGGTGAAGGCGGTCAGCTGTGCCAGGGTGCCCGTGTGGGTGATGGCGTAACCGGCGCCAGAGGCGCCCCACTTGTCGATGAACCGTGCCGAAGCGGTGGGTGTCCCGTAGTCTCGGGTGACCACCAGCGCCGTGAACGAGTCCGTAGCGCCGAAGTTGATCAGCGCATTGTCCGCCACCTGCAGGTAGTCGTCGGTGCCGAACAGCAGACAAGTGCGGGTCACCGCCACCGACTTGCGGCCGGACGTCGCACGGTTGATCGTCACCGTGGCAGCGTTCGACGACGACTCGACGAACGTGGTCTGGCCGCCGGACGTGATGCCCTTCGTGAAGTCTGCGTCGAAGACGGTCGTGCCACCGATGCCGTTGCGGACGATCGCACGGTAGAAGCGACCGCTGAACGGAAGGGCGTTGGTGGATCGGTTCCCGACGTCCAAGGCGGCCGTGCCAGCGAAGGAGACGGCAGCACCACCGGTCTGGCCGCCGAGCGACGTCCAGGACGTCGGCTCGACAGAAGAGCCGGAGGCAGAAGCGTAGAACGTGGTCTGCCCGGTGGCGGCCACGTAGGTGCAACGCACCCAGCCATCAGTCCCGTTCGGGATGACGGTCCGTACGTCGGTGGTCGAGAGCATCGAGTTCACCGCCGTGCCGTCCGTGCTCACCGTCAACCGAAGGATGCCCGCAGACTGGAGGAACCAGCACCAGGCCCGAGACGGCGCAGCTCCGTCTCGATTGATGATCCCCTGCCCGCCGGTGTTCCAGTCGTCGCAGTTCACTCGAGCTATCAACTCGAAGTCGCCGGCGAAGTTGTAGGCGGGGATGAACGGAGACTGGGCAAAGTTGAACTGAGCGTTGGCCGGCAGGTACAGGTAGTTCGTGCCGGACCAGGTCAGCTTCAGCGGATCGTTCGTGTCAGCGCCGGTCGTGCTGCCGTACTGCGCATCGAGCGCACTGCCGCCCGTCCCCAGGTTCTTCAGCACGCCGCCGGACGTCTGCGACTGGGCGGCGTCCAGCCACAGCGTGGCGTTCATCAGGGCGAGCAGGCCAGCGTGGCCGCCGCCCCTGATGCGCCTGCTGCCGGGCCGGACCGTGTGCAGGTTGTCGAAGGACAGATCCATCGTGTACACCCCCTAGAACGGCAACAGCCCCCGCCGAAGCGGGGGCTGTTCCGGTACCAACCGGGTCTGGGGTGGTACTAGACGGCGGCGCTGGTGGACGCCGTCTCGAAGTAGTGCTCCTGCTTCACCTTCAGGGTGGAGCCGGTGTACACGGGAGTGGTGCCCGCCACCGTCACCACCGCACGAGCCCACTTCTTGTGCATGATCGGCTGGATGACCTTGCGGACGTTCGACTGCGCAGCGGGAAGACCGCTCTGCAGACGGATCGTGCCGTACTCCACCACACCCGTGGCGAAGGTCTGGTCATCCGAGCCCTGGACCGTGATGCTGATCGTGGGCGTGGTGCCCGTGACCGTGGACGTCTCCAGCACGACCGCCACATCGCCGGGACGGTCCACCTGAACGGCGGTGCCGTTCGTGGTACCGGCGGCGTTGAGCGTCGCACCAGCGAGCAGGTTGGCCTCGAGCGCATCCGACACGATCGTGCCGGGCGAGAAGACGTTGTTGCCGAGTTGAGCCATTGTGGGATCCTCCGATCAGACCGCAGTGATGCCGGTCACACGGACCACGGCGTACGAGTTGAACACGGCGAGACCCGGGTACCACTCGAGCCGGCCCATCTGCTGGGGCTGGGTCTGCAGTTCGCCGAAGTCCTTGATCTGGAACGCACCGTTCTTGCCCATCAGGCCGCAGACATCGTCCTCCGACATCTTCACCATGTAGATGGACGAGCTGGTGTTGCTGGCGTTGCCCGGGTCCTCCGTGAACGGCAGTGCGTCCACGATGTTGCCGGAGCCGTCGAGCACATCGCCGAGGATGCGGATCGGCACGTCGTTCCACGTGGTCACCTGACGGCCGAAGGCGTCGGTGCCCACGTCGATGAGCGACACGCCGGTCACGCTGGTGCGTGCCAGGCGGGTGATCTGCCGGCGGACGTTGCGGTTCATCCACATCGCCTGCGGGCCACCCTGGTTGCGGAACAGGTCCGCAGCAGCGTCGAGGTTGTCGAGCGTCAGCGGGGCGCCCGTGCCGGAGTTGCTGAACGACTGGCCGAGGCCTTCCGAGATCAGCTGCTTCAGGCCCTTGAAGCCGTTGTTGGCTCCGGTGCCGTTCAGCGCCTCGTAGTCGTAGCGGAGAGCGTTCGCCTTCGCCAGCTTCGCCACCTGGCGAGCCTTCAGGTCGCCCTGGTTGGCGATGACGTCGATGAGGAACGGGTCGATGGCGTACTCGCCACCGAGGATCGTGACGCCCCAGTACCGCTCGGTGTCCGTGCCGAAGCTGCGGGTGTACGAGCCGTTGATGGGACGGAACTGGACGTTCGGGAGCGTGTCCTCGATCGTCTGCTTGAAAGCGGTGCCGGCGATGGTCTGCCAGGGGAGCTGCTCGATGATCGGCGACTCCTGGAGGATCGTCTCGACGACACCGAGCTTCTTCTGATCGGTGCCGGCCTTGGCGGCCTCGATCAGGGAGAGAGCACCTGTTGCCATGGTGTGAGAACTCCTGTGAGGAAGGGGTAGGGGTTAGCGGGAGTTGGACTCCTTGGCGTAGGCGGCCTCGAGCCGGCTCCGACCGAAGAGACCCTTGGTCTCGTCGACCTTCGACGGTGGGGTGCCCATCGCCCGACCCAGGCCCGCAATGCGGGACAGGGCCTCGGTCTGCTGCTGCTCCTCGGACTTGCCGAGCAGCGCTTCGACCGCTTGTTCCAGCTCGCTGTCTGCGAGACCCTTGCTCGCCAGAACCCTCCGAACGGTCTCGGCTTCCGCCGCTGCCTTCTGGGTCTCCAGCTCCTGAGCCTTGGTCTCCAGCTCGCTGAGGCTCACTCCCTTGAGGTCTTCGACCGACACGAGCTTGTAGCCCTTCTCGGTGATCAGCTGCTTGCCGGCCAGCTCCACGAGCTGTTCCTTCAGCTTGGCGTTCTCACCGAGCGTCGTCTCCAACTTCTTGCGAAGTGAGGTGCCGCTCTCCTTCTCTTCCTCGGAATCGAAGTCGTCAGCCATCAGTTGTACTCCTACGCCCCTTCAGATACGCCCTCAGCCGGCGGGGGAACCGACCTCGAGGAGTGGCAAGAGTGGGACTCGAACCCACGACCTCCGGGGTATGAACCCGGCGAGCTGACCAGCTGCTCCATCCTGCTGTCACCACCCCCAAGAGGTGTGACATCGGTCACACTTGCTGACGGAGTCCCTGCTGCACGAACCGCCCCTGGCGGTTCATCTGCAGGTCGAACTGGCCCTGCTGGGCGCCGGCGGCGGCCTCCGCCGCCAGGCCCTGCTGGACACGCAGCTGCTGCTTGCCGTCACCGAGGAACGCTGCGTCCTCCACCTGGCCCTGGGTGAGGCCCTGGCCGGTGGCACGGCGCACAGCGTCATCGAGCACGCCCTGCCCGTACTGGCCGTACACCCTCTGCGCTGCGGCACGGTCCACGCCCGCAGCACGCAGCTCCGCCACACGCTCCTTCGTCGGCATCGTCAGACCGGCCTGGGTCGCAGCGGCGCCGATCGCCGCCTGCTCGAAGCTGGAGATCAGGTCCTGCAGCTGCAGCTGCTGACCGGGCTGGCCGGCGTTCGTGTACAGAGCGTCCATGATCGAACGGGCGAAGTTCGGGTCCGTGCGCAGCACGGTCTGCACCGCCTCGCCGGTGAGCGCCCCGGACTTCTGCAGCTGGCCGAGCGTGTCCGAGACACGCTGCAGGCCACGCTCCGTCGCCCGGGTGATCCAGGTCTGGTAGTCGAACGACTGCGACGCCACCTTGGCGTTGTACTGGTCCTGCAGGTGCTGAGCGGCCGCAGGGTCCACCATCGCCTGGTACAGCTGCTCGTCGGTCACGTCGAGACCGGCGTACACGTAGAAGGCGTCCTTCACGTGCTGGCCCGAGTCCTGCACCTTCTTGAACGTGTCCAGCCGGTCCTTCAGTTCGTTCGGGTCCATCTCGCTGTCGAAGAACCCGACGAGCGACTGAGCGTCCGTGTACGACTGGCCGTAGCCGTACTGCTTCAGCACGGTGCGGTAGTCCTGCTCACGGTTCAGGTACTGCGCCTCGGTCATGCGCAGCGAACCGTCAGGCCGCCACAGGCCGGCGAACCGGGCCCTGTACTGGGGCTGCTGGCGGAGCGTCGTGATGATCTCGTCCGGCGAAGCCGAGGTGGCCACCAGGTGCTGGAAGAACTGCGGGGTGAGACCGATCTGGTCGAGCCACGGGAACTGCGCCTTCAGGCTGTCCAGCAAGCTCGAGCTGGCGGCCGTCCCGTCGACAGACGTGGCGGCCGACGTGGTGGCGGTGGGGACCGAGACGTCGCTCACTGGAACCCCATCCGGCGGCCGGCCTCTGCGATCGTGGACACCATCGTCTCCTTGGCGTTCTTCGTGTTCAGCCAGCCCGAGGACTGCTTCAGCGACTGCTCGAAGTCCCACATCGACTGGCCGGCCGACATCGCCTGCGCCACCTTCGGCGTCGACAGGTCGGCGTCCGTCTCCATCACCCGCTTGTACGTCTCGACCCACGGCGCTGCGGCCACGCTGGTCTCGACGTCACGGTTCTTCCACGGGTACAGCACCTGCGCCTGGTCCTTGATGGCGTTCAGCACGTCCGCCTCGGACATCTCGTTCGTCGAGATCTTGCGACCGAAGTCCTGGTACGTGCCCTCAGCCCACTGCACGCCCCAACGGCGTGCCAGGTCCTTGATCCGCTGGGCCGTGTTCTCGACGTCGATGCCGGGCTGGCGTTCCGCCTTCTGCTCGTCGGCGATCTGGCGGGCCCACGGGCTGTTCGCCAGGTCCAGCGCCTGCGGCTTCACGATCCGTTCGGTCCAGGCGCCGAAGCCCATCTGGCCCGAGGCCAGCTGCTCCACGTAGTTGCCGAGCCGAGGGTCGGTCGAGTCGACCGGCTGTCCCGTGTACTGGAACCAGGTCTGCGCCATCTGCGCAGCCACGTCGTCCCTGCGCTTCTGCTTCTCAGCGTCCGACAGGTCGTTGTACTGGCGCTGCATGTCGGTGTGCTGCTGCCAGTACGTGGTGCCACGCAGGAGGTTCTGGAACTCCTGGTCCGACATGTCCGGACGTGCCGCCCGCTGGGCGATCACGTTCAGGACCGACGGGTCCTGCCGTGCGGGCGAACCCGCCGGCATCACCGTGTTCAGGATCGAATCGAAGAACGCCTTGTACGACGGGTACTGCGTGTTCATGCCACGCAGCTCTTCGGCGTCACCAGCCTGCACCGCACCGAGCTGGTTGAAGGCGTCCTGCGACACCTGGTGCACCTGTGCCGGGTCGAACTGGACGGCGCCCTTCGACCAGTCGATCGTGTAGGCGAGCTTCACCCCGCCCACGTCGAACACGGCCATCAGCGCCAGGCCGTTGTTGTAGACCTGGGCGTCGGACGGCAGCTGGAACGGCTGGACGGCGGGGGCGGTGGGCATCAGGTGTTCTCCTGGACGACCTGGGCGGCCGAAGCGAGACGGGCCATGAACGTCGAGTTGTTGAAGGACGACTTCTGGGCGGTGATCTGACCGAGCGTGGTCTGCACGTCACCGGTCCGCATGCCGCCCTGGATCGCCGACGGGTCCGGAGCGCTCGTGCCGAGCAGCTGCCGGGCAGCGCCCTGGAACTGGCCCTGGTAGTCGGCCTCCGACATACCGCCCGGCTTGTTGCCGTACAGCTCGTTGTAGTGCGGGTTCGCCTCGAGCGCCGCACGCAGCTTCGCCTGCGGGTCCACCGTCTGGTGGGCGCCGGCGCCGGACACGGCGCTGTTCACGCCCGCCACCAGGCTGTTCAGCTCAGCGTCGGACGGCTCGGCAGCGAACAGCTGCCGGTACATGTCCTTCGCCGCCTGGCGCAGAGCGTCCTGGTCAGGGATCGAGCGGATCACGCCCGAGCCCCGGCCGCCACCGCTGTCCTGGTTCTGGCCGTAGTCCTTCAGGCCCGACACGTACACGCCCATCGCAGTGAAGGCGTTCTGGTCCCAGTTGCCCTTCACGAGCAGGCCGTTGTACTTGTCGAGGTCCTGGGCGGTGCCGTGCCCGGACGCCAGGCGAGACGCCAGCGCCGGGTCGAACGTGTGCACGTACGCCAGCGTGTCGTTGCCGGCGTAGATGTACTGCCCCTCCTGGTACTTCAGTGCCAGCTGGGTGACCGCAGAGTGCTGCAACGGCAGCATGCCGGCGCTGTCACGGCCCGGCACCGGGTTGCCCTTGCTGTCCGTGTAGTACGTGCCACCACGGGTCTTGTGGGCGTCGGGAGCGGTGGCCCCGAGCGGGCCGGCCACGTCCACGTTCACGGTATGCGAATCACGTGCGGCCTCGCCGGCACGTGCACCAGCGCCCTTGCCCTTCACGTCCACTCCGGTGTCACGGTGCGCTCGCACCAACGACGCCAGCACCGGGGTCATCAGCGACCCGTCCTCGTTCCGCATGTTGGTCGTGTTCGCCACACGCACCAACGCCGTCAGGTCCTTCGACTGGAACCCGTACTGGCTGGTGAACGCCTTGTACTCGTCGGCGGCCATCGTGTGCGACGAACCGTCAGCGAACCGAACCGTGTACGACTGGACCGGATCGATGCCGAACAGGCCGGACTCGATCGCCCCCTTCTGGTCGGGACCGTCGAGCGACAGCTGACGGTACAGCTGGTCCGTCGAGTCGACCTTCTGGTTCGGGTGCAGGTCGTTCCAGGCGGCCATCATCGACTGCACCTGAGCGTCCGTCGGGGGCAGGCCGCCCGTGTACTGCATCACGGTCTGCGGGATCGGCACGAGAGCCGTGCCGCCCAGGTTCGACGCCACCTTGTTCTTCGCTGCGGTCACGTCGGCTCCGGTGCCGCCCTGGTCGGCGATGCTGGCGCCCAGCTTGTCGGTGGCCGCCTTCACGGCGGCCGCCTCCATCTTGTCGGTCTTGCCGTCCTTGTTCAGGTCGGACCCGGTGGGCACGTGGTTCGTCAGCGCCTGCGACACGGCAGCCTCGGCGGCCTGACGCAGGCCGGCCGAGGTCTCCGCCTGCTGCGCCGGCGCCAGGTACGAGCCGCCGCCCTGCACCTGCTGCGAACCGAAGAAGTCGACGAGGCGCTGCGACAGCGCCGGATCGAGCGTGTCAGCGTTCTGCTGCAGCCACTGGGCGGACGCCTGCGGGCCGAGCGGGAACAGCTTGGCGATGATCGTCTCGTAGCTGTCACCGGGGACAGGAAGCTGGTCAGCCATCAGCGCACCA
>Ga0228698_1000226_pt1 | contig 49418 bp, 54 predicted proteins | sample McNCre117_Aug_MG_FD_178015 | JGI IMG/M metagenome (GOLD analysis project Ga0228698, IMG submission 178015) | Freshwater microbial communities from McNutts Creek, Athens, Georgia, United States - 1-17_Aug_MG | ecosystem: Environmental > Aquatic > Freshwater > Creek | place: USA: Georgia... | reverse complement strand
CCTTGGCTTCGGTCATGGTGTCCACCTATTTCGTTTGGTGGACACCATCGTTGCCGCTTATGCCGTCGCCCTCAAGGGTGGGATGACCGTGCGCTTACTGTACACTTTAGATTATTTCCATAATCTCAAGCTTCAAGCGGAGGTCAGGGCTTCCCAACGTGAGGATTATTTGAGTCTGCGTTTGTGCGGTTCCCAGTTAAGCTGCCCTTCGAGGGACATATTCAGCCAGCGCACCACGGCTTCTTCAGACTAGGCGACACGCTTGCCAAGGCGAAGTGGGTTCGGAAACTGATTTGCAGCGACCATTTTTTCCAAAGTGCGATCGCTGATGTCCAGTAGCCGACAGACATCCGCTTTGCCAACTAACTTCGGTGCGTTTTGCATGAATGCTTTCAAGAGTTGAAAGCATGTGTAGGTCACAGAGCGTTCCTAAAATTTAGCAGCGCACTACTCCCTGTTTGCCAGCAGGTTGAACCCCGTACCCAATGACCCCCTTAAGCTTCCTCGGCGGATTCGGCCATGGCCGCAGTACGGAACTCATCGTCGTGCGCTACACGGACCACCCCAAGCTTGAGCCCAAGAACACCAAATACGCGGTTCATGGTTTGGACTGTGCCCTCGCTTTTCTCACGCTCGATATCTTGCAGTGTGCGGAACGATATTCCCGCCAACTTGGCGAGTTCGGCCGTGGTGAGATGCATCGTCTTCTTCAAGTGACGCACGGCCTGTGGCAGGCTCCACTGCGGATTTGCCAGCACGTCATTGACCGCTTTCTTTCGAAGATCCAGCTGTTGGGGAAGGGTCAAGGCTTCGTATCGCTTGTCCATGATGGCTGTCCGTTTCAGTTCAACGCGGTCAATCGCCGAGCCTGTGCTTCGATTCCGAGCTTGAGGTGAGCATGTACCGCCAGATCCAGGCCGAAATCAGAGCCGTGGGCTGCAATCTTTTCCAGTGGCTCCGCCATCAAGCGCAATCCGTCAACCAATGCCGGTCGTCGCACTTCGTTCAAGGCCTTCTTCTGCGTGGAAGGCATCCGCTGGTCAAGCATCAGGGTCTGCGCCATCTCGCACACCTTGTCGATGACCTGGCTCCAGTCAGGGGCACCGTTGTCGTTGTCCTTCCATCGGATACGTCGGGCGATTCCGTCGGGGTGAAGGTACATCGGCGCGAAGTCGTAAAGAGGCGTCAGGCGGATACCGCCCCTGAAGTCGCGCTGCACCGCAGTGTTGCGCGCGTGGTTATCTTTGTTTCCCAGAGCCAAGTTGGCCACATCCCGTTTGATGTATTCCAGCACTTCCGTCTGAGGGCAGGTGCATCGCATCAGCAGTTGGCGGCACACTTCGTCGTGGCTCGGCACCGCACCAAAGCCAGGGATGCCGGTCAAGGTCGCAATGCTCTCCTGCGCCAGCCGGAGCACACCAGCGTCAGTCACTTGACGGTCAAATCGGGGGATGAACAGCGCTCGCCTACTCAACACAAGGTCGGCATGCACACGAAGCCCCAGCATTCTTGCTATTGCCATGTAGGGTGCTTCCTGTCGCAGGATGGTTGCAAGGGCCTCGTTGCGACCCCGCCCGAACTTGACGATGTAGTGCTCTCGCGCCCGCTCATCTGGCAACGAGTGGTCCAAGTACAGCAGGCCATCCTCTGCTCTCGTGAGCAACAGCTTGGGCCACTCACCCTGTACCCCGGAAGAGCCCGCCACAAACAAACCATGCGAGGCCAGGTACTCTGCAAAGTCGTCCCCACGTTCCGCCACCGCGTCATCGGTGAAGCCGCGCGTCGGACCAGCGTTCGCTGACAGCCAGCCCGCTGCTTCCTTCACGCGCAGGTTTCCTATCGGGTTGCCTGCTCCCGCCAGCAGCAAGCGCCAGTCCACACTTTCACCGGCCATTGGGGGCAGACTCAGTTTGCGCAAAAGCTCTTCACGGCCAAAACCTTGCGGCAACATATCAACTAGGAAAACAGGCCAATGAGGATGCTCGAACTCTTGAATCCCCACGGGATATCGACAGGCAAAGGCATGCGCGTCTCGCGCTTCGGCGTGTTCAATGGCCCACTCCACCGAATAGCCGGTGTATGTCTTACCGCGCCAGCCTTGCGCCTCGGCCCCCAGCAGGCTCACGCTTCCTACGTCGTGCCAAACGCCGTAGGCGAATAGTTGGATGGTGCAGCAACCGTTCATTTGCACAGAATTCTATCAACATTAAGACCAATGAATTGCATATTAATGATAGATATCTGTGTAATTAGAATGAGTGGCCAATTCGCTCTTCTGGTGAAGGGGCCTATGGTCTATGGCGCTCAGTAAGAGTCCATGGTTAGGCCGGCGGCTGCTCGTGCTGTCCGCTTCTGTGGGCAGGCAACTGCCCCTGCTTGCCTTGAGCCTTCTCCTGCTCCAGCGAATTGACCAATTCCACCGTGGAGAAGAACCGCACCCGTTTGCCGTGTCGTTTTTGTGGTGCGTTGATGCACCAAAGGAAGTTGGCATCGGCGGGAATATTTGCGATGGCACTGGATGGGATGAGACCTGCCCGATGTCCGAAGGGCTCTGGCGAAAGTTTGCAGACTGGGCGATCAAGTTTGATTGAACATCGTTCTACTCTGAAGACTTTGACGCCAGTGGTTGGGATTGGGTCGCCTTTCACGAGCGAGGACTGCAACTGTCTAAGTGGCTCAAGGAGGAGGTTGACAATGCGTACCGCGTCTACGTCAAGCCTTGTGAAGATCCAGACGGAAGATTGGATGAGCGCAGGGAGGTCCTGGCCAACGGTACATTGGTGCAGTTACCTGCGTTTAGGTAGGCGCGGTGAATTTTGAGCTGCCAACATCTCTTTCATGATGTGACACGCGAACCAATAAAGCATCCATTCACACCTATTTTCCCATCGGGACCCGAAGGGCTTACAACAACTTGATAAATGGGTGTTATTGGGTGTATTATTGGTTCTATGCTTCGCTCTGACACCCTCCAGATCACCCCCGAGATCTTGAGCCTGATCGCTCGGATTGATGAGTTCAAAGGCGCTTGGCGTGCCTTGGGCACCCTTGCGCCTGATCGTCTGTCCGCCTTGCGCAGGGTGGCCACCATCGAGAGCATCGGGTCGTCAACCCGTATCGAGGGCAGCAAACTGTCCGACAGGGAAGTGGAGAAGCTGCTTTCCAACCTGGCAATCCAGTCTTTCGAGACCCGTGATGAGCAGGAGGTGGCTGGCTACGCCGAACTGATGGACTTGGTGTTCAGCTCCTGGCGTGACATTCCGTTCAACGAGAACCACGTCAAGCAGCTGCATCAGATCCTGCTGCGCCACAGTGAGAAGGACTCGCGGCACCGCGGACAGTACAAGACCAACTCAAACAGCGTGGCCGCTTTCGATGAAAACGGTGTGCAGATCGGGATCGTGTTTGAGACGGCAAGCCCGTTCGACACGCCGCGTCTGATGGCTGAATTGGTTGCCTGGGTGAATGGGGAGCGCGACAAGGCGCAGTTGCACTCGCTTTTGATCATTGCCATCTTCGTCGTGGTGTTCTTGGAGATCCACCCGTTCCAGGATGGCAATGGCCGCCTCAGTCGTGTCTTGACCACTTTGTTGCTCATTCAGGCAGGCTACGCTTACGTGCCGTACAGCTCACTGGAGAGCGTGATCGAGCTGAATAAAGAGGCGTACTACCTTGCCTTGCGGCAGACACAGGGGTCCATCCGGACAGATGCTCCCAACTGGCAACCTTGGCTGGTGTTTTTCCTGCGGTCACTGGCCGAGCAGGTACGGCGGCTGGAAAAGAAGGTAGAGCGCGAGAAGATCGTATTGGCTGCCTTGCCCGAGCTGTCACTGCAGATCGTCGAATTTGCCCGCGAGCACGGGCGCATCACGATTGGCGATGCGATCAAATTGACGGGTGTCAGCCGAAACACGCTGAAGCAACATTTCCGCAACCTGGTTGAGCACGGTCATTTGAATCAGCAGGGCAGCGGGCGTGGTGTTTGGTACGAACTCAAGTGATGATGTCGGGGTCACGTTGCTTGTCAGCGTTCTTGGTCGAGCTGGGGGCCGCAATGATGGTGGCATCCACGATGGTGCCCGTGTCGATCTTCATGCCCTGTGCCTGCAGCACCTCTCCCACCTTGGCAAAGAGTGCTTGGCCCAACTGGTGTTGCTCAAGCAGACGTCGAAACTTCAAAAGCGTCGTACCGTCCGGCACACGCTCGCGGCCCAGGTCAATGCCCACGAAGCGACGCAGCGCGGTGCTGTCCAGGAGCGCCTCCTCGCATGCCGCGTCAGCCAGGTTGAACCAGTGCTGCACGAAGTACATGCGCAGCATGCGTTCAAGCCCAATCGGTGGACGCCCTTTGCCCGCCTTGGGGTAGTGGGATTCTATGACTGCACATAGTTCCTGCCACGGCACGAGCACCTCCATCGTCGCCAGGAACGTGTCGTGCTTGGTGGACTTGCGGTATTGCACGAGGCCAACGCCAGGGTCGGCGGCCATCGCCAGGGTTTGCTGTTTCATCTTCATTTGCCTGCTGCTGTTGCAATGATCACGCAAACCCCGTACCAGGGGAACTTGTTCAGCGTTGCCTTAAACCGATTTGGAATAGGCCTCTTGCACTTTGTTCCTATACTGTGCATAATCACAGATGTCGAAGGCGATGAGGTAGATTTCGAAGGCGCAGCCAGTGTGCGGTTTTGTTATCACTTTGTTATCTAAGACGATGCCGTGCAGCTTCGGATGACTGCGGATGTCTTCGTATGAAGACGCTAAGTTGTTGATTTTGTTAGGTGTCAACGGTGTGTTGCGGTGTGGGTTGGCCCAAGAAGTCCACTTTTAATCCGTTGGTCGCAGGTTCGAATCCTGCACGTCCTACCACAGATTACTCGTGTAATTACTTGATTTCAAAGGCCTCCCCTGCGGAGGCCTTTTGTTTTCTGTGGTTATCGCGACTTGGTTACCACTTTTGTCGACAGAGGGGATCCAAGCGATGTCTCGTAAACAAGATCAGTCGATGTCGGTTGCGTGGAATTGGAACCGACCTGCGCGCACATCGTCAAAGTAGTGTCGAAGGGTTGTTTTTACGGTGGTGAACGCCAATTCTTCCCAGGGAATGGTGTCTTCCGTGAACATGCGAACTTCCTGGGTCTCATGCCCGGGGTCAAACATCAGGTTGATCAGCGTGGCACGATAGTAAAAATGAACCTGATTAACGCGTACCACGTTCATCAGGGTAAACAGGTCATGCAACTGAATGTGTGCGCCCGCCTCTTCGAGGGTTTCTCTGAGCGCACCGTTTGCCGTGGTCTCACCCAGTTCCATGAATCCAGCAGGCAATGTCCAGAAACCTTTACGTGGGTGAATGTTACGTTTGCACAGCAACACCTGTTCGCCATGGAGTCCCCAGGTAGGAATGGTGCCAACTACGTTCAGCGGGTTTTCATAGTGGATGGTGTGGCAGGCGGGGCACACCGCACGGACCCGGGTATCTCCATCATCAGGAATTTTGTGCGTCACCGTGGTTCCACAACGGCGGCAGTGGGCAATTTGTGAATGGGGTCCCATCATGTACGGGAGGGCAACACGTTCACCGACAATTGAGGTAGACCGTCAACACGGGCTTCCATGCGATCGCCGACCTGAACGGCCGCCACGCCTTCTGGTGTGCCGGTAAAAATCAAATCGCCTAGTTGCAGTTCCCATGACCGGGACAGATGCTCGATGGTTTCTGCCACATTCCAGATCAATTTTTGGAGTGTGCTTTGCTGTCGGACCACGCCGTTGACGGTGAGGCTGATGCTGGCGGTTTCAATGCCAGGTACATTGGTCTGGGCGGTGATGGGGCCCATGGGTGCGGATTCGTCAAAGGCTTTGCCAATGCACCATGGGCGGCCCTGCTTTTTCATGTCGTTCTGCAGGTCGCGGCGTGTCATGTCCAAGCCCACAGCGAACCCAAAAACATGGCTCAGCGCCTCGGCGGCGGCAATGTTCTTCCCCCCTTTGCCAATGGCTACCACCAACTCTACTTCGTGGTGCAAATTCTGGGTGTTGGACGGATAGTGAATGGACGCGACGCCATCCACCCCCGCATTGACAATGGCATCTGCCGGTTTCATGAAAAAAAACGGAGGTTCCCGACCGGTAAAACCCATCTCCTTGGCATGTTCCTCGTAATTGCGGCCTACGCAATACACCCGGTGAATCGGAAAGCGCTTGCCAGATCCCACAACAGGAACGGAAACGGTGGGGGGTGGGGGAAATAGAAATTGAGCGTCAGACATGTTGGTGGAATGAATGTTGGGCGGTTAACCTTGCACAGTATGAAGCTTTACAACTACTTTCGCTCATCGGCCTCGTTTCGGGTTCGGATTGGGTTGGCCATCAAAGGCTTGCCGTTCGACTATGTGCCAGTGCATTTGGCGCAAAGCGAGCATCTGAAACCCGAATATGCAACCAAAGTATCGGATGCACTGGTTCCCATGCTGGAGCTGGATGACGGTCAGCGGCTCACGCAGTCGCTGGCCATTTTGGAATATCTGGATGAAGTGCATCCAGAACCCCCGTTGCTGCCAGTCGATCCGATGGATCGTGCAAGGGTGCGAGCGTTGGCGCTCTCTGTGGCGTGCGAAATCCATCCCTTGAACAACTTGCGGGTGCTGCGGTACCTGACGCGTGAGCTCAAAGTGACCGAAGAGCAGAAAAACCAGTGGTACGCCCATTGGGTGCGGCAAGGATTGGAAGCCTTTGAACGCACGCTGCAGGTAGGGCCCAACGGCTTGTATAGCCATGGCAACCAAGTTGGACTGGCGGATTGCCTGCTGATTCCACAAATTTTCAATGCTCAGCGCTTTGAGGTGCCACTGAATGACTTGCCGCGTGTGATGGCGGTGTTCGATGCATGCATGGCGTTGGAGTCATTCCAGCAGGCCAGACCAGAAGCTTGCCCGGATGCAGATGCCTGAGGTGGCCCATCGGCCATGGCCAGTCATCTGGCCAGCCCCCGGAAATGTGGGGGCTTGCATGACCACCCGATTCGGCGGCACTTCCATAGGTGCCTTTGCCGGATTGAATCTGGCGGATCATGTTCAGGACGATCCGTTTCATGTGACTCAAAACCGTGAACAGTTGGCTGCACACGTGGGCGTGCGTCCGGTTTTTTTGCACCAGGTGCACGGTATTCACTGTTTGGAACTTTTCCCTGAAGTGCCCGATGGTCAGGAGGCGGATGCGAGCACCACCACCCAGGTAGGGTTGGGCTGTACCGTCATGGTGGCCGATTGCCTGCCAGTCTTGTTGTGTGACCGGCAGGGAGCTCGCGTGGCAGCCGCTCATGCTGGCTGGAGGGGTTTGCTGGCCGGCGTGCTCGATCAATCAGTCACAGCGTTTGAGCCAAGCGCCCGGATTTTGGCGTGGTTGGGCCCGTGCATCGGACCGCAGGCGTTTGAGGTTGGTCCTGAGGTGCGCGCTGCCTATGTCGCCGCCTGGGGTGGGCAGGTCGGCACTTTTTCTTATTTCGCCCCCATTCCGAATGGCAAATTTTGGTGCAATCTGGCGGAATTGGCGCGTTGGAGATTGTCCCAATTGGGCATTGAATGCGTGTATGGCAATGACGGTTCTGACGGTTGGTGCACGGTTGGCAATCCGGGTCCCTGGTTCTCACACCGGCGCAATGGAATACCCGGCGGTGGAACAGGCCGGATGGCAGCTTGTGTGTGGATCAAACCCTGATCTGCATGGTTGATTGGCCGTCAGGCTTTTTCTTCCGGGTGCTTTCTGGTGTCCACTATGTGGGGTGTTGCTCCCAACGCGTCCGAGTTACGTTCGGCCGCATCAGCCTGTGCTTCCTTTGCACGACGTGCCTTTTTCCTGTGGGGCGTATTCAGGATGTACAGCACCAAAGCGATCGGTAGCACCCCGTATATCAGAAATGTAAAAAAAGCCCCTAGCAAAGTACCAGAAGGATGGGTAGCCTCAGCCACCATCATCATGAGGGCAACATACAGCCAGGCAATGGCAACAAGGTACATGGGAATGAATGTGTCGAAGTAGGTGCCACAGTGTCAGTGTGTTGGAAGTTCATTCGACGAGACTGCCACAGCGACAAATTGCAAGGTATGAGGCCTAAAACCCCTTGCCGAGAAGGCACAATGGTTAACCGTTTAGGAGACTTGAATGAATTTTGACCCGAAGTGGCTGGAAGGTGCCCAGCAGTTTCAGAAATCCATGATGGAAAACTGGACGCAAGCGTTCAAGAAAATGGGAAGCACGGTCGGGGCGGGGGACATTCCCAATCCTTTTGCAGCTCTTGCCGGTTCCGCAGGACAAATGCCGGATTGGTCTTCCATGATGCCCAACATGGGTGCTTTGAAAGATGTTTTGGCTGGTGGCGGCAACGCTCCGGTGCAATTGGACCCCACTCGCATGATGGAGGTGCAGCGGCAGTATCTCCAGGATGTGACTCAGCTTTGGAGCCAGGGCGGCAAGCCCAGTCTGGCCGATCGACGCTTTTCCAATGAGGCTTGGGCTGGCAATCCGGTTTCCTCGTTCTCGGCGGCGCTTTACCTCATCAATGCCAAAACGCTGATGTCCATGGCAGAAGCGGTGCAAGGCGATGCCAAAACCAAGGCGCGCGTACGCTTTGCGGTGCAGCAGTGGATTGATGCCAGTTCTCCCAGCAATTTCTTGGCTTTCAATGCCGAAGCGCAGAAGAAAGCCGTTGAAACCAAGGGCGAGAGCATTGCCAAAGGTGTGCAAAACCTGCTGAGCGACATGAAGCAGGGTCATGTCTCCATGACCGACGAGAGCGTGTTCGAAGTGGGCAAAAACGTGGCCACATCCGAAGGCTCGGTGGTGTTCCAGAACGAGCTGTTCCAGCTCATCGAATACAAGCCCCTCACGGCCAAGGTGTACGAGCGGCCCTTCCTGTTGGTGCCGCCGTGCATCAACAAGTTCTACATTCTGGATTTGCAGCCTGACAACTCCTTCATCCGCTATGCGGTCGAGCAAGGGCACCGCACGTTTGTGGTGAGCTGGCGCAACCCCGATGAATCGTTGGCCCAAACCACCTGGAACGAATACATTGAAAACGCCATCCTGAAGGCCATCAGCGTCACGCAAGAGATTACCGGTGCAGAAACCATCAATGCGTTGGGTTTCTGCGTAGGGGGCACCATGCTGGCGACAGGTTTGGCTGTGCTGGCTGCGCGCGGCGAAAAACCTGTCAACAGCGCCACGTTCCTGACCACACTGATCGACTTCTCGGACACGGGCATTCTGGATGTGTTCATCGACGACAACTTCGTCAAGTTTCGGGAAATGCAGTTTGGCAACGGCGGCTTGATGCCCGGTCGCGATCTGGCCACCACCTTCAGCTTCCTGCGTCCCAACGATCTGGTGTGGAATTACGTGGTCGGTAACTACCTGAAGGGCGAAACCCCGCCGCCGTTCGACCTGCTGTACTGGAACAGCGACTCCACCAACTTGCCGGGCAAGTACTACGCCTGGTACCTGCGCAATACCTACCTGGAAAACAAGCTCATCAAACCCGGAACGGCCGAGGTGTGTGGTGAAAAAATCGACCTCTCCCAGGTTGATATTCCGGTTTACATCTATGGTTCGCGGGAAGATCACATCGTGCCCATTGGCGGCGCGTATGCCACCACCCAGCATCTGCCCGGTCGCAAACGCTTTGTGATGGGGGCATCTGGCCACATTGCTGGTGTGATCAACCCCGCCAGCAAGGGCAAGCGCAGCCACTGGATTGGCCCGGCCAACCAGTTTCCGGTCGACGTGAACGACTGGATTGCCAGTGCCCAGGAATTCAAGGGCAGCTGGTGGACCGATTGGTCCGACTGGCTGCAAGGCCATGCTGGCAAGCAAGTTGCCGCACCCAAGGCGGTTGGCAGCCGCAAATACAAGGTGCTGGAAGCGGCGCCTGGCAGTTACGTCAAGGCCAAAGCCTGATTTGGATTGGGGGGCGCTACGCTCTCGTTTGTTCAGTTTTTTTCCGTTGATTGAGGAGTGAGACACATGGAAGACATCGTCATCGTTTCAGCAGCTCGTACCGCTGTGGGCAAGTTTGGCGGTTCGCTGGCCAAAACGGCTGCTACCGAGTTGGGCAGCATCGTCATCAAAGGCCTGCTGGAGCGTTCTGGTTTGCCTGCTGATGCCGTGGGCGAAGTCATCATGGGCCAGGTCCTGGCTGCTGGTGTGGGTCAGAACCCCGCTCGCCAAGCCGTGATGAAGGCTGGATTGGCCAAAGAGACCCCCGCATTGACCATCAACGCTGTGTGCGGTTCTGGTCTGAAAGCCGTGATGCTGGCTGCTCAATCTGTGGCTTGGGGCGACAGTGAGGTGGTGATTGCCGGCGGCCAGGAAAACATGAGCGCCAGTCCGCACGTGCTCAATGGCAGCCGCGACGGCCAGCGCATGGGCGACTGGAAGATGGTTGACACCATGATTGTTGATGGCCTGTGGGATGTGTACAACCAATACCACATGGGCATCACTGCCGAGAATGTGGCCAAGGCAAACGGCATCACCCGCGACATGCAAGACGCTCTGGCGCTGGCCAGCCAGCAAAAGGCAGCTGCTGCGCAAGACGCTGGCAAGTTCAAAGGTGAAATTGTCGATGTGGTCATTCCACAGCGCAAAGGTGACCCATTGGTGTTCAACACCGATGAGTTCATCAACAAGAAGACCAATGCCGAAGCCTTGGCTGGACTGCGCCCCGCATTTGACAAAGCGGGTTCTGTGACGGCTGGCAATGCTTCCGGTATCAACGATGGTGCTGCCGCTGTGATGGTCATGACCGCCAAGAAGGCCGCCGCCCTGGGTTTGACACCCTTGGCCCGCATTGCCAGCTTTGGCACCACGGGTCTGGACCCCGCGCTCATGGGCTTGGGCCCCGTGTCCGCCACGCAGCGTGCGTTGGCACGTGCCGGCTGGAAGGCCGCCGATGTGGACCTGTTCGAATTGAACGAAGCGTTTGCCGCACAGGCGTGCGCCGTCAACAAGCTGCTGGACATTGACCCTGCAAAGGTCAACGTCAACGGCGGTGCCATTGCCATTGGTCACCCCATTGGCGCGTCCGGTTGCCGCATTCTGGTGACGTTGCTGCATGAAATGCAACGCAGCGGCGCCAAGAAGGGTGTCGCATCGCTGTGCATTGGCGGCGGCATGGGCGTTGCTTTGGCCGTTGAACGCTGATTTTTAACAAAAAAATAGTGCTCCCCGCATTATCGGTGAGCTGTGTTAGCTATGTTTTTATAAGCAGCCTGCGCAGTGCAGGTTGCAACACCAGCAGAGAAAGAGGAAACAAATGAGCCAGAAAGTCGCATACGTCACCGGTGGCATGGGTGGCATCGGTACCGCCATTTGCCAGCGCCTGCACAAGGACGGCTACAAAGTGATTGCCGGTTGCGGTCCTACCCGTGACCACGCCAAGTGGTTGGACGAGCAGAAGGCCCTGGGCTTCACGTTCTACGCTTCTGTGGGCAACGTGGGGGATTGGGACTCCACCGTCGAGGCTTTTGCAAAAGCCAAAGCAGAGCACGGTTCCATCGATGTGCTGGTGAACAACGCCGGTATCACCAAAGACCGCATGTTCCTGAAAATGACCAAGGAAGACTGGGATGCCGTGATTGGCACCAACCTGACCTCCATGTTCAACGTCACCAAGCAAGTGGTGGCCGATATGGTGGAAAAAGGTTTTGGTCGCATCATCAACATTTCGTCGGTGAATGGTGCCAAAGGTCAGGCTGGTCAAACCAACTACTCTGCTGCCAAGGCCGGTATGCACGGCTTCTCCATGGCGTTGGCCCAGGAATTGGCCACCAAAGGCGTGACGGTCAATACCGTGTCCCCTGGCTACATTGGCACCGACATGGTCAAGGCCATCCGCCCTGACGTGCTGGAAAAAATTGTGGGCACCGTGCCTGTGAAGCGTCTGGGTGAGCCCAGCGAAATCGCATCCATCATCTCTTGGCTGGCATCTGACGAAGGCGGCTACGCCACAGGAGCTGAGTTTGCCGTGAACGGTGGCTTGCACATGAGCTGATGTGTTGGCTTCCGTTTGATTCGGATGGCTCAAAAACCCCGCCTCGGCGGGGTTTTTGCTTTTATGTCCAGCAATGCTGGTCGGAATCTTAAGCCCGATTTCTATGATGAAGTGATCATAATTTTTATATCTTTTTTTGACTTATCCCTTATATTAATTGGCTTTTTTGCTTCGAATTTTAATGATTCATTCAAAGACCACCTCAGCTTTGTGGGACAATTCCAGCTATTTAAACCGCACAAGAGCAAGGAAGGCAGCTGGGTTATGACACCGCGAACGACGTTGAGGTTTGGTACCGCCCGCTGAGCGGTTGCAGTTCGCGCCTGCTTTTTTTGCATGTGTTGCGCGGCCTGGAGCCGCGTTTTTGTTTTTTGGAGTAATGCTGTGTTGAATGTCACCCTTCCTGATGGTTCCCAACGTCAGTTTCCTGGCCCGGTTTCTGTGGCTGAGGTGGCTGCTTCCATTGGTGCTGGTTTGGCCAAAGCGGCACTGGGTGGCAAGGTGGATGGGAAGTTGGTAGATACCTCTCACGTCATTCAGCAAGACGCCAAACTGGCCATCGTCACCGCCAAGGATGCAGATGGTCTGGAGATGATCCGCCACTCCACCGCCCATTTGCTGGCCTATGCGGTCAAAAGCCTGTTTCCCGATGCGCAGGTCACCATTGGCCCTGTCATTGAGCATGGCTTTTATTACGACTTTTCCTATAAGCGCCCGTTTACCCCGGAAGACTTGGTTGCTATCGAAAAGCGCATGACGGAATTGGCCTCCAAAGACGAGGCCGTGGTGCGTCGTGTCCTGCCACGCGACGAGGCCGTGGCGTACTTCAAGGGCTTGGGCGAGCATTACAAGGCTGAAATCATTGCCAGCATCCCCAGCAACGAAGATGTCAGCCTTTACCGTGAAGGCGACTTTGAAGACCTGTGCCGTGGCCCTCACGTGCCCAGCACCGGCAAGTTGCGGTTCTTCAAGCTGATGAAGGTGGCCGGTGCGTACTGGCGTGGTGACCACCGCAACGAGATGTTGCAGCGTGTGTACGGCACGGCCTGGGCCACCAAGGACGACTTGCAACAGTACCTCACCATGCTGGAAGAGGCAGAAAAGCGCGATCACCGCAAACTAGGGCGTGAACTCGACCTGTTCCATTTGGACGAGCACAGCCCGGGCACCGTGTTCTGGCACCCGAAAGGATGGACGCTGTGGCAGGAGGTGGAGCAGTACATGCGCAGGGTGTACCGCGACAACGGTTACCAGGAGGTCAAAGGTCCGCAGATTTTGGATAAAGCCCTGTGGGAAAAAACCGGTCACTGGGACAAATACCGTGAAAACATGTTTGTGACCGAATCGGAGAAGCGAGATTACGCGCTCAAGCCGATGAACTGCCCCGGCCACATCCTGATTTTCAAGCAGGGCATCAAGAGCTACCGAGATTTGCCGTTGCGTTACGGCGAGTTTGGTCAATGCCACCGCAATGAGCCGACCGGTGGCTTGCACGGCATCATGCGTGTGAGGGGTTTCACCCAGGACGATGGCCACATTTTCTGTACCGAAGACATGATTCAGTCCGAGGTGCAGGCGTTCACCCGCTTGCTGCAGCAGGTGTACAGGGATTTTGGTTTTACCAACATCATTTACAAACTCTCGACCCGTCCGGAAAAGCGCATTGGCACGGAGGAGAGCTGGGATCGCGCTGAGAAAGCCTTGGCCGATGGTTTGCAGGCCTCGGGTTGTGAGTTCGAATACTTGCCAGGGGAGGGTGCCTTCTACGGTCCCAAAATTGAATACACCTTGAAAGATGCGTTGGGACGCCCCTGGCAATGCGGCACCATTCAGGTGGACCCCAACTTGCCCGAACGGTTGGATGCCGAATTTGTTGGTGATGATGGCGTGCGCCACCGGCCGGTCATGCTGCACCGTGCCATTGTGGGGAGTCTGGAGCGTTTCATCGGGATTTTGATTGAGCAGCATGCCGGGGCGCTGCCCACTTGGCTGGCGCCGGTGCAGGTTTCAGTACTCAACATCACCGATGCGCAGGCTGATTATGTGCAGTATGTGGTCAAAACGCTGCAGAATCAAGGTCTTAGAGTGCAGTCTGATCTGCGAAACGAAAAGATCACGTATAAAATACGGGAGCATTCGTTGCAGAAAATGCCTTTTATCCTCGTCGCTGGCGACAAAGAGAAGGCATCCGGATCGGTCGCAGTCCGGGCCCGTGGCAACAAAGATTTGGGCGTCATGCCGCTTGAATCCTTTGTACAGATGGTGCTCGAACAGGTCGCAAGCAAAGCTTGACGCCTTACTGCCTGTCCCGCGAATTCCCTCAGTTGATCCTTAGCGAGTACCACCATAGCTACTTCCAATTTTCGTGACCGCCGTCAGCGGGAAGAACGACAGCATCGCCTGAATCGTGAAATCATGGCCCCCGAGGTTCGCCTCTCTGGCCCCGAGAACGAGCCCTTGGGCATCGTGAGCCTGCAGGATGCCCTGCGCATGGCTGGCGAGCTGGATGTGGACTTGGTGGAAATTGCAGCCACGGCCAATCCGCCGGTGTGTCGCCTGATGGATTACGGCAAATTCAAATATCAGGAGCAAAAGAAGGCTGCGGAGGCCAAAGCCAAGCAAACGGTCATCGAAATCAAGGAGGTCAAATTCCGTCCTGGTACCGATGATGGTGACTACAACATCAAGTTGCGCAATATTCGCCGCTTTTTGGCTGATGGCGACAAATGCAAAATCACCTTGCGTTTTCGTGGCCGGGAGATCACCCACCAGGAGTTGGGTTTGGCTCTGCTGCAGCGCATTCGCGATGATCTGGCGGACACCATTCTGGTGGAGCAATTCCCCAAATTAGAAGGTCGCCAAATGATCATGATGATTGCACCGGGGCGTAGAAAGCCAGGCGCACCAGCAGCCAAAGCTGCCGAGCCGGTGGCGTCAGCTCCGGTGGCATAAACAGAATTTGCAGGCAGGTTCGGTCACCTGTCAGCAAAGGCCAGATGGCTTGCCATCTGGTCAATGACTCTCAGGGGTCATTCCAAGTGGCTCGGGGCCAACAAGTCCGCGTCAGGTTCGCGGCGCCTCACGAGCACAAATAGAGAAGGAGCATTCAATGCCCAAAATGAAGACCAAGAGCAGCGCGAAGAAACGCTTTCGCGTTCGTCCCGGTGGTACCGTCAAGCGCGGTCAAGCCTTCAAACGTCACATCCTGACTAAGAAGACCACCAAGAACAAGCGCCACCTGCGCGGTGCAGTCACTGTCCACGAGACCAACATGGGTCACATGGCGCAGATGTTGCCCGGCATGGGTATTTGATCAACGGACGAACAAGGAGTAATACATGCCTCGCGTCAAACGTGGTGTAACGGCCCGAGCCCGTCACAAAAAAGTTCTCGCCCTAGCAAAGGGTTTCCGTGGTCGCCGCGGCAATGTGTTCCGCATTGCCAAGCAGGCGGTGATGAAGGCAGGCCAATACGCCTACCGTGATCGTCGCAACAAAAAGCGCGTGTTCCGCCAGTTGTGGATTGCCCGTATCAATGCGGGCGCCCGTGAGCTGGGTCTGACATACAGCCAGTTTGCCAATGGCCTGAAGAAAGCTGCCATCGAAATCGATCGCAAGGTCCTTGCCGACCTGGCTGTCCATGACAAGGCTGCTTTTGCAAGCATCGTGGCTCAGGTGAAGGCCAAATTGGCTGCCTGACACTTTGCGTCCGTAGCCCTTGTGGCCACGGCTCATGCACCTTGATCAAGGGCCGGAGCAGTCTCTCTGCACTGGCCCTTTTTCTTTCAAGAGATTCCTGACATGAATGAGTTGGATACCGCGGTTGCTAGCGCTCAATCGTTGTTTGCACAAGCCCACACGCCGGCAGATTTGGAAAATGCCAAAGCCCAGTTTCTGGGCAAGGCTGGGCAGATCACCGAATGGATGAAAGGCCTGGCGTCCCTCCCTGTGGAGGAGAAGAAGGCACGCGGTGCGCTCATCAATCAGGCCAAGCAACAGATTGAGTTGGCGCTGACCCAGCGCCGCCAAGCCTTGGCCGATGGCGAGCTGGAACGCCAGCTCAAGGCCGAGGCCTTGGATGTCACGCTGCCGGGTCGTGGTGCAGCTACTGGCGGGTTGCATCCGGTTTCGCTCACGCTGGAGCGCATCGAGGGCATTTTTGGCTCCATGGGTTTTGAAGTGGCACAAGGGCCAGAGATTGAGACCGACTGGTTCAATTTCACCGCATTGAACACGCCTGAAGACCATCCCGCGCGTTCTATGCATGACACGTTCTATGTGGAAGGTGGCACCGAGGTAGCCCCTTTGTTGCTGCGCACGCACACCAGCCCAATGCAAATTCGCCATGCGGTACAGCATGTCAAAAAATACCGAGCTCGCTTGGTTGCCGGGCAGGGCATGCCTGAAATTCGCGTCATTGCCCCCGGCCGCACGTACCGGGTGGACAGCGATGCCACCCATTCGCCCATGTTCCATCAGTGTGAAGGCCTGTGGATTGGCGAGGAAGTCAGCTTCAAAGACCTGAAGGTGGTCTTCACTGATTTTTGCCGGACGTTCTTTGAATCCGACGATCTGGTGCTGCGATTCCGCCCCAGTTTTTTCCCGTTCACAGAACCCAGTGCCGAAGTGGACATTCAGTTCCAGTCTGGCCCCTTGGCGGGGCGTTGGCTGGAAGTGGCGGGTTCCGGGCAAGTGCACCCGAATGTGGTGCGCAACATGGGATTGGACCCTGAACGTTTCATTGGCTTTGCATTTGGTATGGGGCCGGACCGACTGACCATGCTGCGCTACGGTGTGAATGATTTGCGCCTGTTCTTTGATGGTGACGTGCGTTTCCTGCGTCAGTTCCAGTAATCCGATTCCGAGGTCACCATGCAATTTTCTGAGTCCTGGTTGCGCACGTTTTGCAACCCTTCGTTGACCACGCAGCAGCTGGCTGACACCCTCACCATGGCCGGCTTGGAGGTGGAGGAGCTGCAACCTGCGGCCCCCGCTTTCAGCCAGGTGGTGGTGGGTGAAATTCTGTCTGCCGAGCAACACCCCAACGCCGATCGCCTGCGTGTTTGCAGCGTGCACGTTGGTCAGGCTGAGCCTTTGCAAATTGTTTGTGGTGCTCCCAATGCAAGGGTGGGCATCAAAGTGCCGTGCGCCATGGTCGGGGCCGAGCTGCCCCCTGGTCCTGATGGCCAAGCCTTCCGCATCAAATTGGGCAAACTGCGTGGCGTTGAAAGCCATGGCATGTTGTGCTCGGCCAAAGAGTTGGGCCTGTCAGACGATCAAGGTGGTCTGTTGGAACTGGCTGCCGATGCCGAAGTGGGACAAAGCCTGCGCCAGCATCTGGACTTGGACGACACGCTGTTCACTCTCAAGTTGACGCCCAACTTGGCTCACTGCCTCAGTGTGTTTGGCGTAGCCCGCGAGTTGGCCGCGCTCACGGGTGCGGCCCTGCACACACCCAGCTTTCCAGCTGTTGCCCCCCAGCATGACCAGCGCTTGGCGGTTTCGGTGTCGGCCCCTGATTTGTGTGGCCGTTTTTCCGGGCGGGTGGTGCGTGGCATCAACCCCAAGGCGCCAACGCCTGCGTGGATGGTGCAAAGGTTGGCTCGCTGTGGGCAACGCAGTGTGAGTGCGCTGGTGGACATTTCCAACTACGTGATGTTTGAGTTGGGGCGACCCACCCACATCTTTGATCTGGACCGCATCCACGGTGGGCTGGATGTGCGATGGGCCCGTGAGGGTGAATCACTCAAGCTGCTCAACGGCAATACGGTGACGTTGGATGACAAGGTGGGGGTCATTGCCGATGCCCAGCAAGTCGAGTCATTGGCTGGCATCATGGGGGGCGATTCCACCGCAGTGAACGACGACACGCGCAACGTGTATGTGGAGGCTGCCTTCTGGTGGCCGAAGGCGGTGGCAGGGCGGTCCCGCAAATTCAATTTCTCCACCGATGCGGGTCACCGGTTCGAGCGCGGTGTGGACCCGGAGGGGACGGTCGAGCACATCGAGCGCATCACGCAGCTGATTTTGGACATTTGTGGCGGCGAGGCCGGCCCCATTGATGATCAGCAGCCCAACATGCCCAAGCGTGTACCCGTGCCGTTGCGCATAGCCAGAGCTTGTAAGGTCATTGGCATGCCGCTGACCCAGGCCCAATGTGCGGCTGCGTTATGCGGCTTGGGTTTGGATGTGGTGGAGGCAGAAGGTGTACTGACCGTCACTCCGCCCAGTTACCGTTTTGATCTCCAAATTGAGGAAGATCTCATTGAGGAGGTAGCTCGTGTGGTTGGCTATGAGCGCTTGCCTACCACACCACCCAAGGCGCCCATCACGGCCCGTGTCGCGCCAGAGAATCGGCGCTCGGTGCACAGCATTCGCCGTTCCCTGGCAGCCATGGGTTTCCAGGAAACCATCAACTTCAGCTTTGTCGAAGAAAGCTGGGAAGCCGAATTGCATGGCAATGCGAATCCCATTCGGTTGTTGAACCCAATTGCAAGCCAAATGAGTGTCATGCGCTCGTCTTTATTGGGTTCTTTGCTACAGGTTTCAAAGTTCAATTTGGACCGAAAAGCCGACCGCGTGTGTGTGTTTGAAGTGGGGCGTGTGTTCTTGCGGGATACCACCGTTCCAGATTCCGGTACCACTGTGGCTGGTTTTCACCAACCCATGCGTGTGGCGGGTCTGGTGTACGGCGATACCCAGGCCCCCAATTGGGAAGGCGGGAAACGGTTGTTTGATTTCTTCGATGTCAAAGGCCAGGTCGAGCGCCTGTTTGCTCCAGCCCATTTGACGTTCAAGGTGGCAGAGCATCCGGCTTTTCACCCTGGGCGCTGTGCCCAGGCGCTGCTGGATGGCGTGGCGGTAGGTCACGTCGGCGAATTGCATCCCAAATGGCGTCAATCATGGGGTTTGGCTCAGGCCCCGGTGCTGTTTGAACTGGAGCTGGATGCGTTGGTCAACCGCAAAGTGCCAGCTTTCCAGGCGTTCAGCAAATTCCAGGCGGTGGAGCGTGATGTGGCGGTGTGGGTGGCCGAGGCCATCACACACGAACAATTGATGGCGGCAGCCCACTCTGCGCCATGCAGCGGTTTGCTGCGTGCCGCCACGGTGTTCGACATTTATCGACCCAAAGCAGATGCGTCCGAACATGCGGGTGAAAAAAGCATGGCCCTGCGTCTGGTCTTCAACAAGGAAGACGCTGGGTTGACCGATTCAGAAATCGAAGCAGCCATGACCGGGTTGGTGATGCATTTGACCAGCCAAGTGGGTGCCCGTTTGCGGGGTTGAGCATCCTGATCAGAAAAGGACCAACATGGAGTTCTCGATCGAAAGTCTGGAAACGCCAACGCTGACCAAAGCGCAGCTGGCCGATTTGCTGTTCGAACAAATCGGACTGAACAAGCGTGAGGCCAAAGACATGGTCGAGGCGTTTTTTGATTGCATTGCCCAGCAGTTGGTGGATGGGCAGGAGGTCAAAATCTCCGGGTTTGGCAATTTCCAGGTTCGTACCAAAGCCCCCAGGCCTGGTCGCAACCCCAGAACAGGCGAACTGGTGGCCATTGAGTCCCGTCGTGTGGTGACTTTCCATGGAAGCCCCAAATTGAAAGATGCGGTTCAGGGTGACAATTCCTGAGCGCTGAATTCCACGGTTGACCCGTTCTTCTTGTAATGTTGCAGCACATGGCTCACACAGAACTTCCACCCATACCGGCCAAACGGTACTTCACCATTGGTGAGGTGGGGGAGTTATGTGGAGTCAAACCCCATGTACTACGGTATTGGGAGCAAGAGTTCAGCCAGCTACGGCCCATGAAGCGGCGTGGAAACCGCCGTTATTACCAACACAACGAAGTGTTGATGGTCCGTCGAATTCGGCAATTGCTGTACGAGCAGGGATTCACCATCAGCGGTGCTCGGAACAAGTTGCAGGAGGTGCGAGCTTCTGAGCCGGTTGAGGGGACAACCTTCGTTTCTGTCGCTCCCCGCGATCAATCTTCCCCCCCCATGGTTTTTGCTGATTTGTCCACCGTGGTGTTTGAGGAGTTAAAGGCGATTCGGCGGTTACTGAGCGATGAAGATGCACCTGATACTGGGATATAATTTAAGGCTTGTCGGCGTGTAGCGCAGCCTGGTAGCGCACTTGCATGGGGTGCAAGGGGTCGCGAGTTCGAATCCCGCCACGCCGACCATAAAAATCAAGGACTTAGCTTCGAAAGGGGCTAAGTCTTTTTTCTTTTCTCAGGCTCAGAACTTCGGTTGAAGTGCAAATGCCCCCACCGGTGCCCCCACCGCAGGCATTTGCTAGGCCAGCCTGCACCAACGAAAAACCCGGCTCAGTGGCCGGGTCTGGTGGGGGTGACCGTCTCCTTACTTTTCAGGCGACGCTGGCGCTGGTGGCTTGGTCAGCGGCCATGAACCGCGTCGGTCATTGCATGGCAACCGTGTGTACTGGTTCACGGTCGAACTCAAGGTTCACGCTCGGTGGCCGTGCCTCAATCACCCGGCCAACGACCCGCAAATCAGGGCCGTCAATCTCGATGGGCGCATAGGCCGGGTTCAGTGACCTGAGAAACCAGCGAGAACCATCGGTGGTCAATTGCTTGAACACATCCCGCTGCGTCACTACGTCTTTGGCAATCACGTAGTCGCCCGCGTTGCAGGCCCGCTCCGGGTCAACGATGAGCACTGTGCCAGGTGGGAAGCTGTGTGTGCTGGCGGTGCTGACCATGCTGTCACCCTCGACCATCAGGGCGTATGTCGTGCCGCTGGTGCTGGTTTGTGCTTTTGTCATGGCTCAGGCCCTCCCGCTCACGGTGAATGCAGCGGTGCCGTGCCAGGCCATGGGCAGGCCCCCATGCCTACAGGCCAGCGCATACAGGTTAGTGGCGTGTTCGCGGGCGTTCACGTGGGCTGACAGCAGCGCTTCGCACGCCGTGGGGTGGGCTGTGCGCTTGTTCAGGTATTGGGTGCGGATGTGGGCGATGGCGTGCAGCTCGGCATCGGCATTCAGGGCTGCACCTGCAAATTCGGTGTTGGGCAAGGCATCGGCGGGAACAACCACCATGGGAAGAAAGGCAGGCGCAGCGCAGCGGCTGGCCATGGGAATGACCGTGGTCATGGGTAAGGCTCCTGAACGAGACTGGAAACCCGCCTTCTGACTGGATAGGTCATAGGGTGGGACTGGGTATATCCACACGGGTTCAGCCGTGCCGGTAGCCTTACGGTGTACCGCTCCCAGTCCCATAAAACATGAATACCCGGGTTGCCGGGCATTCAGAACACGGCGCAGCGCCGCATTCACAAATTCAGGACGTGACAAAACCCCGCTTCTCGGTGGGGGTTGCAACCGCTGAACCAAAGGTGTGGATAGCACCGGGCCTTTCGGCTTGCACCCATTCTGCCACGTCTAGCCGCCGCTGTGGTGCGAACCAGTTTGCGAACCTTGCGCACCTACCGCCGTTCCATGATGCCGTCGAGTTGCTGGCGCAGGGCACGGGCCAGTTCACGCAATTGCTCACGGTGCCCACCCTTCCAGCCATTAAACCTTGACGTTTCCTTGCCCTCTGCGGTCTTTGGCCCGGTGGACTTCTCCCACGGTTTCCAAGTGCGGATCAATGCGGCCTGACGTGCCCGATGCTCTGGCGTCCGGTAGTAGCCCATGCGTGCCTCCTGATTGTTCGGTGTGCGTGTTGATGGTTTCAGGTGCGTCCGTGAAGGCTGGCGGTGATGTGCCGTTGTTCACTTGCTGGTGCCCGTGGGCAATGTTCGCCTGACGGGCAAACACCGCTTGCCGGGGGGTGCGCAGGTCACCCAAAACCTTCAGTGTGTTGGTGCAGTTGCTTTGCGCCCTTAGCGCCAGCCCGGTCAGGGTCTGGATGTAGTCGCGGTGCGTCTGCACTTTTGCACGGCTGGCCAGATCAATGAACATGGCTTGCAGGGCTGCGGCCTGATTGAGCAGCATGGCTTCCGCTTGGTGAATGCGGTCTCCATCGGCTTTGATTGCATCGGCCTGTTGCAGCATGGCGGTGTGAATGTCGGTCACGCCCACGCCGTCCACTGGCATATATGCCCGAACCAGAATGGCGTTCGCGCTACCCGTGGTCACCAGTTCAGAGCCCTTTGCCGTCTGTTCCTCTGGTGTGCGGCCTTCCAGCGTCAGTGCGTTCAGGTTCTTGGGCTTGGTATCTGGCTTGCTTTTCGTGGTCTTGGTGGTCATGTGCCTATTCCTTCAATGCACCACACGGGCCGATGCCTCTACGGGCTTCACGCCCATTTCGTGAGCCTTGTCCACCAGTTCGCCGGGTGATACACCCAGCTTGTCGGCCACCGCATCCAGTGAGTAGAAGGGCTCGCCGCTGTCGTCGTATCCGGCGGGCTCAGGGATCAGGCTCAGGCTTTTTGCCATGCCGTGCATTTCGTCTTTGAACCACTCGGGGGCCAGGTCATACATCCGGGCAAAGGCTTTCATGCCCTCCGCGGTCCGGCCCTTGCCATCGGCATGTAGGGCGTTTGAGCATCGGCCAGCTTCGATGAATTCAGGCGTGACCACCTGCCCGTTCAACCTATGGACGAATTCATGCCACAGCGGATGCGGGCTCAGTGTGAGCGGGTCGGCCTCCGGGTTGTCGGCTCCCACATGCACCAGATCACCCAGCCCAGCGGCTTCCAAGTCTGGCATGTACTGACGAACGATGCGGGCAATGGCTTGTTTTGTTTCTTCTGCGAAGGTCATGATTGTGTCTTTGTGGTTGTGGGTCAAACGCCATCCAGAATGCCCGGCAATGTGGGTGCCAGTGCGTACAGCGCGAAGCGGTGGGGCTCACCTGCTTCGGTGTGATCCGTGCGCCAATGGGTTTCGATGCGGTAGCCCTGATTGCGCAACTCGTTCAGGCGGCCCCCGGGACGGGGACAGTCCAGCCAGCGCACCAGTTCAGCAGTGGTGCAAGGCCCAACGGTTGCCAGGGCTTGCATGATGCGATTTCGCTGGGTCTGTGCGCTGTTGCCTGTACGGGTGTGCAGGATGGCCCGCAAGGCTTTGCGCTTCGATATGGGGGTGGTGTGGGCATTCATGCTGCACCCCTTCCCAAAACCTTACCGTGCTGGCTTCCTACCGTGAAAGCATCGTAGGCATTCCACAGCGCAGCGCCAGAACCACACCGTAGGCCGTAGCCCTTGCCCGCTGCAATGCAGGTCTTGCAGCCCCAATGGTGAACAAGGTAGTCGGTGTGCAACCTCGCCATTTCCTCGGCATGGGGTCGGGGTAACCCGCCGTCGTGTTCGGCAATGGCGGCTCGTTCCTCGAATACCTCGCGGGTCAGTTTGGTGAAGTCTTGCGGGGCTGGTGCCGGATCGTTGGCAGCCGTGGGGGTAACCCTGTTGCGCAGGTAGTCCACCAGCTCCGGTTTGTGGGATTTCAGCAATTCCCTGATTTCGGGTGTCATGGCCGATGCGGGTGTCACCTTCAACCCGCCGTCCGGGGTGACGGCCAGTTGCACACCTGCTGCTGCCGCCGTGTTCAGAATGTCTTTTGCCTTGAGGGTCAACATCACAGGACCTCCGCATCTTCGGTGGATTCAGGGGCGGAATTGGCAACTTGCTCACCATGTTGCTCAACTTGTTCAAGATTCAAACGTTGAGCAACTTGAGCAAGTTGGTTGAGCAACATGGGCAAACTCCAGTACCAAACCGAACCATCGCCCTTGCGTTTGACCACCCCAATGGCCTCAGAAGCTCGCCGAACTGAGGCCCATGAAACGCCCGCATCCTTGCATTCGGCCTGAAGGGTTTTGGTCGGTGTTGGGCCATCGGATAGGGCTTCCCGCAAAAAGTCCTGTGCAGCATCCACAGCGGATTTGTCATCGCTGCTTTGCGCATCCGGCTCGGCCAGCAGTTCCCGTGCATTCCCTACGACCAACTGCCCCCACGCCACATAGCTGGCGCTGATTCCGGGTAGAGTCTCGCTCTGTTCGACGTGGTATTCGAAACCGCCGTCATCCGGGCCAATGTTGGACTTGGCACGGGCCAGAATGCGCTTGTCGTCGCCACCCTCGCTTTTCACCTTGGCGGCAACCAACACCACACGGGCCACTGCTGTGAAAGCCACGCTGCCCACTACGCGACTGGCTGGGTCGCCACCTTGACCACCCTTGCTGAAGTGCGAGATGCCCAGCACCGCCGCGTCCAGTCGGCTTGCGAGGTCAACAATGGGTTGCAGTGATCGGCGCACCTCGGTGTTCTTGTGGCTGTCTCCGGTCACGGCAGAAACCACGGGATCAACCACCAACAGCTTCACACCGCCAATGTCCGTGGCCTGTGCCTCCAACGCGGGCATGTCCCTGGCGGGGTCGAAGGTTTTTGCCTCGCCACCGATGCGTGTGCCACTGACAAACCACACCCGATTTCTATCTGCTCCTGCCGCCATCAGTCGTGGCAACAGGGTGTCCTTCGGATCATCCTCGCCGCTCCACACCAGTACATTGCCGGGTTCGCATTGGGTGCCATCCGGCCAACGCCCACCACATGTCACGGTTGCAGCAAAGGCCAGTGCAATGGTGGTTTTGCCTTGCCCCGGTGCGCCTGCCAAGATATGCATCTTTCCCAGCGCCAGCCAGTCGGGCCACAGCCAGCGCACAGGCTCGGGCGTGATGTCGGCACCGTTGATCAGGATCACTTCGTGGCGGGTTGCCTCACGTGAGGTATTGATTTCAGCCAATGGCGGGAAGGTCTGCCCCGTGCTGGCAATCGGCTGGGAATTCAGCCCAACAGGTGCCGCCGCTTCAATGCACGCCTTCACCGCATCCAGCCCTGCCAGCTTGTGCAAGTCGTTGAAGTCGGTGTCCTTGTCTCCGCGCCCTTGTGGAAACCTTGGGGTTGCCAGCAGTCCACCAACAGCGCCAGCCGCTTCCGTGGCTTTGGTCACGCCGGGATTGCCTGCCGTCAGGTGGTCATCATCGGCGGCCAGAATCAACCGCAATTCCGGGTATTTGCTGCGCAGGGCCTGTGCCACTTCCAGCAGGTTGCCCGCGTTGAAGGCCACGGCCACAGCCTGCCCGGTGGTTTGGTGGATGCTGGCTCCGGTGGCGTAGCCCTCGCACACGAGCAGTGGCCCGCCTGTGGTGGTCAGCTTGCCGATGCCGAAGTAACAGCCCTTCACGCGCCCGCCGGGCTGGAAGCGTTTACCGCCCGTTGGGTCGATCACTTGCAGGCTGTGCAGCTTGCCCACCGTGTCCCGCATGGGGATCAGAAGCGCCTCGCCTTCAGCCTTCAGCCCGTAGGACTTCACGCCCTTGGCTGTCAGGTAGGGATGCTCTGTCGCCTGTGCAGCGGCCTGCCAGCGATTTGCCGCTGTTTGTGCCGCCTGTTGTTGGCGCTGGTGTTGGTCTGCCTCACGGGTCTTGCGCATGGCTTCCACCCGCTGGTGGTGGGCTTCGCGTTCGGCTGGGGTCATGACGTCGGTGGACTTGCTGCACCAGCTTTGTGAAAAGCCTTTACGCCAGCATCCGAATGACCCGGCGGGGACGCCGTCCATGTACAGCGTGTACCACCCGGAATCATCGCGGGCTTTGCCGCTGGTGCTGAAGCGGTGCAGGTTGCCATCGCACACCACATCATTCGGTGGGGTCAGACCAGCGGCCAACATGGCAGCGCGGAAACTTTCTGTTGGATGGGTCATTTCAGCACCTCCAACACATGAACCGCCGTCACCAGCAACACCAATGTCAGCACATCAATCACGCTGTACAGCGGTGCAAATACCGCAGCATTGAATGACCGAATGAAAAGCGATAGACTCTGTTTTGATTTGTGAAATTTGCTTGCCCCTGCCACTTGCCCGGTGGTGGGGGTTTGTTTTTGTGGGGTCATCAGGCGGTGCCTCCCATGCGGTGGTAGGCGGCCAGTGCATCCAGCGCCATGCCGATGCCTGCCAGCTTGGAACCCAGCTCCAACAGGCCGGATTGACCGATGGGCACATGGATTTCAACGCCCATGTCGTCAACAACGATCAGGTGACCAGCGCTGTAGGCGATTGAGAAGCCGTCGGGGTGGGGGTAGAGGGTGGTGTTTTCAGGCGCAGTTGTCCCCGGCATCGCGCCGTGCTTTTGATGGTTCATGGCCGATCACGCTCCGAATGAAGCGATCAGCGCACGAATGTCAGAAGCTCTCCAAGCCACGCATCGCGGGCTCAGGCGCACGGGTTTGGGGTAGCGTCCATCCTTGACGCCTTGCCACCAGCCGGAACGACTGACGGGCACATTGGCCAAGACTGTGGGCAGACGCCATAGGCCGATTTCAGAGGGGGATGGGGCGATTTTTTCAGGGGCGATTGCTTCACTCATGCGAGGTTCCTTCTCAGAAAACACGCACCAGAACCTGCCCGCTCCAGCAAAGAAATCAGCCGCCATTGGATGACGTTGCACTTAGCTGGCTAAACACACGGCCTTGCAACCGTGGTTTAATTTGTCTTGCTGGCTCTCAATTCAGCAAGGCGTCGGGCTTTGGTTCGGTGCCATCGAAGCCCCTTTCACCATTGCAGTGGCGTCTGGGGCTTCTCCTTTTGTCCAACCGGATTGCGTTGGACGCATGGAACTATATCCAGTGTTTGGTGCGCGGTGGCGTGGGCAAGTCCGGCAAACAGTGGACAAACTGTGGACAGGCGGGGAATAACCAATAACGAACGACAACAAACGACGTTCAGTGACTCATCGCTCCAAATTCTCCCGATGAACGGTATCAATGAGCCGATGAACGGTGGTTTTCTGTTGGGGCGGTGAACTTGATCTGCTCGTTGTGGATGACGTGCACCAGCTTCTTCAGCTTGCGCTCGTTCAGCACGTCGTCGTTGTCGTGGAACTCGTTCGGCAACACCAGCGCCGGGCCATGCTCACTCCACACCAGCCGGGTGAAACTTGGATATGCGGGCCAGCACATCGGCCATTGCCTCCCGTGCAGTCTCGGTGTCGAAGTGGTTTTGCAGGTTCAGCCAGCTTTGCGCATCGGTGCCAAAAAATGCGGCCAGACGCAGGGCCGTGTCTGGTGTGATCGAGCGCAAACCTTTCACGATCTCATTGATGCGCCTAGGGGGCACACCGATACCCTTGGCAAGTGCGTACTGACTGATTCCCATCGGTTCCAGCCAGTCACACAGCAGGATCACGCCGGGGTGAACAAGGGGCACTTCACGCTTCATGGTGGCAGTCCTTTCAGTGGTAGTCCACGATCTCAACTTGGTGGGCATGGCCTTCGTGCCAAATGAAACACACACGCCACTGCCCATTGATTCGGATGCTGTGCTGGCCGTGTCTGTCGCCTGTCAGGGCTTCCAGACGGTTACCCGGCGGAACACGCAAAAACTCCAACACTGTGGCGGCATGAAGCTGTTGCAGTTTGCGCATGGCCACCGCCTCAAAGTTCACAAACCGGGCAACCCGCTGGCCTTTGAAAAAACGTTCGGTGTCGGCGCACCTGAATGTCAGCAGCATGGTAAATAGTAACGAGTGGCGTTATTGGCGTCAACAGATCATGCCGCCTTGTGCAGCGTCACCACGTTGTCGGCTTTGCCCTCAGCTTGGGCCCGCAACAGCGCCAGCCGCTGGCCCAGCACCTGCCACGCCTCGCGCATGGCACCCTCATATGTGGCCCGCTGATAGATGCGTTTGATCTTGTTCTGTTCAACGTGGTTCAGGCACCGTTCCACCACATCGGGCAGCGTGCCCAACTCGGCCATCATCGTGGCCCCAGTCCGTCTGAGGTCGTGTGGCGTCCACTTGCCACCGGGCAGCACCAGTGCATCCACATGCTTGGAGCGGCCAGACATTGGTTTGCCGTCTGGCTTCTGGCGGTCTGATACTTGTTTTGTGACGGTCTTTTCACAGACGTGGTTGCCAAGATCACGCGCCGCCGGGAACAGCCACGGGGTCAAACCGGTAAGTGCATTCAGTTCGGTGAATGCCTGCACCGCCACGTCGTTCAGGTGGATGGTGTGGGCTTTGTCGTTCTTCGTTTCGGGGAGCAACCATGTCCGGCGGTTCAGATCGACGTGCTTCCACTGCGCAGTCAGCACCTCGCCGATGCGGGCCAGTGTGGACAGTTGCAACACCAGCGCCAGCCGCGAGGTGTCGGCCATGCCTGCATGGGGCAGCTTCTGGAAAAGTTCGATCAGCTCAGGTTCGGAAAGCACACGCTCGCGCTCTTTGTCCTTGCCGATGCTGGCTTTCTTCATCCGTGCGGTGGGGTCTTGCTGGATGTAATCCCTGTCCAGAGCAAAGCCGAACATCTGGCGCAGGTCTGCCAAGGTTTTCTTGGCGGTGCGCACCATGTCGTTCTTGGGTGTGGCTCGCACTTTGATGGTGTCCATCACTTCCTGAATGTGAGGCTTTCCAACATCTTGAGCGGCCATGCCACCGATCAGAGGGAACACGTCCGCCGCGAATGAGCGTTCAGCTTCTGCGCCCTTATCTGCCCGGCGCACCAGTTCCAACCGCTGCCAGTGGGCGAACAGTTCCCGCACGGTCATACGGGCTTGCAGCGCGGCCAGTTCTTGAAGGCGTTGCTGTTGCTCCAGCATGGCCTGCTGGTGATTGGCTTCGGCTTTGATGCGGGCCAGTTCTGCCACTCGTTCGGCTTCTTCTATTGCTGCCTGTGCTGCAAGCACCGCCGCCAGCTTTTTTGCTTCGGCGTCCTGCTGGGCTTTCTGGCGTTCGGCTTCGCGCTGCGCAATGGGGTCGCCGTCTTTTCGCAGGGATGCCGCCATGTCGTCGCGTCTGGTGAACAGCGTTTTCAGGCTCACGCCGTCTTTGCCACCCCAAATGCCCACGCGCTTTTCCCGCAACTTCCCGGCCACCTTGAATCGCCACGTCACACGCACCGTCACAACGCCGTCAGCACTCACCCACACTTCCCCGAGAAGTGACCTCCCCATACGAAGCCGTGCGCCGTGGTCGGTTGCCCTGAGGGCTTTTAACTCAAGCTCGGTAATCATTGCCGACATCTCCTGCCTTGGTGCCCCCACCGGTGCCCCCACCGTTTGGACTGGCTCGGAGTGTAGCTGGCTGGACTGGTTTGGACGATGATTAATCGCAATACAGTCTCAAGTGCTTGATTTTTATGGTTTTGTGGTTGTTGGTCTGGATTTTGTTGGATTGCCCAAAACCATCAAAAACTTGCATGGGGTGCAAGGGGTAGCGAGTTCGAATCCCGCCACGCCGACCATAAAAATCAAGGACTTAGCTTCGAAAGGGGCTAAGTCCTTTTTCTTTTTCCCATCGCTTCGCATCGCTGGTGCCTACTCGGTGCCTACTCGGTGCCTACATGGCTTTGACTTGATCAAAAATTCACCCAACCCCACCCGGCCACCGCTCTAGCTGTTTCAGCATCCACCGTCCAGCCGTATACCTGACACGGTAGACGGTCACTATCGACCACGGGTATTCAATGGCCTTGCGTGTGCCTGTACCTGTGCAGCCCGTCACCTTGACGTAGTGCAGTTTTCCCAATGGTGGGTCTTTGGGATCATCCAGTGAAACCACTTCAGCACGAAGTGCAAGCCCGTCAAGGTTGACCTGTCCCCCATCGCCCGTGACCGGCGCAGGTTGGTTGATCCACGCTTGAAGCCCTCTCCGTGCCAGTTCTGACCGTTCCTCGGCATCCAGCGCCTTGATGTGGTGTTTTTTGTCGTGCATGGCAGCGCCTCAAAAGAAAACAGGGGCCGTAGCCCCTAGTTGTGGTTTGGATGGTCAGCGATCAAAGGGTTTGGGCATCTTCCCGCAGTTCGGCCATCGCATCTGCCAAGTTGGGCAAGTGGTGATCACGCACGGCAATCAATGCTGCGAGCGAAGCGTCATCCATGGCGTCACCGCTTCGTTCGATCACGCCAGCCACCAAACCACGGATGGTGTTCAAAGGGTTGCCCGTGCATTCCATTGCCAAATCGCATAGTCGTTGCATGTCGAGGGCATGCGTAGTGGTGAAGCAGGAGGGGAACAGGTTGGATGTGTTTTGCATGGTTTTCTCGTTCGGTGGTTGCCGGTCAAAATCGACCGTGCATTAAATGTAGTTCATACGAACTACATTTGTCAAGCGGATATGGTGAAGAAATGCACATCTATTGAAATATGGATTTTGGATATTTGCTATTAAATTTGATCAATTGAGCGGTGCACTGAGGACGTACCGTGCCCGTGCCCGTGCCCGTGCCCGTGCCCGTGCCCGTGCCCGTGCCAGGCTGGACATGCTGGGGTACCCCACCCCGTGGGTGGTGGGGGTGGACCAACACGAGCGACCCCCGCCCCCAGGCATCAATATCCCGCTCTCACAGGACCCCCAATTTTGAAAACGGCCCGCTGCAGGGGTTCACACTCAGGGTAGAGGTATGCCGCCCACCGGCTTTCTGGGCCATCCGAAAAATGCCAACACCCTGCCAACAACTCCCAGCCGTCTGCGCTTTACGGCTTCATGGTGCTCAGCCTCTTGCCTTGCCAGTTCCTCGCCCGCTGCTTCGGTCTCCATGCGCCGAACTTCTGACACTGTGGCCCGCCTCTTGCCGATGAAATGGACCATATGGCCGTTTCCGTCAGGCATCCACCCCGATGCCCTCACCATGACCGTGGGATGCAGCTGTGGTGGTTCTGGGGGCTTCGGCTGTTGCTCTGGCAGTGTGCCTGCCACGTACCGCATGAGGTGGACTCGCTCGGGGGTTGTGTCGGGGTTTTCTTGACGCTCGGGCAGGTGCATAAACTTGAGTCGGTGGCTTTTGGCAACGATACGGCAAACGACATGAACAACATCGCCTTGAGAAACGCTGCACGCAATCAACCGCCTCAAGTATCCCGGTGCGTAGGGAGTCTGAAGGTCCAACCCAGCACATTCAATCAGCGTGTCTCGGAGGACACGCTGGCCTTGGCCCAATCAGTGCAGCCTACCCACTGCCATGATCTGGTGGGCGCGGAGGTTGATTTCCTGCATGGCGGTGTGGTTCTCGATCCGGTTGCGCGTATCGGGGAGTGTGAGCAAGTGTTCCAAAAGCGTGAGAGGGGACCGGGCCTCTGAAATGGCCAGCCCCATCACACCCCGTGCGCCACGTGCCAGTCGGTGGGCTTCCGTCTGATCATTCGCTGGGTCGATGAGGTATTGATATATGCTTGCCAGACGCCCCGACGATGGCCCCGTCGTGAGGCTTTGAACGAACTCGGCCGCCCACTGTTCACCTGAATTTTGTAGCGGCTGCAGCATGGCAATGATGTGGCGGGTGGCCATCGCCATGCCAGTCATGAGGTCCAGCACAAGGGCGGGCAAGTTGGCTTCTTCGACGATGTATGAAGGCAAGGGCCTGGCGGTGCCGTCGATGCCGTGACCTTGTCCAGTGGCACGTAGTGACCGGGTGGCTGTATCCACTGCTGTAATGGCCTTGAGTAGCGGCAATAGGGGGTGGGGTGGCATTGGGTCTTTGAGCCCCTTGCGTGCTGCGGCATCGGTAGATGCTTGTGCCTTCGGGTTGTGTGGTGCCGCCAGAACTTCAGACATCAAACGGGCATCCTGAGTTCGTTCCTGCACAAACGCAGTGCCTTCGGACTTGGCGAGGATCAGTGCCATACCCTTTTGCAGTTTCAACAGAATTTCCAAGTGGCGTTGGTCTGCTGTGGGTGGTTCGTCCGGGTCTGGGCACGGGGGTTGTGTGCGGGCAATTGAGGCCTTCAAAGTGGCAATTTGCTGGCTCAGGTGGTGTTGCCGTTGGTCGGGCGTTGCCGTGTCCAGCAGCATGGGGGTTGCTTGGCTGAGGCGCTTCAGGGTGTTCAGGAGTTGCATGGTGTGGTCTTTCAGAAATAGGTGTGAAGGGCTGGCCGTCCAACAGGGCGGCGCTTGATGGGGCTACCGGGGGGTAGCCATAGGGTTGTCGGTGTGCCGTTGACACGGCGCAGGATGCGCAGCCAGCCAAGGGCGCGCAGGGCAGGGGCGAGTCTTTGCATGTCGGTGCCGGTGACGTTTTGCAGGGTGTTGGGGGTCAAGGCGGTTGGTCGGGGGTACGGCAGTGCAGCCCACCACTTCGAGGCTTTGGCAATCAAGCGTGCACGGGTGCGTAGGGTCCGCGCCGACTGTTTACGAGCTTTGAGTGTCATTTTTTGGCGTGAAATTGACATTTCGGATGGATTTGGTGCAGTTTTTGGTCAAATGATCCTGAATTGATAGCAAAGAACCTATGTGGCTGTAGGGTGGTCCACCCTGGTCCAGGCTGGGACAAAAAAATGATAGCAAGGAACCTATATGGCTGTAAGGTGGTCCGGGCTGGTCCACCTGGTCCACCTGGTCCACCTGGTCCACCTGGTCCACCTGGTCCACCTGGTCCACCTGGTCCACCTGGTCCACCCGTTTTGGAAATCCACAGGGAGTGTGTGTGTGGTTTTTCACGTTTCGCATTATGAAACTTTTACATTATTTCTTCTGAATATAAAAATAGGGTGGACCAGCCTGGACCGGTATGACCAACACATGCCAGATATAGACTTGTTGCTATCATTTTGTTTGGACCAAAAGCTGGTGAGGGTGGACCGGGTGGACCACCCATTCGGTCAATCAACCGATAGTCACACCCGTTGCCGTTTGAAAGCGCTCAATCAGCGTTGGCAGTGGGGGCAGCACATCGCACCGCACCCGTGTTTGACCGCGGCGTCTGCGAACGTCTTCAATTCCACCGCACCACCCCTGAAGGTTGCGATAAACCCCCTGCCAGTTCGGAGCACCCGTGCGCCGTGATGCGACGCTGGATTCATACGAAAGGCGAAGCGCCGAACGGTCCAACTCGGTCGGCTTGGTGTCGTCCAACTCAATCAACCTCTCCCCGCTCCCGTCCCGGTAGGTCACTCGCCCCTCAGACAGACAATTGCTCCACCACGCCACCGACGGGTCACGCAAGGCGGTGAGTTCGATTTGCCGACGCAACGCTTCGCCTTTGGGAATTGATCGGGGGTTGAACCCTGTCAGGTTCACACCTTGCAGGTAGTGCAGCAGGGCCGATGGCCCGGCACCTTTCACCCAGGTGTGATACTTCGCCCAAACGTCAAAACGCCCCTTCAATCCGCTGGCGGTTTCGATGACGGCAGCCCGGCGTTCATCCCCGGTAGCAGCCCATGTCCATGCGTGATTGGTGAGGCTCACAAATGCTGTGTAGTTGATACCTTGAACGGGTGTCATGCCCTTTGCCTCGTACATGGTGGATTTGGCAGTCACCACCGATTTGATGCGGTCCTGTTCTTGTGGGTTGCCTGCAAAAACGGCTTCATCCATGACCACTAGGCATTTGTCCATCAAGTTGATGTTGAATTGCCCGATGACTAGATGCACGCTTGATGTGAACATGGCGTGTTTGCCAAAGATGACGCCAATGGGGTCAAACAGACTGTTTTTCCCTGCTCCTTTTTCGCCGGTCAAGATCAGCACCGTGTCTGGCACACCACCTGTGTTCTGAATCTTCCAAGCGATCCACTTCAGGGCATAGGTGCGTTGTTCCAGATTTGGGATGACTTCTTGCAACACCTCCAACCACGGAGACACATCACCCTCAATCGCATCCACTGCAAAACCGGTGTAAAGGTTCAGGATGTTGGCAGGCAGTTCGCGTCCGGGTGAGAACATCACACCGTCGTATTGACGGCGGTGTTTGTCCCCCAGCCACCACGCCGCCAGTGGAATTTTCTTCACCTCGTCTTTGGCGTCTTTCAGTTCAATGAACTGCCCGGCAAGTAACCTTTTGAACGTCTCAACCTTGAGATAGCCAATGGTGTATTCCACCCCCCCGCCTTTTTCAGACAAAGACGCCACCGGGGATCGAAAGTCAACCACTGCAACGTCACTGCCCATTCTGGCTACCGCATAGCGTTTGTTGAGTCCCACCACTTCGGGGCGTACGTACTTACTTTCACCCACAACACTGACCACCGCAGCAGATACCCGGCGCAGTTTGCCCAGTTGAAGGGGTGTTGAAATCTTGCCCCTGTGTTGGCACCGCTCACATGCCGCACGCGCTTCGGGTTGTGAGTTGGCAATCGTGCCGCACAGCGCAGGGCCACCGGTCAAGGAACCAACGGCGTTTTCCGTTTTCCCTTCGTCGTAGTCCGGGTGGTGTTCACTGATTTGGTGGATCAGTTCGTCGCCACCTTCGCACCGTGTGGTGATACTCAGCTCGTTCAGCCATAGGTTGCGCTTGACATCGTGCTGGTTCGCTGGCTCTGCTGCCCATCGCATGGTCTCGCATTCGTCTTTGATCTGTTCAAAGTCCCCCGGCGTGTTGTCGTAGACCGGGGTGACGTCACCCTTCACCATGTCAAACATGGTTGCGGTTTCGTCTCCGAACGGCGCACCAATTTCACCCCCTGCCGTCGTGCCCGCAGTTGGCATTGCTGGTGATTGGGCGAGGGGCAGCAGTTCTTCCCACGTCGCAAGCTGGGTGCCTTTGATCACGGCAGGTGGTCGGGTGTTTTCTTGCCCAGCGGGGCAGCTCGGAAAGTAGCTGCGCCGGGTTGGGTCTTTGGCTCCGCCATCCAGATCACCCCCTGCCAACACGTTCAACGCCTCCCACCCTTGGCGGTACTCGTCCGCAGTGCCGTCCCTGTCCATGGGCACCACATACCGAACACGGGGCGCGGCATCGGTGTGCTTGAAACTGGTGGTTTTCAGGTACAGCCAGCCCCGCTTTGACAGATTGGATTCAAACGTCTCAAGTTGCTCGCCTGTTAGGGCATCGGCATCCCCAACCACTCCCCAGTAACCACGCTGCCACGTGCCGTCCGCACGGTTTTCGCCGTCCGGTGTTTTGGGGTCATAGGTCGCCACGTTGAACATCGGCGCTTGCGCCTTTGTCTTGCCGAATTTCGCATCGTCGTTGGGCTTGATGCGCAGGGGGTGCATGACCCCGATGTGTTCCAGCACTTCGCGGGGGCCACCTTCAAATTCCCCAACACCCTTGGTATCGAATAGGTTCCGAAACTTTTGTACCGTGATTCGGCGCGACTCTGTAGAATCGAACTTGTTTACATCACTCGCAAGAGTGCTTTCACCCCGCTCAGCCGGTCCAGGCTCGGCGGGGTTTGTTTTTGGTACCAATGGGGCGGAGTCTTCAGGAAAAAATGAAAGGAAGCTCATTCAGCGCCCCTTTCAATGACAACCAAGTCTTCGGGGTTGCAGCCCATCCATCCGGTATCACTTTCCCCGGTGGATTGGTGGTCTATGGCCACTGTTTCCACATCAATGGTTTCGGCTTTCGGGGGGTTCCGATCGGCAAATTCAACGGAGACGGCATTACCGTTCTCGAAAATGATGCACACGGGCACCGCGTTGCCTTTGTCCGCGTTCTGCGCCTTCCGTTTGTCCGCTGCATCGAGGATGTGTTGCAGAGGTTTTGCCAGTTGGACTTTTTCCATCGTGTCGAATTCGTCGCTCCCCACTGCCTTGTGGATGGCCAGTGCGAACGTCAACATCGCCTCGTTGGCGACGGATTCCAATGCCGCCCCGTTGGCGCGATCCTGAATCAGCCGTTTTGTGCAACGGTCAATAAAGTCAGGGTCTTTTTGCAGTTCCTTCAGATCAGCGAGCGTGCAGTCGGCCATCGCTGCCCACAGGACGCTCATGTCGCTGGTGTTTGTCGAAACCAATCTGACGTGCGGGTAAGCTGCAACGGCTCTATCTGCCAAGTCGGCTTGACCTGACTTTGTGGCTGGTGGTGGATACAGGGGCATGTTCAGACCCCCACAGTTGCCAAAGCGTTTTCCCGCTCGGCCATTCTTGACTCGATCCAGTCGTAAACCTCCGACTCGACCCACCCGACCGCCCGCGCTCCGATGTTGATGGGGCGGGGAAACCTCCCAGCGGCCATCAGGTCATAAAGTGTGGAATCGGCAGCGACTCCGATCAGTGCCTTAACTGCGGGCTTGCGCAGAATGCGGCGCGAGTTGCAATTGATTGCTGGCATTTGGTACTCCGTAAATACCCGACACACGCCGGGTTTCCAGCACCTATTCCAGCGATATACGGGGAGTACCGCACCCCCTATTAAATGCCTCGCCCTGTTCTCAGGGCTGTTTGCGCAGTTCCCGGCCCCGGCTGCGCATTTCTTTCACCAATCTCAATATCGCGCACCTACCCGCTCTTGGGATTAGTTTCGATTTTGGTTTGATCATTGCCCGCCAGTATTTGACAACTACCGCGAGCTGGTTCACCCTTGCCATTTCGTCGGTTGCGAACTTCACCGGGCTTTTCCTGTACTTTTCAATGGTCGATTTGCTGCTGCCTAGGGTTAGCCTAATGGTTTCTAACGCATCGTCCCAAGTCACGCCAGCAGACCTTAAAGCGTCAAAAAGGTGAGCGGCATCCTCTGAGCGTGTCAGCCCCTCGAACGGTCTGCCCTTGTTTCTGCTGACTTTCATGCCGCTGCCCTCAACTCGATGACGTTTGTCGCCATCGGCTGGTTGGTGACGATCGCCCCAAGGCAGTCCCCCAGTGACTCAAATGCCCGCGCTTGATCGGCTTCGCGGCGGTCGCGGATGTACACGCGAGTGACCCGGCCTTGAATCATGTGGTTCAGGCATTCGTCGATCACATCGCTACTGATACCAAGCCCCGCCATCAGCGTCGCTGCTGTTCGCCGCAGGTCGTGGGCAGTCCAGTGTCCGCCGGGTAGTGTCAAGATGCCCGTGTTCTTGCTACGCCGGGAAAGGCGTTCGTCATCGTTTGCTCGCTGTCTGTCTGCCAGTTGCTTGCCAAACGACTTAATGCACACAGGCCCTTTGCCTGCCCGATTTGGGAACACCCATGGCACCAACTGGCCTTCGGTATCCCGTTCCTTGAGGTCCGCGAGCGTTTGGAAATGCGTGATTGCGAATTTAGACAGGTGGACGTTGTGGTGCCGTTGGTTCTTGGAGTGCTCGGCAGGTATCAACCATTTGCCCGTTTGCAGATCGACGTGTTCCCAGCGAGCATTCATCAGCTCACCAACTCTACATGCCGTGGCCAGGATCAGCCACACTGCTGTCTCACTGCGACGATTCATTCCCGCATTGGGCAATGCCCTTGCCAGTGCTCTGATTTCACCCGGAACAAGGACCCGATCCCGCTCCGTCTCCTTGCCACCGACGGCACTTTTTTCAACACCATCCAATGGGTTGCGGTCCACAATTTCTCGGTTTAAGGCAAACCGGAACATCTGCTTAAGTTCTGTCAGCAGGACATTCGCCGTGCGCAATTTGCCCGATGCCTTTTGGCCGTCAAGGATGGCCATCACGTCCCCTTTGCGTACATCCACCGCCGCCGTATCGCCGATGTGTGGGAACACGTGCCGCTCAAACTGCTGACGCGTGTATTCCCCGCCATCTTTACGCCCCTGTCGTTTCCCGTCTGTGCCTACTCGGGGCTTTAGATCAACGCTGACCCAGCGATCAAACAACTGCCTGACAGTCAACCTACGCTGCTTCACCAGTTCGGCTTGTTGCTGTGCCTGTTCGGCTTCCCGTTGCTCTTTTTCTGCAAGTGCCCGCTTGAGGCGTTCAGCTTCTAGCCGATCGTTTTCTTGCTGGGCAAAATACCCCCGCAGATCGCGAATCGGTGCCATGCCGCCCTTGGTATCACCTTGGTAAAGCGCTGACCATTTGTATGCCAGTGTTCGCGCGGTGCGGACCGACATGCGTCCTCGGCTTTCGTTGGCATCGTAGTCGGCGATTTTCAGTCTGACTTGTTTGCCATCTGGTCCCGTGTAGCGAAAGTAAAACGCCCTCGATCCCGTTGCCGTGATGCGGCCCACAAAAGCCCCCGCCCCCCTGCCAATCGATTCAACAAGCCATTGATCGCCATCGGTGGGTTTGGCTTCCATTGCCAGAGTGGTGATTTGTGCCATTTGTTCAGTCTTTAAGTTCCCTGTGCCTACTCGGTGCCTACAAAGGGTCGTATCTAGGACTACTTTAACGGAACTTTCCGGATGAATCAATTCGCCAAGAAGTCTTTAACATATTGATTTTTAACGGTTTACATCAGGTGTGGCGTTGCTAGGTACAACTTGTCGGAGTTGACCTGTATTGAATGGGGTGCAAGGGGTAGCGAGTTCGAATCCCGCCACGCCGACCAATAAAATCAAGGACTTAGCTTCGAAAGGGGCTAAGTCCTTTTTCTTTTTCTGTTCTGCCAGCTGTTTTCCCCACACTGTTCCCACACCTTAGGTCTTTGCTGTCTGCTTTCGCAATCTCCTATGTGTAGCCAACCCGGACTTCCACTTTTGATTGGTACGCCTATAGGGGGCAGGTCATTTGTTCGTTTTGAGGTGTTCACTCTCCCCGCATCAACGCCAACAACGCCCGCGCCACCACCTTGGTCGCCCGGCGCAGATCGGCCAGTTCCAGATGCTCGTCCGCCCGCTTGGCGTTGCTCTCCCGCACCGTCCTTGGCCCCGCGCCGTAGATCACACCCGGAATGCCGTGTTCGCCGTACAGGCGCACGTCGGTGTAGAGCGGGGTGCCAACGGCGGGGATGGGTTCGCCGAACACCTGTTGGCCGTGTTGCTGAATGGCGGCCACCAGGGGGGCGTTGCCGGACAGGGGTTTCATGGCGTGGGCCAGCAGCATGCGGCGCACCTCCACTTGCAGGGCCTTGCCGCCACGGGGTGGGTTGAAGCTGGCGGCGGCCTGGGCGATGGTTTCGCGCAGGCGGGCTTCCACTTGTGCGGGGTCTTCCTCGGGGATCATGCGGCGGTCGAGTTTCAGCACCACTTTGCCGGGAATGACGTTGGTGTTGGTGCCGCCGTTGATGAGGCCGATGTTCAGGTAGGGGTGGGTGATGCCTTCCACGCCTGAGGTGACTTGCAGGTAGTCGCGGTTGAGCGCGTACAGCGCGTTCATGATGTGGGTGGCACCTTGCAGAGCGTCGGTGCCGCTGTCGGGAATGGCGGCGTGGGCCATGTCGCCTTGCACGGTCACTTCCAGTTGCAGGCAGCCGTTGTGGGCCACCACCACCTGGTAGCTGAAGCCGGCGGCAATCATCAAATCGGGCTTGGTGTGGCCGTGTTTCAGCAGCCAGCCGGGGCCCACTTCGCCGCCAAATTCTTCGTCGTAGGTGAAGTGCAGTTCCACGTTGCCCTTCAGGGGCTGGCCCAGGTTTTGGGACACGGCTTCCAGGGCGCGCACGGCGAAGGTGAAGGTGGAAAAGTCGCACTTGCTGACGGCTGATGCGCGGCCGTAGATGCGGCCGGTTTCGTTGCCGCCCACCACCTCGCCGCCGTAGGGGGCGTGCGTCCAGCCTTCGCCGGGGGGTACCACGTCGCCGTGGGCGTTCAGGGCCACGGTCTTGCCCCCTGCGCCATAGTGGCGGCGCACGATGAGGTTGGTGATGGTTTCCAGCCCGGCTGCCTGCACCTCGGCGGCGGGTACGGCGAACTTCTCTGCCGTCATGCCGAAGGTTTGCAGCAGTTCGGCGGTGCGCTCGGCGTGGGGGGCGTTGTGGCCGGGCGGGGTGTCGGTGGGTACCTGTATGAGTTGCTGCAAAAAGCCCACCTGCTCGTCAAAGTGGGCGTCTACCCAGGCGTCGAGTTGGCTGAATATGCCGTTGGAAGGGGTGTAGGCAGAGGCGGTCATGGCAGGGTTTGGGTTTGTTTTTATGGGGTGAATGGGATCGCATTGTTGATAGCAAACAATTCAAGCCAATCAATCGGTAAAGGCAAAAAAGCTTAAACGTTGTCGCCAGCCAGTTGTTGCAGCAGGTGACTGAAGGCTTGCACGGCCAGTTGCATATCGTCTGCCGTGGTGCTTTCAAGCGGGTTGTGGCTGATGCCGCTGTTTTCGCCGCGCACAAACAGCATGGCCTGGGGCATGACGTCGTGCAGCTTCATGGCGTCGTGGCCCGCGCCGCTGGGCATGTTGAACACGGGCAGGCCGGTGGCTTGCACGGCGGCGGTCCAGCGGGCTTGCAGTGCCGGGGCGCTGGGCGCGGCGCTGGCGCGCATGGTTTCTTCCAGGCTGAAGCTGACGCCACGGCGGGTGCAAATGGCTTGCAGTTTTTGTAGCACATCGTGCTCCACCGCATTGCGCTGGGCGTCGTTGGGGGCGCGGATATCCAGGCTGAAGCGGCAAGCGCCCGGCACCACGTTGATGCTGCCGTTGGGTACGTTCAGTTGGCCCATGGTGGCCACGCTGTCGGCATCCTGGCTTGCACGTTCTTCCAGGTACAGGGCCAGCTCGGCCACGGCGCAGGCGGCGTCGCGGCGGCGGGCCATGGGCGTGGTGCCGGCGTGGCTGGCCTGGCCGGTCACTTCGCCCAGGTAACGCACGCTGCCGTTGATGCTGGTGACCACACCCAGGGGCAGGTTCAGCTCGTTCAGCACCGGGCCTTGTTCGATGTGCACTTCCACAAAGCCCAGGTAGCGGGCCGGGTCGCGGCAGATTTTGGGAATGTCGTCCACACACAGCCCGGCGTGCTGCATGGCTTGGCGCATGCTGATGCCGTCGGCGTCGGTCTGGTCCAGCCAGGCCGGGTCAAAGCTGCCGGTGAGTGCGCCAGAGCCCAAAAAGGTGGCTTTGTAGCGCTGGCCTTCTTCCTCGGCAAACGCCACCACTTCAATGCCGAAGGGCAGGCGTTTGCCTTGGCGATGCAGCTCGCGCACGCAGGCCATGGGCACGAAAATGCCCAGCCGCCCGTCGTACTTGCCGGCGTTGCGCACGGTGTCGTAGTGGCTGCCGGTGAGTAAGTAGGCCCCCACACTTGGCGCTGATGCGCCTGCGTTGCCCCCCGAGGGGGCGTTCGCCAGCTTGGGGCGGCCCGGCGCTGGCTCAATGCCTTCAGCCGGGTGATATCGCCCCACCACGTTGCCCACGGCGTCGATGTGCACGTCGTCAAACCCGCAGTCGTGCATCCAGTGGCTGATGCGTTGGGCGCAGGCACGGTGCGCGTCGGTCAGGTAGGTGACGGTGAGCTGGCCCAGTTCGGCGTAGCCGGGGTCGGTGTGGGTGCTGAGCTTTTCTTGCCAGTCCCACACGTCTTGGCCCAGGGTGGGCTCAAACCCAAATTTGTCGTTCAGCCGGATTTCGGCAATGCGGTGGATATTGCGGATGCACTCTTGCAGCTCAAAGTCGGGGTGGCCGTGCAGGCGGCGCTGGAACGCGGCAATGATTTGCTGCTTGGTCAGCCCCACGCCGCGCGGGCCGCGCACCGCCAGGATGAACGGCCAGCCGAATTGGGCGTTGTAGTCGGTATTCAGTTTTTGAATGAGAGCAAACTCTTCAGGTGTGCATTGCGTCAGGCCCGCTTTTTGTTGCTCATTGGTCGATTCCGCCGTCAGCGTGTTGCTGACCATGGCCTTGCCCGCCAGCTCGGGGTGGGCGCGGATGAGGTCTTTCTTGGCTTCGTCGCCCGCCTCGTCCAGCACCATGGTGAGGGTGTGCTTCAGGTGGGCCAGCGACTGGAAGGGCCGGTGGGCCATGGCCTGGCCCACGATCCAGGGGGTGTGCTCGTACAGGCCGTCGAGCATTTTGGCGGCCACGTCGGGTGGGCAGCCGTTCAAGCGGGCGAGGGTGAGAGGTGCGTCCATGAAGAGGGTGCTTTCAACCAGAAGGGGCAGCTTCAGCGTGTGGTTGACCGAGATCAGCCAGGGAATGGGTGGGTGATGGCCCAGTGACGGGCAATGTCGATGCGGCGGGCCACCCACACGTGGGGGTGGTTTTGAATGTGGTCCAGGAAGCGTTGCAGCGCGGTGATGCGCCCTGGCCGCCCCAGCAGGCGGCAGTGCATGCCGATGCTCATCATCTTGGGTGCGTTGTCTCCGGCCGGGTCACCCTCTGCATAGAGTGCATCGAACGTGTCTTTCAGGTACTGGAAAAACGGGTCGGCGTGGCTGTAGCCCTGGGGCAGCGAAAAGCGCATGTCGTTGCAGTCCAGCGTGTAGGGCACGATGAGCTGGGGTGCCACGCTGCCATCGGACTTTTGTACGGTCATCCAGAAGGGCAGGTCGTCGCCGTAGTAGTCGCTGTCGTAAGTGAAGCCGCCAAAGTCGGCCACCAGGCGGCGGGTGTTGGGGCTGTCGCGCCCGGTGTACCAGCCCGCGCCGTGCAGCTGGCGGTTGTGGTCGCCCGTGAGTTTGGCAATGGCGTCCATGGCCAGGGCCATGTGTTCGCGTTCCACTTCTTCGCTCAGGTTCTGGTAATGGATCCACTTCCAGCCGTGGCAGGCAATCTCGTGGCCCGCCTCGGCAAAGGCGGCGGTCAGTTCGGGGTGGCGCTGCAAGGCCGATGACACGCCAAACACGGTGAGGGGCAGGCCGCGTTTTTCAAACTCGCGCAGGATGCGCCACACCCCGGCACGCGAGCCGTATTCGTAAATGCCTTCCATGCTGATGTGCCGGGCCTGGAAGGCTGCGGGGTTGAACATTTCGGACAAAAACGTTTCGCTGGCCGCGTCGCCATGCAGCACGCAGTTCTCGCCGCCTTCTTCGTAGTTCAGTACGAACTGCACGGCAATGCGCGCACCGTTGGGCCACCGGGCATGGGGCACACGGCGGCCGTAGCCGACCAGGTCGCGGGGGTAGGGGAGCGTTGAGTCGTAGAGGCCGTGAGCCCCCACGCTTGCCGCTGGCGCGGCTACGCTGCCCCTAGAACCAGCAATCAGGGGTGGGGCTGTTTCGCCTTCGGGCGGCCGGGCGTCGAAACGGTTGTTCATGACAAAGCCATTGAAATGTCGTTGGTGGGCAGCTTGCGATCGAATTGCAAGCCTTGTTCGACGTGTTGCAGGTGTTCGTCCATCAGCCGCACGGCTTCGGCTTCGTTGCGCTGGGCCATGGCTTCCACAATGGCGACGTGCTCGTCGCTGGAGTGCTCGGCATCGCTGCTGCTTTGGTACATGAGGGTGATGAGTGCACACCGTGACAGCAGCTCCCCCAGTATTTGGGCCAGCACGTCGTTGCCCATCAGCTCGGCCACGCGGACGTGAAAGTCGGCCAGCAGTTCGGTTCGGCCCGACACATCCTGCCTGGCCAATGCCTGCTTCTCTAGTTGCACATGGGCACGCAGGGTGTCAATTTGCCCAGGGTTGACCTGGCGAATGAACTCCCGTACCAGCGAGGCCTCCAGCATGCGCCGCACCGCAAACACCTGCCGGGCTTCGTCGGCAGAGGGTGTGGCCACAAACGCGCCGCGCGAGGGCTCCATGCGAATGAGCCGGTTGCGTGCCATCTGGAACAACGCCTGCCGAATGAGGGTGCGCGATACGCCAAAGTGATCGGCCAGCTTTTGCTCGGCCAGCTTGGTGCCGGGCAGCAGCCGGTGCTCGACGATGGCGCGGGTGAGCGATTCGACGATGCGCACGGTGGTGGACGCCTGGCCATCGGCATCGCCGGTCACCAGTGCAGAAGCGTCGTCGGACTCAGTGGGGGGCATGGAGTGGGTGCTCATGGGGTCATCATGGCAGAGAATGTGCTTGGCGTCAAAAAGTGTATACACTTTGTGGTGCCAAGTGAACGCTTCGCATCATGCTCCCCAGTTTTGGGGCATTCAATCCCCCAGCCAATACCGGAGAACCCCATGGGACTGAGTACACATGTTCTGGACACCATGCACGGCTGCCCTGCCGCAGGCATGCAGGTGCAATTGCTGGACACCAGCGGCCCGGCCCCTGTGCTGCTGCAAGATTTGGTACTGAACAACGATGGGCGCAACCCCAACGGCCCGCTGCTGGACAACACCACGCTCAAGGTGGGTACCTACCGCCTGGTGTTCGACGTGAAAGGCTACTTTGCGGCCAAAGGCGTGCCGTTGCCCGAGCCCAACTTTTTGCAGCATGTGGCGCTGGACTTTGGCGTGGCCGACACCACCCAGCATTACCACGTGCCCCTGCTGGTCAGCCCCTGGAGTTATTCCACTTACCGAGGGTCTTGAGGTGAAGGTTTGGGGTTCATGGGGTAGATGGTGGTTGATGTGGTTTTGAATTGGCTCCAAAATGAAACCATTTTCTGAAGCCACATGATGCCTAATCTATCCATCAAAGACGTACCCGAGGCCTGGGCCGAAGCCTTGCGTCAGCGCGCCCAGCGTCACCATCGGTCCCTCCAGGGCGAACTGATGGCCCTGGTCGAGGCCGCAGTGACCCAGTCCACGGTGTCGCCACTCGTGCCCTTGTTCCCACCGACTCCAACCGCGTCAGGTCGCAAAAACGTGCAGCAGGTCATGGCTGAGCTCCGCCTCAAATACCCGGAGCCTGTGGGCAATGCCCCGCTGGGTCGGGACACCATCCGCGCTGAGCGCGATGCACGGTGAAACCTGTGATGTACGGCTTGACTTTGCCGCCCAACGCTGACCGGCTGTTTGTGGCAGAGCCTCCCCCCAGCTACCTTCACGCTCAACCGGTGGTGGTCGATTGCAGTGCACTGGCAGGCATCCTGTTTCAAGAACCGTGGGCCGATGTTGCCGTGCAGCAGCTTGTCGGCAAACGCCTGCATGCGCCGCACCTGTTGCCGGTGGAACTGACCAGTGTGGCGCTCAAAAAACACAAGCAAGGCTTTCGTGACATCGCCGCCGATGGCTTGGCGCAACTGGCCGAGCTGGACTTGACTTTTCACCCACTTCAAGTCGAAAGGGTGCTGTCGCTTGCCTTGCAATACCAACTCACTGCGTACGATGCGGCTTACCTGTGGCTGGCTGCCGAACTGACCTGTCCTCTGGTGACGTTTGACCAGCAGTTGGCTCAGGCCGCCAAAGCCCATTTGGGGAGTTTGCCCTGATGTGCCTCCCTGGATGGGGTGCAGTGGGTTTGCTGCACACGAAAGCGGTATGCAATTTTCTTGTTTGAAAAATAAAATCCTGCCATTTACTCTGTCTGCTGAATCTCCCACCATGACCCAAGTCACCAACACCGTGCGCTTCGTGCTCGACGGCCGCATCGTCGAAGCCCAAGGCAAGCGCCGCACTACCACCGTTCTGGACTATTTGCGCGAAGAACTACACCGCACGGGCAGCAAAGAAGGTTGTGCAGAAGGCGATTGCGGGGCCTGCGTGGTGCTGGTGGGCGAGTTGAATGCGGCAGGCGACGGGGTGGACTACCTGCCGGTGAACGCGTGCATACAACTGCTGCCCAGCCTGGATGGCAAATCGGTCAAAACCATCGAGAGCCTGAAAAAGCCCGACGGCACACTGCACCCCGTGCAAGACGCCATGGTCAAGTGCCACGGCAGCCAGTGCGGCTTTTGCACGCCCGGCATCGTGATGAGCCTGGCGCATGTGGTGCAGGTGGTGCCGGGCCGTGGCACGGCCTTGAGCCGTGGCGAAATCAGCGATGCTCTCAGCGGCAACCTGTGCCGTTGCACGGGGTACCAGCCCATCATCCAAGCTACGCAACAGGCTTGCAGCACCGCGCTGGCCACCGACCCCGCCAGTTTGAAGATTGACAACAGCGCCGATGTGCCGCTGCTGAAGGAAATCAAACGCGCCACCCACCCCACCTACAGCCTGGACGGCGACATCGTGGTGCAGCCCGTGGTGCGCACCAAGAAGGGCAGCGAGTTCGTCAGCCCCGCCACGTTGGCCGAGGTGGCCGACTACCTGGTGAAAAACCCCGGCACCACGCTGCTGGCAGGCAGTTCTGAAATTGGCCTGCAGGTCAACAAACAATTCGCCCGCCCAGGCCACATTTGCTACCTGGGCAACGTGGCCGAGCTGAAGGCCGTGACGGAAACCCCCAAGGCCTGGCGCATTGGGGCCATGGTGTCGCTGGAAACGGTTTTGGCGTTGGTCAAAAACACCTTGCCCGACTTTGCCGAGGTGCTGCGCCGCTTTGGCTCGCCACCCATCCGCGCCACCGCCACGCTGGCGGGCAACATTGCCAACGGCTCGCCCATTGGCGACAGCATGCCCTGCCTGATGGCGCTGGGTGCCACGCTGGTGTTGCGCCGGGGCGACAAAACCCGCACCGTGGCGCTGGACCAGTTCTACACCGGCCAAAAGCAAACCGTGCTGCAGGCGGGCGAGTTCATCGAGGCCATTGAGCTGCCCAAACTGGCCGCAGGTCAGACCTTCCGCGCCCACAAAGTGAGCAAGCGGTTTGAGCAAGACATTTCCGCCACCTGCTGCGCCCTGTCGTTCAGCCTGGTGGGCGGCAAGCTCAAAAACGTGAAGCTGGCCTACAACGGCTTGGCCCCATCACCCTGCCGCGCGCCCAAGCTGGAAGCCGTGCTGGAGGGCAAAGCCCCCGCCGACGTGAGCGCCGAGGCGCTGGATGCCGCGATTGCCGCCAGCTTTGTGGCCCGCGACGGCCTGCGTGCCACCTGGGCCTACCGCTCGCTGGTGGCCCGCAACCTGGTGCTGGAATTTGTCGAAGATGCCGCTGAACCCGTGGCCGCAGCCTGACCCACCTGGAGAACCCACCATGAACGCACCCACCCCCCTCCACGTGTTGGCCCCCACGCTTCCCAATTCGCTGCAACAAGGCCAGGACATCGTTCACGAATCGGCCACGCTGCACGTGACCGGCGAGGCCACCTACACCGACGACATCCCCGAGCTGCGCGGCACGCTGTACGCGGCCCTCATCACCTCGCCCGTGGCCCATGGTGAACTGCTGGGCGAGGGCATTGACCGCGAAGCCATCCTGCGTGAGCACGGCGTGGTGGCCGTGTACACCGCCAAAGACATTCCCGGCGAAAACAACTGCGGCCCCATCATCCACGACGACCCGTTTTTGGCCGTGGGCAAGGTCGAGTTTCTGGGCCAGGCCGTGGCCGTGGTGGTGGCGCGTGAAATGCTCTACGCCCGCGAAGCCGCCCACAAGGCCAAGGTGCTGGTGCGCGAGTTGCCCGCCATCCTGACCGTGGAAGAAGCCCTGGCTGCCAACAGCTTCGTCATGCCCGCCAAAGGCATCGTTCGTGGCGATGCGGCGGCTGCCATTGCCGCCGCGCCGCACAAGGTGAAGGGCACCACCCGCACCGGCCAGCAAGAGCAGTTTTACCTGGAAGGCCAGATCACCTACGCCGTGCCGCGTGAAGACGGCCAGCTGACGCTGTACGTGTCCACCCAGCACCCCGACGGCAACCAGCGCGAAGCCGCTGCCGCGCTGAACCTGACTACCAACGACGTAGAAGTGATCTGCCGACGCATGGGCGGTGGCTTTGGTGGCAAAGAAGGCAACGCCAGCATCTTCAGCCAGAGCGCTGCGCTGGCCGCGTTCAAGCTGCAAAAACCGGTGAAGCTGCGCGTGAACCGCGACGACGACATGATGATCACCGGCAAGCGGCACGATTTCCGCATCGACTACGAGGTGGGCTTTGACGACAACGGCCGCATTTTGGGCGCGGACATCACCCTGGCCTCGCGCTGCGGCTACAGCATTGACTACTCCGGCCCGGTGAACGACCGCGCCTGTTTGCACATCGACAACTGCTACCACATCCCCGCGTTGAAGCTGGTCAGCCACCGCTGCAAAACCAACACCCAAAGCGCCACCGCGTTTCGGGGCTTTGGTGGCCCGCAGGGCATGTTCGGCATCGAGACGGTGATCGAACAGATTGCCAACACCCTGGGCAAAGACCCGTTGGAGGTGCGCCGCCTGAACCTGTACAAAGACCCCGCCACCTCAGGCGACGCGGCCACCATGACCACCCAATACAACCAGCGGATTGAAGACTGGGTGGGCGACAAGGTGATCGACCAAGTGGCCGCCAGCGCCCGCTACGCCGAGCGCCGCGCCGAAGTGGCCGCCTTCAACGCCGCCAACAAGCGCCGCAAGCGCGGCCTGTCGCTGGTGCCGCTGAAGTTTGGCATCAGCTTCACGGCCACCATGCTGAACCAGGGCGGTGCGCTGCTCAACATCTACATGGACGGCTCGGTCAGCGTCAACCACGGCGGCACCGAGATGGGCCAGGGCCTGAACACCAAAATGGCCCAGGTGTGTGCCGATGGGCTGGGCATTCCGGTCAGCCGCGTGCGCGTGACCGGCACCGACACCCAAAAAGTGCCCAACGCATCGGCCACCTCGGCCTCCAGCGGGGCTGACATCAACGGCGCGGCCATCATGAACGCCACCGCCCAAATGCGCGAGCGCCTGGCACCCGTGGCCGCCCGCATGCTGGGCTGCGACGCCAGCGATGTGGAATTTGTAGCTGACCACGCTTGCCAAATAAGCGGTAGAGTCCAAAAAGATGCCAAAAAAGTGGCCTGGCCCGACCTGGCCAAACAAGCCTGGCTGGACCGCGTGGGCCTGTCGGTCACGGGCTTCTACATGACGCCCGAAATCAAATACGACTTCGCCACCCTCAATGGCAAGGCGTTCTATTACTACTGCTACGGCGCGTCGGTGAGCGAGGTGGAAATCGACACCCGCACGGGCGAGTTCTGGGTCAAGGCGGTGGACATCGTCCACGACGTGGGCCAGAGCATCAACCCCGCCATCGACAAGGGCCAGATTGAAGGCGCTTACGTGCAGGGCATGGGCTGGCTGACCATGGAAGAGTGCATTTGGGACAAAAAAGGCAAGCTGCTGACCCACGGGCCCAGCACCTACAAAATCCCGGTGGCGGGTGACGTGCCCGAGCACTTGAACGTGGCGCTGTTCGAAAACCAGAACAGCCGCCCCACACCGTTCCGCAGCAAAGCCACGGGCGAGCCACCGCTGATGCTGGCGCTGTCCACCTTCTTTGCGCTGCGCGATGCGGTCAGCGCCACCGCCAACCACACCCAAGTGGTGCACATGGACGCACCGGCCACGCCCGAGCGGATTCTGATGGCCTGCGAAGCGTTGAAGAGCTGATCGTCACGGATCAACCAGCAAGAAGCCTCGCTGTGCGGCAATGCCAGTCAGTTAAGCGCTGACTGACATTTTCTTTGGAGGGTACTTGCTGCGCGTGGAGCGTTTGACCTCGCGAGGAAAGCTGCGGTCTTGCCTGTGTGGCGGCAGAACGAAGTACCTCGCCTCCTGAATCAGCCACTGCAGGTGCTGCTGTATTGACCCAGCGGTTTCTGCACAGATCAGGCTGCTAGGGCGCGTCATCAATTGATCGCGAATGTCCCGGGTCACGCTAGCCATACCATGGCGCCAGCAAGATGGATGGCGCCCAAAAAGTTGCGGGCCGTCTTGTCGTAGCGCGTGGCGATGGCCAGGTACTGCTTCAGGCGCGCAAAGAAGTTCTCGATCGGATGGCGTGCGTTGTAGAGGTTGTGGTCGTGCTCGCGCGGCTGCTTGTTCGTTGCTCGCGAGGGAAACCACCCTCACGACGGCGCAGGAGCGCGTGGTGGTGGAACTGCGCCGCACCTTACTGCTGTCGTTGACCGAAAGCTCTGACCCCGGATCGTCGTGAACAGGTGGTGCAGTTGCTGATGAGTGACCACGGCATGAGCCAGCGCCGTGCCTGCATCGCCAGCGGCATTGCGCGCTCCACG
>Ga0228698_1000225_pt1 | contig 49480 bp, 61 predicted proteins | sample McNCre117_Aug_MG_FD_178015 | JGI IMG/M metagenome (GOLD analysis project Ga0228698, IMG submission 178015) | Freshwater microbial communities from McNutts Creek, Athens, Georgia, United States - 1-17_Aug_MG | ecosystem: Environmental > Aquatic > Freshwater > Creek | place: USA: Georgia... | reverse complement strand
GAGCGTCCGTTGTTTCGAGCCACAACCATGGTGATTCCACCAAAAATCAGGCCCATGAAAATCCACATAAATTCCATTAGTCACCTCAATTTAGTGAGTTGATTAGTGGCTTATGCGCCACATTAATGTCTCGTCTTTCAGAATTGCTGTTCCCCTTGAGTTCAATGGGCAATCAAACGATTGTTCGTCGTAAGCCCCAAACCCATTTTTCGCTTGGACCGAGACTTGAATCGCTTTTTCATATTTGCTGAGGATGGGCTCGTAGTAGTCTGGATTGTTTCGGTCCGTGCTTCTTTTCAGAAGCTCGCTACCAGTGACGTATGCAGACCATGGGTCTTTAAGCCGGTCTTCATACTCGCGAAAGCACTGCCGTTCAAGTGTGAAATACATCGGAATCGCCACCAGTTTGTCTTTGATGTGCGGCGGGGTCATGAGAAGGCCGATAAGCACCACCAAAATTCCACCGCCAATGAGGGCCTTCTTCTGAGTGTCTAGCTTCCTCCTAAGCTCATCCTCGATGCTGTGGGGAGATTGCACTTCTTTATCTGTAGCCATTTAATACCCCGTTGTTTGATTTTTGCTAAACATTCTAGACGTGAATGTTACACAAAGAGGGTGTCCATTTAGAGCGTGGACGAATGAATCGCTATCCGCGACAGTCAAAAAATGACTTCAATGCCTCTCGCTGTTCAGTTTGGAATTCGCGTTCGCGAGCTTCGGCAAGCCACAGGGATGTCGCAGGAAGCATTTGCTTTTCATACAGGCATCGCTAGGTCTTACATGTCGCGCCTTGAAAGGGGTAAGGCCGAACCTAGGTTTGCGATGTTGGAGACGCTAGCCAATGCGCTTGGTGTTAAACCAAGTCAGCTACTTGAACCTCCTATGACCTTTGAAGCGCCAGCAAAGGCCAAGAAGCGACCGAAGACCTCCGTCTTGGTGCCCTTTGATAAATCTGGGCACTGCTTCAATCCGACGCTCAGGCAAAAGATGTCGGGGGAGTTTGCTGTTGGGGGTAAGTCAGCACGCAAGAAGTTCAAGCACTTTGAGGATGCGCTTGAATACCTGCGAACTATGAAGCCAGCTCAGTGGCCACGACCGAATGGGAGAGGCGGAGAGGGCGTTGTGACTGCTGTTGACTGGAAGCCGCTGCCTGACGAGTTTTCAACGTCTTAATGCTTCGATACGAAAACAAATTGCCTGTTTTTGATTGCTGCAGTTTGAATATGGACGCAACTATGGCTACTTGTTTGTTTTCTCTTCTTACTCTTTATCTTCTTATTTCTTACTCTCATCGGGATTGAGGTCAAAGCTCCCCCAAGGCAGGCCATGAAGGCACACCTCGAGCTGGGAGCTAGAACCATCAACCCCGACAAAACTTGCGGAAGCAAAGTCATCGGTCTTTGAATGGGCTGCACACGTTTTCAGCCTACGGTGCATTTTTTTGATACCTAGCCACGGCACAGACTTACGCGGTAGGCTCCCGCGCCACTCGAGGGTTCTGTAAGCCGTCAGCTCCCACCCCCACCGCCACTGAGTTCCTCGCTTGCGGTGATTTTGTTCTTTGCTGGTGCGCCGTTGGTTGTCCCTCTGTCTTACCAGCTCATGGCCTAAGCCCTTGAACTTTTATCAGTTTAACGAAAGCAATAAAACTTGTCAATAAGAAAGTGAATCGTTTGTATAAGGCCCCGCGATTTGGGGCTTGGAATGATGGACACAATACTTTTAGGTTGGCTTCTTTTTTCTAGGACCTTCACGTTCGGCACCATCTCGTCTCACTGGTCAATGTGCAAGCGTCGACTTGCATGTGGTGAAAACAACGGGTTTTCTTATACGTTTGATGGGTATCACCATACAGGTCATTTTGCCCCGTTTATGAAGTTCAATCCCGCATGAATGAACGCTGGTTGGCTAATCGAACCTCTGAATCAGGCGCCTAGGTGTGTAGCTTCGAAAATCGCGATTTTCAACATACTTTGGACATAACTTTCTTATAAAAACAAAGAAGTCGTTTTGAAGTAAACCCTTATCCAGTATGGGTTTCAAGGCCGCTACACCCAAAATCGATGTTCTGCGCGTTTGTGCTTCATCTCCGTGTCCGAAACAACAATTACCACACCGCCCCTTGGCGGCAAGTGGTTGGCGTCCTAACCTTGGCTACATGTCGGATGTCGATCAAGTCATGTTGTCAAAAGGTGGTCTATGCAAGCAAAGTTCTATTTATACGCTCGGGTCAGTACGACCCGACAAGGGGAGTCAGGTCTCGGACTGGATGCCCAAAGAATCGCAGTCGCAAACTACGTGCGCGGTCGTGGTGAGCTGGTTGGAGAGTTCGTGGAGATCGAATCTGGGCGCAAAGGTGCGAAGGACCGCCCCCAGCTGGTAGCAGCACTTGACCGTTGCAAGCGAGAGGGGGCAGCCCTTGTGCTGGGCAAGCTCGATCGAATCGCTCGTTCAGTCAGGTTCTTCCTTGAAGTCATTGACGATAGCGGTGTAGACATTCGCTTTGCCGACCTGCCTGACATTTGCCCTGCTTCTGACGAAGGTCGAATGATTCTCGTCAGCATGGCGAATTTTGCGGAGTTCGAAGGACGCCGTATCAGCACGCGAACCAAAGCTGCACTTGCTGCCGCGAAGGCTCGCGGTGTACGTCTGGGGGCAACCTCACCCGTGAACTTTGCGCCCAGCATCGCTGTGCGACAAGAGGCGGCGAACGCATTCGCAAAGAAGCTGTCTGGACTCTTTGAGGGATTTCGAGCACGTAAACTCACCCAGCGAGGGATGGTTGCGGAACTCAATGCGATTGGGGTGGGCGCGCCAAGGGGCGGCTCTTGGCGTATCGCGCAAGTACAGCGAACACTTGAACGCCTAGACTACTAAAGATGCGTCTGGCGCGGTCCTGACGCATTTGAGGGGCTATTCATGTGCGCGGCTTGCAAGGTACGCCCCGTACTTGATGGTTACGTTGCTCACGGGCTGAGCCGTAGAACTGTGGTCAGTCGTTTGAATGATTTGAGAATCAAGGCTCCGATGGGTGGAGCATGGTCGCTAGGGCAGGTGCCGCGAATTGTTCGAAGCTAAGTTTTATGCAGCCAATTTATTGGTTGCAGCATCACGAGATTCGCACAAAGAGAGAGCAAATTTCTCAGTGCCGAAATCTTGAATTGCGTCAATAACAGCTTTCTGAATTGCATCTGCATCACTTTGAGGTGCAACATTTACGGCATGCGTGAAATGAATTACGGACTCAGTCATGTTTTTTCCAGTTAAGTGTTAGCCAGCGACCTTGAATTGCGGCTTTGAAAGTCGCATCTTCTTGCTCATTGAGTTTCGTGACAAGCAATGTCAGAAAACGCATTTGTTCTTGAGTTCGAGCGTAGACCTTGATAGTCGTCGCTTTATGAACGTTCTTGACATGATACACCCCGATAACGGCGCATACATAAGCATTAACCGCAGTCGCGAGAGCAGAGGGGTCATTTTTAAAAAGGAGTTCTTCGATCTCGGGTCGAACGCGTAGACGAAGTAACTTTACCCATTTGCCACGGACATCAGGCTTTGTTACAACTAATTCGCATATCCCGATAGCGATGTGAGCTTTGTCGATAAAGACGCCGTAAGCAACGCCGTTATCGACCAACGTCATGTGATCTTTAGCCCAAGCCATTCCCTGAAGAACGTCAGGAACGAATGCCTCACCAGCTTGAGCATCACTGAGCCAAGCCTTTTCAGTTGCAGTAAACGTCTGCTGATTGAAAGGCTTAAAAATGAAATGCTTTCCACCGATCTGGATGTTGTGCTCGTTTTGTGTGTCGGTCATTTCGTGTATCAGCAATAGCTCAAAAGACTAATTTTAGTGTTAATTTGATATGTGTCTATGGGTGTCAGTTAGGCATTCAGGTGGCGCTACAAAATTCTGTTACAAACACCGCTTATTCAACCTGCGATGTAGACGTGGCAAGGTCTTGGGAGACTTCCCCGCCAGCCGCACCAAATTCAACTTTGTCTTCTTTTGGAAAACATGCACATGATGACTCTTCGCCGTACTGCCCTAATGAGCTTGGTTGCCTTGGTCAACATTTCTGGCTTTGCCGTCGCCCAACCTGTTAAAGAAGTCAAAGTGGGCTATGCCTTGGCTGTCAACTCACACTACGGTGCAGCAGCTCAAGCGTGGGCTGACTCTGTTGAGAAGTCGACCAAAGGAACATTCAAGTTCAAACAATTTCCAGCCAGCGCCTTGGGTGGTGAGCGTGAGTTGATCGAGGGCTTGCAGCTGGGCACCGTGGAGGCCGTGATTGTGTCCACCGGCGCATTGAGCAACTTTGTGCCAGAAGTGGGCGTGGTGGACATTCCTTTCTTGTTCCGCGACACCGCACATGCGCGCAAAGTGTTGGATGGCGAATTCGGCCAAGACTTGTTGACCAAATTTAAGAAGCGTGGACTCATTGCCTTGGCCTGGGGTGAGCAAGGCTTTCGTCACTTGAGCAACAACAAGCGCCCCGTGGTGAAAGCTGAAGACATCAAGGGTATGAAGATTCGTGTCACAGAGAACCCCGTGCATATCACGGCCTTCCGCACACTGGGTGCTTCACCTACCCCGATGGCATGGCCTGAGGTGATTGGTGCTCTGCAGCAAGGCACCATCGACGGACAAGAGAACCCTGTGTCTGTGTTTGTGTCGGCCAAATTGTGGCAAGTTCAAAAGCACCTGTCGTTGACATCGCATGTGTACGCCCCGATGGCGTTGATTGTCTCGCCCGCCTTTTTTGGTTCGTTGACTGATGCTGAAAAAGCAGCCTTCATCGACGGTGCAAAAGCTGGTGCTTTGGCTTCACGCAAGTTTGTGGACGATGTCGAGAAAAAAGCCGTGACCGAAATTCAATCGCACGGTGTGCAAGTGGTTACCAAGGTGGATGTGGCTTCTTTCCAAGCCGGCGTGGCACCTGCCTACAAGCAGTACGCAGCCAAATTTGGTCAAGCAACGATCGACAAAATCACAAACACCAAGTAAGGCACACGCTTTCTTGAGTCTCCGCGCCCGGACTTGTCCGGGCGTTCTTCTTTATTCTGCTGAAACGGTCTGTCGCCGTTGAACCTTTCATGTTGAACTGCTTTGAACGCGTATTGGTCGTTGCCAATCGCTGGGTTTTGATTTTGTTGTTGTTGGCCATGTCCTGCATCGTGTTTGCCAATGTGGTGCTGCGTTACACCACGGGCGACTCCATCGTGTGGGCAGAAGAAGTAGCTCGCCACATGATGATTTGGGTAACCTTTTTAGGCGCTGGTTTGGTGCTGCGATTTGGTGGGCACGTGGCCATTGACAATTTTCACCAAGCTGTTGGCGAGCAGGGGGCATGTGTTGTTCGCGCCATCGTGGCGCTGGGCCTCGGGGCGTTTTTTTTGGTGATGATGTATTTCTCCATCCTCTATGTCTGGGCCACACGTTTTCAAACGACCGCTGCCACGGATATTCCAATTGCGTGGATCTACGCGGCAATGCCTGTGGGATTTTTGTTGCTCTTTGTGCACTTGCTTTTCATCGTGCGTGGCTACATCAGAAAAGGGCAGTACATCACTTCTGATGAGATGGATGCCGAATCCGCTGCCTCACTCTGACGCGACCAGGAGCTACACCCTATGACACTCACACTTTTCATCGCTGCCGTTGTGTTGATGACGCTCGGTTTCCCAGTCGCGTTTGCTTTGGCAATTTCTGCCTCGTTGGCCGTTTTTGTTGGCGGACGCTACCCACAGTTGGTCGTCTTCAAAGAAATGTTCACGGGCATTGACAGCTTTCCGTTGATGGCGGTGCCGTTTTTCATTTTGGCCGCCGAGCTGATGTCGGGCGGGGCGCTCACGTTGGTCTTGTTGCGTTTTGCGTCGCAATTCGTTGGCCATTTACGTGGCGGCTTGGGCTATGCCAACGTGCTGTCACTCACTTTGTTTTCTGGTATTTCCGGATCGGCGTTGGCTGATGCGGCAGGTCCCGGCTCCATGATGGTCAAGATGATGGAAAAAGCGGGTTACTCGCGCGCTTACGCTGCCGCATTGACCTCCAGCACAGCCATTGTGGGTCCAATCATTCCACCCTCCATCAGCATGATCATTTACGCCATGCAAGATGAGCAGGTGTCTGTGGGCGGTTTGTTCATGGCGGGTTTCATTCCTGGCATCTTGATTGCCTTGGCTATGGCGTTTGTGAACTGGCGCGTTTGTACCCAGCGCAATTACCGATCAACCGAGCCGCGCCCTTCTGCGCGGGAGATGGTCATCACCAGCATCAAAGCGATTCCTGCATTGATGTTGATCGTGCTGATTTTGGTGGGCATCCGTTTCGGCATCTTCACACCGACCGAGGCTTCGGTGGTGGCTGTGTTTTACGCGCTCATCTGTGGCAAATGGATTTACCGAACCTTAGAGTGGAAGGCCCTGCCGGGCATTGCGGCGCGTTCATCGTTGCTCACCGCATCGGTGTTGTTGGTGATGGCCACCTCTGCTGCATTTGCATGGGTGCTGACCGTGGAGGGCGTGCCACAGCAGGTGTCACAAACCATTGTGGCGTGGAATTTGTCGCCGGTGACTTTTCTGATCGTTGTCAACATCTTGTTGTTGATTTTTGGCATCTTCATGGAGCCGTTGCCAGGCGTCATGATCTTGGTTCCCATCTTGGCACCCGTGGCACTGGCGCTGGGCATTGACCCCACACACTTTGCGATGGTTGTCATCGTCAACTTGACCTTGGGCATGATCACGCCCCCAGTGGGGGGGCCTGTTGTTTGTCACAGCTGTGGCGACGCGTGTTTCCATGGCCGATTTGACGCGTGAGTTGCCGCCGTTTTTGTTGGCTCATTTTGTGGTGCTGGTGCTGTTGACGTTTGTGCCCCAACTCTCAACGTGGTTGCCGCACACGCTGGGGTTTTAAGGTACTGAACACCCACAAAAAAGGCTTTGCACTATGCAAAGCCTTTTTATTTGGCAACGCTTCATAGCGTCGCGTTAAGTGTTGGCTTTCAATTCCAGGGCACGGTCATACAAAGCGTTTTTTGCCTCGCCGCTTAACTCGGCAGCTACTTTGACAGCCGTCTTAAGCGGCAGTTCTTGCATCAGAATTTTGAGCAAACGGTCATTGTCAGATCCCGCCGCGCGCGTTTGCGCTTGCGCATGAATCACCAAGGCAAATTCGCCACGTGTGCGCTGGGCGTTGGCGGCAATCCACATGGTTAAGTCTTGGGCTGCGACGGTAGCAATTTCTTCAAATTGTTTGGTCAATTCTCGGCCCACTGTGACGGGGCGTGTGCCCAATGCGCCCAGTGCGGAGGCCAAGGCTTCAATGCGGTGTGGCGCTTCCAAAAGCACCTGCGTGCGTGGCTCTTGCGCCAATATTTCAACGGCATGGGTTCGTTCGGTTGCTTTCGTGGGTAAAAACCCGACGAACACAAAGCCCGAAGAGTCATGTGCAGGCGTGCCACATGCGCTCAACAAGGCGGTCACACTGCTTGCTCCGGGCATGGGCACCACACGCAAGCCTGCACTTTGCACCTGCCAAGCGAGGCGTGCACCTGGGTCACTGACGGCGGGTGTGCCCGCGTCACTCACATAGGCCACACGTTGGCCCGCCTGCAAGCGGCGAATCACCTCCTCGGCGGCCTCGGCTTCGTTGTGTTGGTGTACCGCCAGCCACTGGGATGCCGATTTGTTGATGCCATACGCACGCAGCAAAGTTTGTGAGTGCCGCGTGTCCTCACAAGCCAAGGTGTCGCAAAGACTCAACACATGCAGCGCACGCAAGCTGATGTCGGCCAAATTACCAATCGGCGTGGCCACCACGTACAGCGTGCCTGTGGGGTAATTTTGGGTGGCTGCTGCGGCATGTGCGGCAGACAAGGCGGAATCAAAGTTGGCGCTCATCAAGGAGGTACGGTGAACAAGCTCAGGGCAAGCGCACACGTGCGCGCTACCACCAAGCAAAAAGGGGATGCGGCCGAAGACCGCGCGTTGCGTCATTTGCAAGCCCAAGGCTTGCAGCTGGTGCAGCGCAATTATCGGACTCCGGGGCGGGGTGGCGGTGAAATAGATTTGATCGTGCGCGATACCGATGGCACGTTGGTATTTGTGGAGGTGCGTCAACGCGGCGGGCAGGGCCACGGCGGTGCTTTGGCGAGTGTCACATTTGTCAAACAAAGACGCATTGTGTTTGCAGCGCGTCATTTCTTGTTGAAATTGCGCCAAGAGCCCCCATGTCGCTTTGATGTGGTCGCGCTTGAGGGCGATGAATTGCATTGGTACAAGGCCGCTTTCGATGCCCCGTAAGCGGCAGGCAGACAACAGACACAAAAGGTATCATCACCCCATGCTTGAGCAACGAATCGAACAACACTTCATCGACTCTGCCGACCTGAAATACCAGGCCGCGCAAGTCTTGTCTAAACCCATTGCGGCGGCGGTGTCTGCCGTGCTTGCCAGCGTCACCAGTGGCGGCAAAGTTTTGGCGTGCGGCAACGGCGGTTCTGCTGCAGACGCGCAGCACTTCGCGGCTGAGTTTGTGGGGCGCTTCGAGCGTGAACGTCCTGAGTTGGGTGCCATTGCACTCACGACCGACAGCTCCATCATCACGGCCATCGCCAACGATTACAGCTACGAACAAATCTTTGCGAAGCAAGTGCGTGCGCTCGGACAATCCGGCGATGTGCTCTTGGCGATCACCACCAGCGGCAGCTCACCCAACGTGTTGGCCGCGATTGAAGCTGCTCACGAGCGTGACATGACGGTGGTGGCGTTGACTGGCAAAGGCGGCGGCAAGATGGGGCAAGCCTTGCGCGAAACCGATGTGCATATCTGTGTGCCACATGACCGTACAGCACGAATTCAAGAAGTGCACTTGTTGGCCATCCATTGCATTTGTGATGGCGTGGACACGCAACTGCTCGGTGACCAAGAAGGTAAAGAATGACATCTAAATTCGTAAAAGTAGTCTTGGCTTTGTTGACCGCTGTTCAGCTGTCTGCTTGCGCCCCCTTGATGTTTGGTGGTGTGGTGGGTGGTGCCATGGTGGCCAGCGACCGTCGTACCCCTGGCATTCAGCTGGAAGACGAAGGCATTGAGCAACGCAGCGCCAGTGCCATCCGTGAAAACTTTGGCAGCAAAGAGCACATCAACTTCACCAGCTACAACCGTCAGGTGTTGATCACGGGTGAGGTGTCTAGCGATGCCGTCCGCTCACAAGTTGAGCAACTGATTGGCCGTGTACAAAACGTCCGCAGCGTGGTGAACGAGTTGGCGATTGGCCCTGCTTCTAGTTTTGGTGACCGTTCGAACGACGTTTTGTTGGTCGGTAAAGTCAAGGCCGCGATGGTTGACTCTGAAGACGTGTTTGCCAATGTGTTCAAAGTGGTTGGCGAGCGCGGCACGATCTATTTGATGGGTCGTGTCACCCAACGCGAGGCCAAACGCGCCACCGATGTGGTGCGTGGTGTGAGCGGTGTCAAACGCGTGGTGCGTGTGTTTGAATACATCACCGAGGACGAATTGCGCGCCATGCAGCCTAAGCGCAGTGAAGACGCGCCGCATGCCGGCACTGCAGGCTCAAGCGCCCCCCCAAGCGCATCGACGCAACCTGTGGTGACACCCATCAAATAAGCCTTCACGGTTGAGATACAAAAAAGCCCCGCTGATTCGTATGAATCGCGGGGCTTTTGTTTGGGCGCGCGGTGATTAGCGCAAGCGCTTGATCAGGCTGGATGTGTCCCAGCGATTGCCACCCATTTGCTGCACCTCGCCGTAGAACTGATCGACCATCTGTGTCACAGGCAGCACTGCGCCGTTGCGTTTGGCTTCGTCAAACACGAGGCCCAAATCTTTGCGCATCCAGTCCACGGCAAAGCCGAAGTCAAACTTGTCTGCCACCATGGTTTTGCCACGGTTGTCGAGTTGCCAGCTTTGTGCCGCGCCTTTGCCGATCACGTCCAGCACAAGGTTCATGTCGAGTCCTGCTTTTTGGCCAAAGGCGATGGCTTCGCTCAGGCCTTGAACCAAGCCTGCGATACAAATTTGGTTCACCATTTTGGTCAACTGCCCTGCGCCGGGAGCCCCCATCAGGGTGAAGGCGCGGGAGAACGCCATGGCGATAGGTTTGACACGGTCAAACACCAGCGTATCGCCGCCACACATGACGGTCAGCATGCCGTTTTGCGCACCACCTTGGCCGCCCGAGACCGGCGCGTCGATGAAATGGATGCCAAGATTCTTGGCGGCTGTGTAAATCTCGCGAGCGACATCGGCGGATGCGGTGGTGTGATCGACCAACACCGTGCCAGGCTCCATGCCGGCCAAAGCACCATCAGCGCCAAACACGACCGAGCGCAAGTCGTCATCATTGCCGACGCAGCAAAACACAATGCTGGCACCCTTGGCTGCTTCGCGTGGGGTGGGGGCGCTTTTGGGGGCTGCGCTGTTTGCAAATTCTTTCACCCAAGCCTCGGCCTTGGCGGGCGAGCGGTTGTACACCGTCACCGCATGACCTGCGGTGGCTAAATGACCGGCCATGGGGTAGCCCATCACGCCCATGCCGATGAAGGCAACGTGAGTGGAGTCGGCAGGGTCGTAAGTTTTGGCGTTGATGCTAGACATGGTGGTTTTTTTTGAGTAAAGGTGAGAACAGAGCGCTGAATCATAGGGGCTGTGGACTTACTTCTATGTCACGCAGGCAACCATCGGTTCGCACGAGGCTTTGTGGGTGCTCGCCTTGTTAAAGTCACACCCAAGATGAAAACACTCAGTGACAACCTCCATGCCGTGCAAGCCCGTATTTCTGCGGCCTGCGCTGCCAGTGACCGTAGCCCTGACAGCGTGCAACTGCTGGCTGTTTCCAAAACCTTCAGCGCTGAAGATGTGCGTCAAGTCGCCGCCTGTGGTCAACTCGATTTTGGTGAGAACTACATCCAAGAGGGGGTAGACAAAATCGTGGCGCTTCAAAGCGCGCCGTACTCCCTAGTGTGGCACTGCATTGGCCCTATTCAGAGCAACAAAACCAAGTTGGTGGCTGAGCATTTTGACTGGGTACACACGGTGGACCGTTTGAAAATTGCGCAACGTTTGAACGACCAACGTCCCGCACATGTGCCTCCACTCAACGTGTGTTTGCAAGTCAACATCGATGGTGGCGAAACCAAATCAGGCCTCGCCCCAGCCGAGGTGCTGGCGCTGGCACAAGAGGTGGCCAAGTTGCCGCGTTTGGTGTTGCGAGGACTCATGACCATCCCAGACCCTGTCGATGGTTTTGAGGCTCAAGTGGCCGTTCACGCCAAAGCACGCGTGTTGTTTGATGAGGTGAAAGCCGCGTTGAACCTGCCGCAGTTTGACACGCTGTCGATGGGCATGACCGGCGATCTAGAGGCCGCCATTCACGCGGGCAGCACGATGGTGCGGGTCGGAACGGCGATTTTTGGTGGGCGTACTTACGCTTGAGTTTGAAGGAAGAATCATGACCAGCTCAGACATGTGTTTGGAAGGTGCTTGGGTGGTGCTAGAGCCTTTGAAGCATACGCACGTTGACGCGCTCAAAGCGGCGGTGTGTGATGGCGAACTTTGGCGATTGTGGTATGCCTCTGTGCCCTCACCTGACGACATGGCGCATTACGTGGCGACAGCGATCCAAGCGTCCGTCAACGGCAACCTCGCGTTTATTGCGCGAGATCGGTTGACAAACAAAATTGTGGGAACGACGCGGTTTTATCAGGTTGAGCCTGAGCACAAACGTGGCTTGATTGGCTACACCTGGTACGCCAAATCTTCTCAAGGCACAGCCATCAACACAGAAGCCAAGTTTTTGTTGATGCAGCACTTCTTCGAAGCTCAAGGTGCTAACGCGGTTGAGTTTCGGACGCACTTTTTCAACCAAAAGTCACGACGTGCGATAGAGGGGCTGGGTGCCAAACAAGATGGCATTTTGAGAAGCCATCAAATCTTAAAAGACGGCTCCATCCGCGATACGGTGGTCTATTCGATCATCGCCAGCGAGTGGCCTGCCGTTAAAAATAACTTGCAGGCCAAGTTGGCGAAATTTAAAAACGCGGCAAATCTGGGTGCTTGATCTGCCCCGCGCGCACCAGCATCTTGCCGTATTCGGCACAGCGATGCAGGGTGGGGATGACCTTACCGGGGTTCAATAAACCCTTGCTGTCAAAGGCGCGTTTCACACCAAACATTTGCTCGTTTTCTTCGGCGCTGAACTGAACGCACATGCTGTTCACTTTCTCGATGCCCACACCGTGCTCGCCCGTGACCGTGCCGCCCATGGCCACGCTGGTTTCTAAGATGTCTGCACCAAACTGCTCGCAGCGGTGCAGTTGGTCCGGATCGTTGGCATCAAACAGAATCAGCGGGTGCAAGTTGCCATCGCCTGCGTGAAACACGTTCAAGCAGCGCAGTTGGTATTTCTTTTCCATCTCTTGAATGGCTTGCAAAATATCGGCCAAGCGCTTGCGCGGAATGGTGCTGTCCATGCACATGTAGTCGGGGCTGATGCGGCCTGAGGCAGGGAACGCATTTTTGCGACCGCTCCAAAACTTCATGCGTTGCGCTTCATCACGGCTCACCGCAATCGCGGTGGCGCCGCAACCGCGCAGCACGTCGCTCATGCGGCCAATTTCTTCTTCCACCTCTTCGGGCGTGCCATCGCTCTCGCACAGCAAAATCGCGGCGGCGTTGAGGTCGTAGTCGGCATGGACAAAGTCTTCCACGGCAGCGGTCATGGGGCCGTCCATCATCTCAAGGCCTGCGGGGATGATGCCGGCAGCAATCACTGCGGCCACCGCATCGCCGGCTTTGCGTACGTCGTCAAAGCTGGCCATGATGCAACGTGCCAGTTGTGGCTTAGGCACGAGTTTGACGGTCACTTCGGTGGTCACGGCCAACATGCCTTCGCTGCCTACGATGAGGGGCAACAGGTCCAAGCCCGGGGTGTCGAGTGCGTCGCTGCCAAATTCAACGGGATCGCCTTCGATGGTGAAACCCTTCACCTTGAGCACGTTGTGCACGGTGAGTCCGTATTTCAAGCAATGCACACCGCCTGAGTTTTCGGCCACGTTGCCGCCGATGGTGCAAGCAATTTGGCTGGAGGGGTCAGGCGCGTAATACAGCCCATACTGCGACACCGCCTCGCTGATCGCGAGGTTGCGCACACCGCACTGCACCACAGCAGTTCGGGCCACGGGGTCAATGTTCAAAATTTGGTTGAACTTGGCCAGCGACAGCGTGACACCCAAGGTGTGGGGCATGGCGCCACCCGACAAGCCAGTGCCTGCGCCGCGTGCGACCACGGGCACATCCAGTGCGTGACAGGTTTTGAGCACAGCTTGTACCTGCGCCACCGTCTCGGGCAAAGCCACGCACATCGGACGCGCGCGGTAAGCGGTGAGGCCGTCGCATTCGTAAGGTACGGTGTCTTCTGTGGTGTAGAGCAGGGCGTGCTGTGGCAGCACTTGCAGCAGCGCTTGCACGACTTGCGCTTGGCGCTCTGCGCGTGCCAGGGTGTTTTGCTGATCGGGAGAGAGTGGGGCGTTCATGCGCCTCACTTTAAGTCAAAACTTGGGGTGAACGTGTGAAGAAAGTTACAGCGTCGTTTGAAATGCTTTTGTGGCTGAAGGTTTAAGGAACTGCCTTCTTCAACCAGTCCGCAAACGCCGCACATTCCCAGCGGTCCATCGCCCCTGTGCGCCAACACAGGTAATGCCCGTGTGGACTGGGCACTTGGCGCGGAAAGAGGCGCACCAGCGTGCCGTTTTCAAGCCACGGTGCGCCGAGTTTCAAGCGCACCAAACCGACGCCCAAGCCTTGGGCTGCGGCATCGCACATCAAGCCAATGTCGTTGAAGCTGGAACCGTCAATCGGCTCCGGCCAATCTAGGTCATGCGCTGCAAACCAGGTGCGCCAAGGCTCTAGAGGGCTGCGCAGCAGGGTGGCGTCTTGCAAATCTTCGGGGGTTTCAAAGGGGCCGTATTCGCGAATGTAGGCGGGGGAGGCCAGGGGCGTGACATCGTCTTTCATGATGCACAGATGCTCCACATCGGCGTAGCGGCCCGTGCCAAAACGGATGGTTAGATCGGCATCTTCGGCCACCACGTCGAGCAGGGGAATGCTGACCTGCAGGATGATGTCAATTTCGGGGTAAGCGTCTGCAAATTGGCGCAGGCGCGGCATCAAGATGGAGCGTGCAAAGGTGGGTGTCACGGCCAAGCGCAGTTTGCGTTTGCCTGTGGTTGCGGCATCTTTGCCAGGAAAGCGCTCCAAGATGGCCAAGCCTTCGCGCACATGCGCCAAGTATTCGCTGCCTTCGGTGGTGAGCGAGAAATCAGCACGACCAAAGAGCTTCACCCCCAATAGCTGTTCGAGTTGCTTGACGCGATGGCTCACCGCGCTGGGGGTGACGCATTGTTCTTCGGCTGCTTGTGTGACCGAGCGCAACCGCGCCAACGCCTCAAACGTGAGCAAACACTGAATGGGCGGGATGCGGCTGGTCATGTTGGTTATTTGAAGATGACCGTTTTGTGGCCGTTGATCAGCACGCGGTGTTCGCTGTGCCATTTGACGGCACGGGCCAGCACTTGGCTTTCCGTGTCGCGACCTTGCGCGGTCAAGTCTTCCACTGTTTTGCTGTGGTCCACACGGGCCACGTCTTGCTCAATGATGGGGCCTTCATCCAAATCAGCGGTCACGTAATGTGCGGTGGCCCCGATCAGTTTCACACCGCGGTCGTGTGCTTGGTAATACGGTTTAGCACCTTTGAAGCTGGGCAAAAAGCTGTGGTGGATGTTGATGGCGCGACCTGCCAATTTGTTGCACAGGTCGTTGCTCAAGATTTGCATGTAACGGGCCAACACGACCAGCTCTGCGCCTTCGGCTTCAATCACTTCGTACGCTTTGGCTTCGGCTTGCGCCTTGGTGGCTGCCGTGACCGGAATGTGGTGGAACGGCACGTTGTAGCTCGCCGCGAGTTGGTAGAACTCGCGGTGGTTGCTGATGATGGCGCGAATGTCCAAAGGCAGCAAACCGCTTTTCCAGCGGAACAACAAGTCGTTCAAGCAGTGGCCTTCTTTGCTGACCATCAACACCGTGCGCATGGGCTCGGTGGTGTCGTGCAGGTTCCATGTCATGGCAAAGCCGGTGGCAAAGGCGGCAAGCTGCTCGCGCAAGTCGTCTTGCTTGATCTCGCTGCAAGCGAACTGCACGCGCATGAAAAACAGACCCGTGTCGTGGTCGTTGTACTGAGCGGCTTCTTCGATGTTGCTTTTGCGCTCCAGCAAAAAGCCAGAGACGGCGTGCACGATGCCCTGACGATCAAGGCAAGACAGGTTGAGGATGTATGCAGTCATGTGCGCAATTGTAGGTTTGCCCGTGCATGAAAAAAGGGCGCTCAAGCGCCCTTGTGTCGTAGACGTGTCCGCTCAGTGCACGACGACTGGGTTTTGTGCCAGTACGGCATAGCCTGCGAGGGTGTCTTCGACTTCCTCTTGCGTGGGTGAGTTTTCTTGCCAAGCGCGCAAATGGGCTTGAAATTGTTCGGCCCATGAGCCTTCGAGGTAAATTTCTTTGCCCGAACGCTTGTCGACGATTTCAAAGCCGTGACGCGCCAGCGCCGGCACATCGGGTCGGACAGGCGCCAACGCGTCGTCCTGCACTTGAAGGTGCATCACGGAGTACGTGTCTGAGTTGTAAAGCATGTCCATGGGGTTCTTTCGGCGAAAAACGAATTGCATCTAAGCATATCGGATCCAAAAAGCCAAATTCAAGAGGCGGGTTTTTCAGCGCTGCGTAAAAGTTGGTCCACCATGTCGCCATTGGCGTTGGTGATGCGCAAACGCACCGGCAAATAACCCATGCTGGGGGCAAACCACAACTCAATGTGCTGGTCAAACTCGCGCCGCGGTTTGCGATTGAGCTTGACGGCGGTGATGTCTCCGAACGGGAGTTGCAGCATTTCTTCTTTTTCTACCAAGAATTGCCAAACCTCGGCCTCGCGTTGGGACACGGTTTGAAAAGACAGCATGGTGCCTGATGGAAAGCGTGTGGGGTCTGCGGCCAGCAAACTGCTGAGCTGCAGCACCACGCTCAAGCGGTCTTGCGCCCCTTTGAGCAGTGGCGCGTCTGGTGAATTTGCGCTGAAACTGATGACGCCTTTGTCGCGCTGAAAATGCGCCGCCAGCTCGCTGCGGGTTTTGTCACCGAACCGAAGGGGCATCAGTCCCTCGCTGCCCAATGTGCCTTTGCTCACTTGGGTGCGCGAGCCCAATAAGAAGGCGCTGACTTCTAAGCGAGCCTCGTAGTCCTTGCCATCTTGCGTCCACAGCAATTCGGCTGAAGCCCAGTAGTTAAAGCCTTTGGCTTGGCCCTGTACTTGGTATTTCAGCAAAGCAGATTCGGGCGCTTTGAAGGCCGTGGCTTCGGTCAGTCCTTCGCTGCCTGCGGCACGCTGATAGGGCGGCAGGTCCACGCCGGAGGCGCTGCGCGCAGGCAGGCCAACTGGGGCGGTCAGGTCATTGCCTAAATCGTCAAATTTAAGGGGAGGCGTTGCGGGGCTGGCTTCTGCCGAGGACTCTGCGTTTTGGATAGGGGCCGGTTTGACAGGGGCGGTGGGCGCAGGTTTGGGAACGTGTGGTGCACGAGGGGCAGCGATTTCAATTTGGCGCGTCACCAACGCCTGGGTCCGCAACGGTTTGTTGGATTCAGGCGAGAACCACACAGGGTTGCCCGCCAAGAGCCACAGGTGCAACAGCAACACCACAGCCACCAACAGCACCGCGTGTTTGCGTTGCAAATGGATGGGGTTGGCAGGCGTGGCGCGAGCGAGCATGGCGATTGGGCGTTCTTTCATAGAATCGTGGCATGAAATTAGCCACATACAAAGACGGAACGCGCGACGGACAACTGGTGGTTGTGTCACGCGATTTGAGCACCGCGCATTATGCGACGGGCATTGCCTCTCGCATGCAGCAAGCGCTGGACGATTGGGGTTTCATCGCCCCACAGTTGCAGGATTTGTATGAAACCTTGAATCATGGCAAAGCGCGTCATGCTTTTGCGTTTGATCCGGCCTTGTGCATGGCACCGTTGCCACGTGCCTACCAGCGTCTGACAGGCTCTGCCTATGCCAGTCACGCGGCGTTGTTGGGTGAGGTCCAAACCGACTTGGTCGTTCGCCAATCTGTCAGCGATCCATTGCTAGGTGCGCATGACCCTTTGCTCTGCGCTAACGAAAACCTAGGCGTTGATTTTTCAGTCGGAATCGCGGTCATCACGGGGGATGTGTCCATCGGCGCATCAACAGAGCAGGCTTTGGAAGGCATCCGCTTGGTCATGCTCTCCAATGACACCTCACTGCGTCGTGTGGCTCCAGGTGTGCAAAGCCAACCCACCGCTGCCTTCAGCCCCGTGGCGGTGACGTTGGAGGAGTTGGGCGATGCATGGGACAACGGTTGCCTGCACCTGACGCTGCAAGTGGCATGGAACGGGCGCAAAGTGGGCATGTGCGATGCAGGCACCGACATGACCTATTCCTTTGCTCAGCTCGTGGCCTATGCCAGCAAAACACGCGCCCTGCGTGCTGGTACCGTGGTGAGCAGTGGCACGGTGAGCAATGCTGGCGTTGAGAAAAACGGCAAAAAAGAATGGCCCAAAGGCTACAGCTGTATTGCCGAAAAACGTGCGATGGAAACGGTACTAGATGGCAAAGCCACAACCGAGTTCATGAAGTTTGGCGACACCGTTCGCATCGATGCCAAAGGCAAAGATGGCCAAAGCGTGTTTGGTGTGATTGACCAAGAAGTGGCTGCACTGAACGCTTGATTCAGTACAGCTTGCTCAAATCGGCAAACCCTTTGATTTCCAGCGGGTTTCCAAAGGGGTCTAAAAAAAACATCGTCCATTGCTCGCCAGGTTGACCTGCAAACCGTAAATGCGGAGGCAGCACAAAAGCGGTGTCCGCGGCTTTGAGTCGCTCGGCCATGGCGTTCCAGTCTGGCAGGTTCAGGACCAATCCAAAGTGCGGCATGGGGACAAGTTTGCCGTCGACATGGCCCGTGTTTTGGGTCTTGAAGGGCTCGCCCAAGTGCAGCGAAATTTGATGACCATAGAAATCAAAGTCCACCCAGGTGTCGGTGCTGCGTCCTTCGGAGCAACCCAGCACATCGCCATAGAAGTGGCGAGCGGTATGGAGGTCCGTGACGTTGAAGGCGAAATGAAAAAGGCTACGCATACGTCTAAGCATATACGCAGCCTTGAAACCGCAGCGCAAGACAACTAGGTGACTTACTTGACCAGTGCTGGATCGGTCGCCATGTTGTCAAACTTTTTGAAGTACTGGCGTGCCATGGCTACCACTTGAGCGTCTGTGGGGTGGTCGCTCGACACGCTGTCCACAATCGACACGTCCGCGTGGTGTTGCATGCACCATGCACGGAATTCATCACGCGCTTTGCCGGGGCCGGTCACCAACACCTCATGTGTGCCGTTCAATGCTTTGGCGATATCCGTATACAAACCTGTGGTGTCGGTGGGGTTGCCTTGGTGTTTGTGATGGGTGCGTGACTTGATGCGTTGGCTTTCGACATGCTCGCGGTCAAACATCAGCACATGGGCTTCTTGGTGGTCCATCCAAACAACGGCGTGAAAAGTGGTCATGTTTTTTCTTTCTCTCTCAGTGGTGGGGGTGTTCAACTTTTTCTTGGCAGCTGATGCAGCGTGCGGCTTCGGGCGCAACGCGCAATCGTGCCTCTGAAATCGTGGCATCGCAGTCCGTGCAATGACCGTAAGTGCCAGCCTTGATGCGCGCTAACGCTTCGTCAATGGCGGCGAGTTCGGCCATTTCATGTTCATTGATGGCGAATTCCAATTCGCGCTCGCTGGTGACTTGTGCGTGCGAATCTTCGGCATGCGCAAAATGCTCTGCAGCGACATCTCCACGGCTGGTTGTGCCGCCGCGTTGTTGTGCAATTTGTGCCAACAAGTCGGCGCGTAATGTTTCAAGCTTTTGCTTGAATGCGGTGGCATGTTGTGCGTCCATCTTGACTCCTTTTCTCTTTGTATTCATCTTCCTCCCATCATGTGTGCGATTTCTTGATAGAAGTCAACAAACCTTCTTTTGACTTGGAAGCTGTCACTTTTTAAAGGTGCTGAGGCTTGCCTCATAATTCATCCATGCAATACCTGCGTCATGCCATTGACCTCACCCGCCTTGTGCTGGTGTGGTTTGTGCTGTCGGTCGGGGTTGCTATCGCATCGCCCATCGTCAACCCTCATGGCATGGACCTTGTCTGTACCAGCACGGGCAGCATGAAGGTGGTGGTGCAAGGGGATGATGACGATGTGGCATCTTTGAGCCACACGCTTGACTGTCCTTTGTGTTCAGCCATCAGTGCGCCACCGCCTGCATTCAACACATCGTTGACACAGCCGTCACCTTTGGCGCATGCGCTGCGCCCTCTCGTTGCGGCGCACATTGCGTCCGTGACCGCGCCACCGTTGCCCTCGCGCGGGCCGCCCACGCTTTCTCTTTGATCTTTTTTGGCGGGTGAGGGGCGTGTCTCCCACCCATTGGATGGCTTTGCGCACATGTCTTCGTTCGTGTGCAAACCATGGAGATGACAAAGGGAATTCGGTTGTGAAGCATCTGAAAGTTTTTTTACGCGGGCCTGTTGTGCTTGCAAGTTTGTGGGGCTGTGTTGTCGTGGTGCAGGCGCAGTCGTTGGACACGGTCGAAATTGTGGGCAAGTCTGATTCGCTCACCCAACCCAGTTTCGAGAGCGCCCAAGAACGCGTCAAAGCGATTCCAGGTGGCGCGTCGGTGGTGGATTTGGATGTCACGCGTGAAGGTCGTCAATCCACATGGTCTGACAGTCTGGGGTTGGCACCGGGCGTGTTCATCCAAGACCGATTTGGCTCGGAAGAAGCGCGTATTTCAATTCGTGGTTCTGCTTTGAGCCGCACGTATCACAGCTTTGGCACAAAGGTCATGCAAGACGGCGTACCCATCAACTACGCCGATGGTTTCTTTGACATGCAAACGGTGGATCCCAATGCGTCACGTTACGTCGAGGTGTTGCGAGGTCCAAACGCCACCACCTATGGTGCAACCACTTTGGGTGGTGCGATTAACTTTGTGGCTCCCACGGGCTACACCAGTCCCGCATTTGTCGCTCGCACCGAGGTCGGTAGTTTTGGCTACAACAAGGTGTTTGGCAGCACCGCCGGTGTGGTGAAGCCCAAGGCGGATGCTGCGCCTGTCTGGGACTATCACGTGGCGGCTTCACAAACGCAGCAAGAAGGGTTTCGCGAACATGCACAGATGGAAAATCAAAAGCTCTTAGGCAACCTAGGTGTCAAGTTGAGCCGTGATGTCGAGTCCCGCTTTTACGTGGCAGCGGTTCGCAGTCGGACACAGTTGCCGGGTTATTTGACGCAAGCGGAGTTGGCGCAAAACCCAACGATGGCCAACAGCTCAACGGTGGGCGCGATTTATCCATACCGCGTCGATGCGAACCGCCGTCGGGATGTGGATGCCCAGCGTCTCGCCAACAAAACCACCGTGCGTGATGGCAACACCATTTACGAGTTTGCTGCTTATGCGATGAACTACAGCTTGTGGCATCCGATTGACTCGGTGATTGAGCAAAACGCCAAGTCTCAAGGTGGGCACATCAAAGTGACCCAGCTTTATGACAACCATGAGCTGACGTTTGCCTATTTGCCGAGTATCGGTAGCACCAAGGGCACATCTAAACCGACCAACAACTTGGGTTCTGCCAGTGGCGCCGCCACCTCTGATTACAACCAACAGTCGAAGAACCACAGTTGGTTTGTAGAAAACAAATACAAGGTGTCGCCACACACCACGTGGGTGGCTGCTTTGCAATACGACCGTGCGCAACGCAAGGTCGATGACGTGCTTTTGGTCGCCAACAACATGAACCACACGTTCACACAATGGAGCCCCCGCTTAGGGGTAACACATGACCTGGCTCCCCATCATCAAGTGTTCGCCAGCATCAGCCGTAACTTTGAAGCTCCCATTTTCGGACTCGCTGGCACCACCACCTTGGCCAATCAAGCGCAGCGTGGAACCACACTCGAATTTGGCTCGCGAGGCCATGCACATGCAGGTCTACACCGCTATGGGTGGGATGCCACTTACTACCGCGCACAGCTGCACAACGAGTTTCAAACCAGTTGCAGCAACCCGCCTGCGTGTACAAGTTTCAGCACGCAAAACATCGCCAATACGTTGCACCAAGGCCTAGAGTTGGGAGCTCATCATGTGTATGACCGCACCGTGGAAAGTCGCATGGCGCTGCTGTACAGCCGCTTCACATTTCAAAGCGATGCGTATTACGGTAACAACACGATGCCGGGCTTCCCGCCGCTGTTGGTGCGTGGCGAAATGCTTTACCGCTGGGGCAGCGAGGTCAGTGGAAAACCCAGTTTTTACGCAGGCCCCAAATTTGAGTGGGTGCCACGCGCGGCACCCATGGACAACACCAACTCGCTCTACAACGATCCTTACGCTTTGTTGGGATTCAAAGCGGGGCAGGCCATCGATACAACGTGGCGTTGGTTTGTGGATGCACGCAACCTGACCAACAAAAAATACGCAGGCACGACGAATATTTCAGCGGACTACAGCGCGATCAACAAGTCGACTTTGGCGGCCTATTACCCTGGCGACGGTCGTTCGATCTATGTAGGTTTAGAGGCCAAATTTGACTGACTTCAATCTCAAAGGACAAACACATGACAACCCCTATTTCCATGCTGCGTCGATGTCTACTGATTGGCTCGGCGTTTGTTGCGCTGCAAGCGCATGCCCACATCGTGTTGGTCGAGCCCCAGGCCATCGCTGGCACGTACTACAAGGCCGTGCTGCGTGTGGGCCACGGATGCAGCGGTGCTTCTACGACAGGCCTTGTGGTGCAGGTGCCAGAAGGATTTCAAGGCGCTAAACCGCAGCCCAAAGTGGGTTGGGTGATTACTACACGCAAAGCCAAGTTGGCGCGGCCCTACAACAGCCACGGTCAAGTCGTGACCGACGATGTGGTCGAGTTGCGGTGGCGAGCCAACCAAGATGCGGCATTGCCGGACGAACAGTTTGACGAGTTCGCCTTCATGGGGCGCCTGCCTGAGCAAGCGGGCCCGATGTGGGTCAAGGTCTTGCAGCTGTGTGAAGGCAGTCAAAATAACTGGTCAGAAATTCCAACCAGCGGCACATCAACGCGCGGTTTGAAGTTGCCTGCTGCATGGCTAGACGTGCAGCCCGCACCCACACACGAACACCACCATTAACCCCAAGGAATCACTATGAAATTTTCTAAACACCTCCTCGCCAGCGCATTCACCACAGCGTTTGCCATCAATGCGTTTGCACAAAACGTGACAGTCACTGACGCGTGGGCGCGAGCCACAGTGCAAGGCCAAAAGGCAACCGGCGCGTTCATGAAAATCACCGCCAAAGACAACACCCAACTGGTAGGCGTGAGCAGCCCTGTGGCGGGCGTGGCAGAGATCCATGAAATGAAGATGGACAAAGACGTGATGAAAATGGCGGCCTTGCCCCATGGCCTTGAATTGCCCGCAGGTAAGGCCGTAGAGCTCAAGCCCGGTGGCTATCACGTGATGCTGATGGACCTCAAAGCGCCGTTGGCCAAAGACAGCACAGTGCCTTTGACCTTGACGCTGCAAGATGCGAAGGGCGTGAAGTCGACCATGACACTGAAAGTGCTGGTGGGCATGCAAGCGCCCATGATGCAAAGCCACGACCACGGTTCGCACAACCACAGCGACCACGCACACGGTGACCACAAGCATTGAGCTGTCAGCCAGTTGTGGGCTGGGGTTTGGTTTAATGTGTTTAACCACTCAAACAGGAGACAGACATGACCAACCCCGCCGGCTTTGATTTCACCAAGTTCGTACCGGGCTTTGACTTTTTAAAAAACCTCACGCCGGGTGGCGGCGCTTCTGCCGCGTCCACGGCTGCGCCAGGTTGGGTGGCACCTACGCTAGACCCTGAAGAGCTGGATAAACGCATTCAAGAACTCAAAACGGTGCAGTTTTGGTTGGAGCAAAACACCAAGGCCGTGGGCGCCACCATTCAAGCCCTTGAAGTTCAGCGCATGACGCTGGCGACTTTGAAGGGCATGAACATGAGTTTCAACGACTTGGCGGAGTCGCTCAAGGTCAAGCCTCAAGAGCCCCCTCAAGCCGCACCCGTTGAGCCAGAGGTGGTTGAACCCGAACAAGCGCCTGAGGTCAAACCCAGCGCCCGCAAGTCACGCAGTAAAAAAGCAGCCGAGGGCGTGGACCCTGCGCATTGGTGGGGCGCATTGACAGACCAGTTTCAGCACATCGCCACACATGCCATGAATGACATGGCCAACCGTGCCCATGCCCATGCTGCAGCGGACACGGCAAAGCCAGAGCCTCAACCCGCGGCACGTCCCGCAGCTCGCAAAACGCCCCGTAAAACGACGGCTCGTAAGACTGCCGTGCGCAAGACAACCACGACGAAATCTAAGCGATGAAACTTTTTCCCTACGGCCACGCGACCCATCCGCAATGGGAGATGGCCGCAGGCTTGGTGCTGGCGCAACTGCGTGCGCACATGGCCTTGCCTGAGTACGCCAGCGCCCCGCACCTAGGCTTGCTCTACATCACGGATCACTACGCGTCGCACGCGTCAGAAATTTTGGCGCATCTGAGCGCAGAGCTACCGGAGGTGACCGATTGGGCCGGCACGGTCGGCGTGGGCATTGCTGCCAACAATGTGGAGTACTTTGACGAGCCTGCCCTCACGGTCATGCTTTGCGATATTGCGCCCGAACACTATCGCGTGTTCAGTGGTGTTGCGCCGTTGGTGCAAGCGGGCACGACCGGTAGCCAATTTGTGCCGCACACCGCTTTGCTGCACGCCGATGCACAAACTCCTGATGTGCCCGAACTGATTGCCGAGTTGGCCCAGCGCACCGCCAGTGGCTATGTGTTTGGTGGCTTGGCTGCGAGCCGTACCGATGTGGTGCAATTCGCGCTCAAGGGAGACGGCAACATGGCTGGTCAAGGCAAAGCCTCGGGCGTGTTTCATGGTGGCTTGAGTGGTGTGGCATTTGATGCAGACGTGGCCATGGTCTCGCGTGTCACGCAAGGTTGTTTGCCCGTGTCGAAAGTGCACACCATCACCAGCGCAGACAACCATCTGGTGTTGACTCTGGATGACGAGCCCGCGCTGGCGGTGTTGAAACGCGACTTGAACATTGATCTTGCCGATGCACAACCGGCCATTGCCAAAGTGCGTGCCACGCTGGTGGGGTTGGCCCCCGAACATGACCCCGCTGTGAAACGCACGGGTGAGTTTGATGACGCGGTGTTGGTGCGTCACATCCTGGGTTTAGATCCCGCGCGTGACGCGGTGGCGGTTGCGCAGTCTGTGGATGTGGGCATGCGCTTCACCTTTTGTCAGCGCAATGCTGCTGCAGCGCGTGCTGACCTCACACGCATTTGCGCCGAAATTCGTGAAGCGCTAGAGCCTGAAGAAATGGCCGCCGATTTGGCGAATGCCTTGAGCGCCGACACCTCTATCAACCCCCATCCTGCACGTCGCATGGCGGGCGCAATCTACGTGAGTTGCGCGGGACGGGGTGGCCCCCACTTTGGTGGGCCAAGCGCCGAGATGCACATCGTGCGCCGTGCCTTGGGCGATGTGCCGTTGGTGGGCTTCTTTGCCGGTGGTGAAATCGCACACCAAGCGTTGCATGGCTACACCGGTGTGCTGACGGTGTTCACCACCGAGGCTTAAGCCAACCTTATTCTTTTTCAGCGTCCAACGTGGCGTGCAGTTGCTGCATGTCCAAATCGCCCGTCCACTTGGCCACCACCAAAGTGGCTACGCCGTTGCCCACCAAGTTGGTCAACGCGCGCGCTTCAGACATGAAGCGGTCAATGCCCAAAATGAGTGCCAAGCCTGCCACAGGCACGCCGCCCACTGCTGACAGTGTGGCGGCCAAGACGATGAAGCCACTGCCAGTGATGCCCGCAGCGCCCTTCGAGGTCAACAGCAACACGGCCAACAGGGTGAGCTGTTGCACCAACGTCATCGGCGTGTCGGTGGCTTGCGCGATGAACACGGCCGCCATGGTCAAGTAAATGGATGTGCCGTCCAAGTTGAACGAGTAGCCGGTAGGAATCACCAAGCCCACCACCGATTTGCGTGCGCCTGCTTTTTCCAGTTTTTCCATCATGCGTGGCAACACGGACTCAGACGACGACGTGCCCAACACGATGAGCAATTCTTCTTTGATGTACTTGATGAATTTCCACACGCTAAAGCCGTGCAGTTTGCTGATGATGCCCAGAACGACAAACACAAAAATCAAGCAGGTCAAATAGAACGTGCCCATCAACTTGCCGAGTGAGAACAACGAGGCCACGCCGTATTTGCCAATGGTGAAGGCCATGGCACCAAATGCACCAATGGGGGCAACCTTCATGATGATGCCCACGATGTCAAACAACACGTGCGACAACTTTTCGATGAAGTCAAACACCTGTGTGCCGCGACCACCAAACTTGTGCAGGGCAAAACCAAACAAGACCGAGAACAACAACACTTGCAAGATTTCGCCTTTGGCAAACGCATCCACCACGGAGGTGGGAATGATGTTCATCAAAAAGTCCACGGTGCCTTGCATCTTGCCTGGCGCTGTGTAGGCGGCGATGCTCTTGGTGTCGAGGGTGGATGCGTCCACATTCATGCCCACGCCGGGTTGCACAAAGTTGACGATGACCAAGCCCACGATCAGCGCCAAGGTGCTGACCACTTCAAAGTACAAGAGCGCGAGGCCACCGGTTTTGCCCACCTTCTTCATGTCTTCCATACCAGCGATGCCCACCACCACGGTGCAGAAGATGATGGGCGCGATGATCATCTTGATGAGTTTGATGAAGCCGTCGCCGAGGGGCTTCATGTCTGTGCCAATTTGTGGGTAGAAGTGGCCGAGCAAAACGCCCGTGACCACAGCGAACAACACTTGTGCGTAGAGCGATTTGTAAATGGGTTTTTTGGGGTGTGAGGTAGACATGTAGGGCTTCTAAGTAAGAACCCTAGAAATTTACATGCGCATCACAGCCTCTGCCATGTGGTTTTCCACACGGCAGATACCTTTTTAAACCCCGCGTGCGCGGTCTTCTTTGAACTTGGCTCGGAATGCACCAAATTGGCCTGCGTCCAAGGCCTCGCGCACTTCGCGCATGAGGTTCAGGTAGTAATGCAGGTTGTGCACGGTGGTCAGCATGGGGCCAAGCATTTCGCCGCAGCGGTCAAGGTGGTGCAGGTAGGCACGGCTAAAGCCGCCGCTGGTCGTGCCGTCAGCGCGGGTGTGGCCTGCACAGGTGTAGCAGGTGCACGTGCTGTCGAGCGGGCCGTGGTCTGCCTTGTGACGCGCGTTGCGTAACTTCAAATCGCCATAGCGGGTGAAGATGGTGCCGTTGCGCGCATTGCGTGTGGGCATGACGCAGTCAAACATATCCACGCCTTCGGCCACGCCTTGCACCAAATCTTCGGGCGTGCCCACGCCCATCAGGTAGCGCGGTTTGTTTTCGGGTAAACGATGCGGCGTGTGCGCCATGATTTCCAGCATTTGTTCTTTGGGTTCGCCCACACTCACACCCCCTATGGCGTAGCCAGGGAAGTTCATGTCCACCAGTGCGTCGAGCGACTCTTGGCGCAAGTTGGTGAACATGCCGCCTTGCACGATGCCAAACAGCGCGTTGGGGTTTTCTAAGCGCGCAAATTCATCCTTGCTTCGCACGGCCCAGCGGCGGCTCATCTCCATCGACTTGCGGGCTTCCGCCTCGGTCGTGAGGTGGCCTTTGGTTTCGTACGGCGTGCACTCGTCGAGCTGCATCACGATGTCGCTGTTGAGTGTGGTTTGAATTTGCATGCTCACCTCGGGAGACATGAACAGCTTGTCGCCGTTGACGGGTGAGGCAAAAGTCACGCCTTCTTCGGTGATCTTGCGCATCGCGCCGAGTGACCACACCTGAAAGCCACCGCTGTCGGTGAGGATGGGTTTGTTCCAACGCTCAAAGTCATGCAGTCCGCCAAAACTTTTCATTACGTCTAGGCCAGGGCGCATCCATAAGTGAAAGGTGTTGCCCAAAATGATTTGTGCGCCCATTTCTTCTAGGCTGCGTGGCATCACGCCTTTGACCGTGCCGTAGGTGCCCACGGGCATGAAGATCGGTGTTTGCACCACGCCGTGGTTGAGCGTGAGTGTGCCGCGACGGGCGTGGCTGGTCGTGTCTTTGGCGAGAACGTCAAACTTCAACATGGTGGGGCTTTCTAGATGTGTTTCTTTCTAACAGCATGGCATCGCCGTAGCTGAAAAAACGGTATTGGTTGGCAATGGCGTGGCGGTACAGCGCGTGCATGTGGTTGAAGCCTGCAAATGCGCTGACCAACATGAGCAAGGTGCTCTTGGGCAAATGGAAGTTGGTGAGCAGCACGTCAACCACTTTGAATTCAAAGCCGGGCGTGATGAAGATTTGCGTGTCACCACTGGTGAGTCCACTTTGCGCCCAGCTCTCCAATGTGCGCACGCTGGTCGTGCCCACTGCCACCACGCGTCCACCACGTGCGCGGCAATCCGCAATCGCTTGGAGGGTCTCGGGGGGAATGTTGTACCACTCGCTGTGCATGCGGTGTTCGGCGAGGTTTTCGGTTTTCACCGGTTGAAAGGTGCCCGCGCCCACATGCAGGGTGACGCTGGCGCGTGACACACCTTGAGCTTCAAGCCCTTGCAACACGCTTTCGTCAAAGTGCAGTGCGGCAGTGGGTGCCGCGGCTGCGCCTGGGTGCTTGGCAAACACCGTCTGATAACGGCGCTCGTCTTCCGCTTTGTCTTCCTCGGTCTCGTGTTGTGCGTCGGCTGTGTTTTGGTGGCGTTCAATGTAGGGTGGCAGCGGCATGTGGCCATGCTGCTGCATCAGTGTGTGCGGCTCGTCACTGAACTTGAAGCGAAACAGTTGCCCGTCTTCGTTGGGCCAGCGGCCTAGGAGCGTGGCGGTGAAACCCCCATTGCGTAGACCGCCTGCCATGTACATCACGGCACCGACGTGCGGCTTTTTGCTCACCTTCATGTGGGCGACAACTTCGTTGCCTGTAAGCACCCGTTCAACCAGCAGCTCGAGCTTGCCGCCCGTGGCTTTTTCACCAAACAGGCGGGCTTTCACCACTTGGGTGTCGTTGAACACCAGCAAGTCGCCGGCTTGCAGCAGCGCGGGGAGGTCTTTGAACGTGCGGTTGGTCGGTTCAGCCGTGCGGCCATCGAGCAAGCGTGAGGCACTGCGTTCGGGGGCGGGGTGCTGGGCAATCAGGGTCTCAGGCAATTCAAAGTCGAAATCGCTGAGTGTGTAGGTGTGTGACATGCGCTTGAGGGCCGGACGGGCCCGTTCCAAGTAAAAAACAGTTGTGATTTTCGCACGGCTGTTTTGGGCGAGCCGTGGTGCATGTTTTGTGCGCGCTCAGGCAGGCACAATTAACGTCATGCCCGCGCCCAAACCATCCGCCAAGCCAGCGGCTAAACCCGAAACCAAACCCCTCTCCGCACCGCAAAAAGCGTTGCGCAAGCTCGGGCTGGACCGTGACATTGATTTGGCTTTGCACTTGCCGCTGCGTTACGAAGACGAAACGCGCATCGTGCGATTGGCCGATACGCGCGAGGGCGAGATGGCGCAAATTGAGGCCACCGTGGTGTCTTGCGAAATTGCCTACAAGCCGCGTCGCCAACTCTTGGTGGTGGTCGATGACGGGTCTGACACATGCACGCTGCGGTTTTTTAGCTTCTACCCCTCACAGCAAAAGGCATTGGCTGTGGGCAATCGGCTGCGTTTGCGTGGCGAGGTGAAGGGGGGCTTTATGGGTCGCACCATGATGCACCCGAGTTTTCACATGGCAGGCGGCGAGCTGCCCCATTCGCTGACACCTGTGTATCCCACATCGGCGGGCTTGCCACAGGTGTATTTACGCAAAGCGGTGCACAGCGGGTTGGTGCATGCAGCCCGCCACGGCGCGTTTGTGGAGACGATTCCGCCGGAGCATTTGCCGCGTTCGGCGATGGCTGCTGGTGCCAAAGCGTGGAGCCTTGAGCAGTCGTTGCATTTTTTGCATCACCCCACCCCCGATGTGTCGTTGGCCCAGTTGGAAGACCGTACACATCCAGCATGGCAGCGCTTGAAGGCCGAAGAGTTGTTGGCGCAGCAACTGTCTCAGCTTCAGTCCAAGCGTGCGCGTGACGAGCTGCGCGCGCCGGCATTGGCGCTGAAGCAAGGTGGTTTACACGAGCAGCTTTTGGGCGTGTTGCCATTTGGTTTGACGGGGGCACAGCGTCGCGTGGGCGAAGAAATTGCACGCGACTTGATGCGTCAAGTGCCTATGCACCGTTTGCTTCAAGGTGATGTGGGGTCAGGCAAAACGGTGGTTGCTGCACTGGCCGCGGCTGTGGCGATGGATGGTGGTTGGCAATGCGCGTTGATGGCACCGACCGAAATTTTGGCTGAGCAGCATTTTCGCAAGCTCATTGGTTGGCTGGAGCCTTTGCTCACGCCGCTGGGCAAGCGCGTGGCTTGGCTCACGGGCAGCCAAAAGAAAAAAGAACGCACCGAAATGTTGGGCCTGATTGCCAGCGGCGACGCCGCTTTGGTGGTGGGCACGCATGCGGTGATTCAAGAGCAGGTGCAGTTTAAAAACTTGGCGCTGGCCATCATTGACGAGCAGCATCGTTTTGGCGTGGCGCAGCGCTTGGCCTTGCGCGAAAAGATGCACACGCACGATGGCATGCCCGAGCAAGAGCCACATATGCTGATGATGAGTGCCACGCCTATTCCACGAACGTTGGCCATGAGCTATTACGCTGACCTGGATGTGTCCACGCTGGACGAGTTGCCGCCGGGGCGCACGCCCGTGGTGACCAAGCTGGTGTCAGAGTCGCGACGCGACGAGTTGATTGAGCGCATCCGTCACCAGCTTGACGAAGGGCGGCAGGTGTATTGGGTGTGTCCTTTGATTGAAGAAAGCGAAGCGCTGGATTTGACCAATGCCACGCAAACACACGCATTGCTCACGGCGGCGTTGAACCCGCCGGGGGGAAAGCCCGTTTTGGTGGGGTTGCTGCATTCGCGCATGCCACCCGCCGACAAAAAAGCAGTGATGGCGCAGTTTGAGAGTGGCGCTATGGGCGTGCTGGTGAGTACCACGGTGATTGAGGTGGGCGTGGATGTGCCCAATGCGTCGTTGATGGTGATTGAGCATGCAGAACGCTTTGGTTTGTCACAGCTGCACCAATTGCGTGGGCGTGTGGGGCGCGGCGCGGCGGCTTCGGCTTGTGTGTTGATGTACGCCACGGGGGAGAGTGGTCGTGTCAGCGAAACTGCGCGCGAGCGTTTGCGTGCGATGGTGGAGACCTCGGACGGGTTTGAAATTGCCCGACGCGACTTGGAAATTCGCGGACCCGGCGAGTTTTTAGGGGCTCGCCAGTCGGGGGCTGCGTTACTGCGGTTTGCTGATTTGGCAGAAGACGCAGCCTTGCTTCAATGGGCCAGAGAACTTGCCCCTTTGATGCTCGATCAATACCCCGAGATGGCCGAGCGACATGTGAGTCGCTGGTTGGGTGGAAAATCAGACTTCTTGAAGGCCTAACTTTCTAAACGCACATGACCCTCACCGAACTCAAATACATCGTGGCAGTCGCCCGCGAAAAGCACTTTGGCCGAGCCGCTGAGGCATGCTTTGTGTCGCAACCCACGCTGTCGGTGGCGATTAAAAAGCTCGAAGAAGAGTTGGATGTGAAGTTGTTTGAGCGCAGCGCCAATGAAGTGGCGGTGACGTCTTTGGGTGAAGAAATCGTGCGCCAAGCGCAAAGCGTGTTGGAGCAAGCGGCCAACATCAAAGAAATTGCCAAGCGTGGCAAAGACCCATTGGCTGGCCCGTTGAAGTTGGGTGTGATTTACACGATTGGTCCGTACTTGCTGCCCAGTTTGGTGCGCCAAGCGATTGCCAAAACGCCGCAAATGCCGTTGATGTTGCAAGAAAATTTCACGGTGAAGTTGCTCGAAATGCTGCGCACGGGCGAGATTGATTGCGCCATCATGGCCGAGCCTTTTCCCGACACAGGCCTTGCCACCGCCCCGCTGTATGACGAGCCTTTCATGGCCGCTGTACCAAGCAACCACGCGTTGGCCGGTTTGAAGCAAGTCAGTGCCGCGCAGTTGAAAAACGAAACCATGTTGTTGCTTGGCAATGGCCATTGTTTTCGCGATCACGTGTTGGAGGTGTGCCCAGAGTTTGCAAGGTTCTCTAGCAACGCAGAAGGCATTCAAAAAAGTTTTGAAGGCTCCTCGCTTGAAACCATCAAGCACATGGTGGCAGCTGGCATGGGGGTGACGCTGGTGCCTCGTTTGAGTGTGCCCAAAGAGGCATTGGATATCCAGGTCAAGCGCAAGAAAAGTGAAGAAACTTATGTGCGTTACTTGCCCATCACAGACGACAAAGGCGGTGAGCCGCCCACCCGTCGGGTGGTTTTGGCATGGCGCCGAAGCTTCACGCGTTACGAAGCCATTGCTTCTTTGCGCAACGCCATTTACGCCTGTGAGTTGCCGGGTGTGATCCGTTTGTCTTGAGGGGGTCTGATGCGCGAACGCTTGAGCCTGTACCTTGATCTGATTCGCTGGAATCGTCCTGCAGGATGGCTGCTGCTGCTGTGGCCTTCCCTGTCTGCCTTGTGGGTTGCGGCAGGGGGCTGGCCCGGATTGCATTTGTTGACGGTGTTTGTGTTGGGGACCATCCTCATGCGCAGTGCCGGATGCTGTATCAACGATGTGGCTGATCGCGACTTTGATCGTCACGTCAAACGTACCGCATCGCGTCCGGTCACGCGTGGTGCCGTGTCTGTTCGGGAGGCGTTGATCGTGGGCGGCGTGTTAGCCCTGATGGCTTTTGGCTTGGTGTTGACGACCAACCCTGCTGCCATCGTGTGGTCATTTGCAGGCCTGTTGGTGACTTTGATTTACCCCTATGCCAAACGCCATGTCTCTATGCCGCAGGCGGTGTTGGGGGTTGCGTTTAGCTTTGGTATTCCGCTGGCATTTGTGGCGGTTCGCGGCGTGAATTTGAGCTGGCAAGCACTGAATCTACAAACGCTGAATGAGGCGGTGCCAATGCAGGCGTGGGGACTGATGGCATTCAACTTGTTTTGGGTTTTGGCTTACGACACCGAATACGCCATGGTGGATCGTGACGATGATTTGCGCATTGGCATGAAGACCTCTGCCATCACTTTGGGACGTTTTGACGTGGCAGCCATCATGGCGTTTTATGCCATTTACTTCTGTGGCTGGTTTTGGGTTCTTTCGTTTGAAGGCTTAGGGGGGGCTTGGGTGGCTGCCTTGATGGTTGCGGTTTTGCAAGCGTTGTGGCATTTTGTGCTCATCAGGCATCGCACGCGTGAAGGGTGCTTCAAGGCTTTTAGACTGAATCATTGGCTTGGCGCGACGGTTTTTGCGGGGGTTGCATTGAGTTACGCATGGCGTTGAGGTCGTCTGCTTGTTGTCAAGAATGAAAAAAGCGCTTGGGCAGATGCCACAAGCGCTTTTTGTTTGAAGCTTTAAGCGTTTGGCTTAGTGAGCTTTGGCTTTTTTAGATTTTTTCTTTTTCAGCTTCTTCTTTTTGTGCTTCTTTGCTGCTTTTTTAGACGCAGCGGTGTCTGTGTAGGTCGCGGCAGGTGCTGTCGCTTGCTCGGGTTGAGCCACGGGAGCTGCGGGCATGGCTGGCGCTTGTGCGCCAGATGTCAATGGCAGGCCCAAAGCAGCTGCCGATAAAAGAGAAATCAGAAGTTTGTTCATGGATTCAAAGGTTTTAAAAACTAACAGCAATATTGTCTCACCAGAGTCAGTGAAAAATCTTACGCCCCAAACTCATCGCCCAATTCATGTGCGCGTTGTTGCGCAGCTTTGAGGGCTGTCTGAAATAAGTCACCCACATGTGCGTTTTGTAGTGAGGAGAGGGCCGCGTAGGTTGTGCCGCCTTTGGATGTCACGCGTTCGCGCAGCACCGAAGGGGGTTCGCTGGCGGTTTTGGCCAATTGCGACGCACCTTCAAAGGTGCCAATGGCGAGTTGAGTGGCTTGTTCTGTTGTGAGGCCCATCTTGATACCGGCTTCCACCATGGCTTCGATAAAGAAGAACACATAAGCGGGGCCAGAGCCAGAAATGGCGGTGACAGCGTCTAGCAAGGGCTCTTGGTCAACCCACAGAAATGCGCCTGTTGTTGCAACGACTTGTTCAATCCAGGATTTATCGCTTGCTGTTACGGCTTCGCGTGCAAATAAACCGGTTTGACCTAGTCCAACCAGTGCAGGCGTGTTGGGCATGGCGCGAACGACGCGTTCTGTGCCAAGCCAATGGGCGATGCTGTCGCTGCGAATACCGGCGGCAACGCTCAGATGCAGGGCTTCTTGGCAATGTGCGCTGGTTTGCTGGGCGGCCTCCTTGAAGGTTTGAGGTTTGACTGCCCAAATCACGAGACCTGCTTCGTTCAATGTGCTATCGGCTTGCGGTAAGACGCGCACGGCAAATTCGGCCTGCAAACGCTGACGCGCAGCATCGAAAGGTTCCACGACCAAGATGTTGTTGGCCGGTGTGCCTTGTTTAATCAGGCCGCCAATGATGGCGCTCGCCATGTTGCCGCCACCAATGAATGCAAGGGTTTGAGGGGTAAGAGAGGATGTAGACATGCAAGAATTGTCGGTCAATCCCGAACATTCATAAAAAAAGTTTGACGCAGGCGAAAAAGTTGTGGCATAATTCGCGGCTCCGCTGAAAAAGCGGGGTTTATCTGCCCCAAGTTGAAGCGTTGCGAGTGGTTCGCGATGTGGATGACGGGCCCAAGACTGATCGGTTCGATGTGTGACGTAAGTTGTGCAAAGGCTGATGCAAGTTGGGAATATTGAAATGATCCAAACTGAATCTCGGTTAGATGTCGCTGACAACACCGGCGCTAAGTCTGTTCTGTGCATTAAGGTGCTCGGCGGTTCTAAGCGTCGCTATGCAAGCGTTGGTGACATCATCAAGGTGAGCATTAAAGAAGCCGCTCCGCGTGGCCGCGTCAAAAAAGGCGAGGTGTATAGCGCTGTTGTGGTCCGTACTGCCAAAGGCATCCGCCGCGGCGACGGTTCGCTCGTTAAATTTGATGGCAACGCTGCTGTGTTGCTGAACGCAAAGTTGGAGCCTATTGGCACCCGTATCTTCGGCCCAGTGACGCGCGAGTTGCGCACTGAGAAGTTCATGAAGATCGTGTCATTGGCACCTGAAGTTCTGTAAGGGCTAGCAATGAACAAGATTCGCAAAGGCGACCAAGTCATCGTCCTTACTGGGCGTGACAAAGGTAAACGTGGCGTTGTGTCGCTGCGTAAAGATGACAGCCATTTGGTGGTCGATGGTATTAACTTGGTGAAAAAGCACACCAAGCCAAACCCAATGGCTGGCACGCAAGGTGGCATCGTTGAGAAAACAATGCCTATTCATCAGTCTAATGTGGCCATTTTTAATGCTGCCACTGGTAAGGCTGATCGTGTTGGCATCAAAGTCCTGGCAGACGGTAGCAAAGTGCGCGTCTACAAGTCCAGTGGCGAAGAAATCAAGGCGGCATAAATATGGCACGACTCCAACAACACTACCGCGAAAAAGTGGCTCCTGAGTTGACCGCTAAGTTCGGTTACACCTCGCCCATGCAAGTTCCACGTTTGACCAAAATCACGTTGAACATGGGTGTGAGCGAAGCAGTTGCTGACAAAAAAGTCATGGACAGCGCTGTGAGCGATTTGACCAAGATTGCAGGTCAAAAACCTGTGGTGACCAAGGCTAAGAAGGCTATCGCGGGTTTCAAAATCCGTGAAGGTCAACCAATCGGTTGCATGGTGACTTTGCGTGGCGTTCAGATGTATGAATTCTTGGATCGTTTCGTGACCGTGGCTTTGCCTCGCGTTCGTGACTTCCGTGGTATTTCTGGTCGCGCGTTCGATGGCCGTGGTAACTACAACATCGGCGTCAAAGAGCAAATCATTTTCCCTGAGATTGAGTACGACAAAGTCGACGCACTGCGCGGCCTCAACATCAGCATCACCACGACGGCCAAGACCGACGAAGAGTGCAAGGCGCTTCTCGCTGGCTTCCGTTTCCCATTCAAGACAGAGGTGGCACGTGGCTAAACAAGCATTGATCGAGCGCGAGCTCAAGCGTGACCGTTTGGTCGCAAAGTACGCTGCTAAGCACGCTGAGTTGAAGGCGATTGCCAACGACGCTAAGCGTAGCGACGAAGAGCGCGCAGCCGCCCGTTTGGGTTTGCAAAAGTTGCCTCGCAACGCAAACCCCACACGTCAACGCAACCGTTGCGCAATCACCGGTCGTCCACGTGGCACATTCCGCCAATTCGGCCTTGGCCGCGCCAAGATCCGTGAACTTGCTTTCCAAGGCAACATTCCCGGCATCACCAAAGCCAGCTGGTAATAGGCAGGAGATTCAATATGAGCATGAGTGATCCAATCGCCGACTTGCTGACTCGCATCCGCAATGCGCAAATGGTGGCTAAGCCCACTGTGATGGTGCCATCTTCCAAAGTGAAGATCGCTATCGCGCAAGTGCTGAAAGACGAAGGCTACATCGACGGTTTTCAAATTAAAAAAGACGCTGGCAAAACTGAACTTGAGATTTCTCTCAAGTACTACGCAGGTCGTCCAGTTATCGAACGCATTGAACGTGTGAGCCGTCCTGGTTTGCGCGTTTACAAAGGTTGCGGCGCTATTCCCCAAGTCATGAATGGCATGGGTGTGGCAATTGTCACAACACCTAAAGGTGTGATGACTGACCGTAAAGCACGCGCTACCGGTGTTGGTGGCGAAGTTTTGTGCTACGTCGCTTAACCGCAGGCTAAAGGAAAGACTGAAATGTCCCGAGTTGGAAAAATGCCTGTGACCATCCCCCAAGGTGTGGATGTGTCAATCAATAGCGCCCAAATCAGTGTCAAAGGTTCCGGCGGTTCGCTGTCGGTGGCTTCTCACGCATTGGTGAAGGTTGTCAACGAAGCCGGTCAAGTGACATTCACTCCGGTTGATGAGTCGCGTGAAGCAAACGCCATGAGCGGTACATTGCGCCAGTTGGTTAACAACATGGTGACCGGTGTGACCAAGGGCTTCGAGAAGAAGTTGATCTTGGTTGGTGTGGGTTACAAAGCTGCTGCTCAAGGCAGCAAGCTCAACCTCGCAGTGGGTTTCTCTCATCCCGTGAACAAAGACATGCCTGAAGGCATTAAGGTTGAAACGCCTGCTGCTACGGAAATCATCATCAAAGGTGCTGACCGTCAACGCGTGGGCCAAGTGGCCGCTGAGATTCGTGCAATTCGTCCCCCAGAGCCTTACAAAGGCAAGGGCATCCGTTATTCGGATGAGAAGATCACGATCAAAGAGACCAAGAAGAAATAAGGAGCTGCAACATGTTGACCAAAAAAGAGCAGCGACTCCGCCGGGCACGTCAAACACGTATCCGCATCGCCAACCAAGGCGTTGCACGTTTGATGGTGAACCGTACAAACTTGCACATCTACGCCAGCGTGATTTCTGCTTGTGGCACCAAAGTGGTCGCTACAGCATCTTCCGCCGAAGCCGATGTGCGCAAGCAACTGGGCGCAACTGGTAAGGGCGGCAACGTCAATGCTGCGCAAGTGATTGGCAAGCTGATCGCTGAAAAAGCGAAAAAAGCTGGCGTTGACAAGGTGGCATTTGACCGTTCAGGTTTTGCTTACCACGGTCGCGTCAAAGCTTTGGCCGACGCAGCCCGCGAAGCTGGCTTGCAGTTCTAATCGGATTGGAAATTACACATGGCTAAATTTCAAGCTAAAGCGCAGGGTGATGGTCCAGAAGACGGTCTCCGCGAAAAAATGATCGCGGTCAACCGCGTCACCAAAGTGGTTAAGGGCGGCCGTATTCTCGGTTTCGCAGCTTTGACTGTGGTCGGTGATGGCGATGGCCGCGTGGGCATGGGCAAAGGCAAGTCGAAAGAAGTGCCAGCGGCTGTTCAAAAAGCGATGGAAGAAGCCCGTCGCAACATGACCAAAGTTACTTTGAAAAACGGCACGATTCACCACACGGTGCACGGTCGTCACGGTGCTGCAAACGTCATGATGATTCCAGCGCCTAAGGGTACCGGCATCATCGCAGGCGGCCCAATGCGCGCTGTGTTCGAAGTGATGGGTATCACTGACATCGTGGCAAAGAGCCACGGTACATCGAACCCATACAACATGGTTCGTGCAACTTTGGATGCTTTGAACAATTCCACTACGCCAGCAGAAGTTGCTGCTAAGCGTGGCAAGAATATCGAAGAAATCTTCGCCTAATTCCGGAGCATTCGATGACTACCCCTCAAACTGTGAAAATCCAATTGGTGCGTAGCCCAATTGGCACCAAAGAATCGCACCGCGCCACCGTTCGTGGCTTGGGCTTGCGCAAACTGAATTCTGTGAGCGAGTTGCAAGACACGCCTGCAGTGCGCGGCATGATTAACAAGATCAGTTATCTGGTCAAAGTGCTGTAAAAGGTTAAAGATGGAACTCAATAACATCACCCACGCACCTGGCGCAAAACACGCCAAGCGCCGTGTTGGTCGCGGTATTGGCTCTGGCCTTGGTAAGACTGCAGGTCGCGGTCACAAAGGTCAAAAGTCACGTTCAGGCGGCTACCACAAGGTTGGTTTCGAAGGCGGTCAAATGCCTTTGCAACGTCGTTTGCCTAAGCGTGGTTTCAAGTCAACAACTTTGAAGTACAACGACGAAGTGACATTGGCTGACTTGCAACAACTCGGTGCACCTGAAGTTGATATGTTGACATTGAAGGCTGCTGGCCTCGTGGCATCTATCGCTCGCGTGGTCAAGGTTGTCAAGACTGGCGAATTGACTACGGCTGTCAAGCTCAATGGTATTGGTGCTACTGCCGGTGCTAAAGCTGCGATCGAAGCTGCTGGCGGCTCTGTCGCTTAATCATTGATTTAACAGGAATAGCGCTCCGTGGCAACCCAACCTTCTTCGATTGGCAATAACGACAAGTTCGGTGACCTCCGTCGCCGTCTCGTTTTCTTGCTGCTCGCCTTGGTGGTGTACCGCGTGGGCGCGCACATTCCTGTGCCCGGCATCGACCCTACCCAGTTGCAACAACTGTTTAAAGGTCAGCAGGGCGGTATTTTGAGTTTGTTCAACATGTTTTCCGGTGGTGCCTTGTCGCGCTTCACGGTCTTTGCGTTGGGCATCATGCCTTACATCTCTGCATCGATCATCATGCAGTTGCTGACTTATGCGTTGCCCGCTCTGGAACAACTCAAAAAAGAAGGCGAAGCTGGTCGTCGCAAGATTACACAATACACACGTTTCGGCACATTGGGCTTGGCTTTGTTCCAGTCGATGGGGATTGCCTTGGCGTTGGAAGCCTCAGCTGGTTTGGTTAACGTTCCAGGCTTTGGATTTCGCATGACAGCCATGGTCAGTTTGACTGCTGGCACCATGTTTTTGATGTGGTTGGGTGAGCAAATCACTGAGCGTGGTTTGGGTAATGGCATTTCTATTCTGATTTTTGCCGGCATTGCCGCAGGCTTGCCGGGCTCTATCGGTGGCCTGCTTGAATTGGTTCGCACAGGTGCTATGAGCATTTTGGCTGCGATCGTCATTGTGATTGTTGTGGCTTTGGTCACCTACTTTGTGGTATTCGTTGAGCGTGGACAACGGAAAATCTTGGTGAACTATGCACGTCGTCAAGTGGGTAACAAGGTGTACGGTGGTCAGTCGTCGCACTTGCCCTTGAAGTTGAACATGGCAGGTGTGATTCCTCCAATCTTCGCCTCGTCTATCATTTTGCTACCCGCAACTGTCGTGAGCTGGTTCAGCTCTGGTGACAGCATGCGTTGGCTGAAAGATATTTCTGCAGCACTTGCACCTGGACAACCGGTCTATGTGATGTTGTATGCAGCTGCAATTGTTTTCTTTTGCTTCTTTTACACCGCCTTGGTCTTCAATAGCCGAGAAACAGCGGATAATCTGAAGAAGAGCGGTGCTTTTGTTCCTGGTATTCGTCCCGGCGACCACACTGCGAAATACATCGATAAGATTTTGGTTCGACTCACGCTTGCAGGTGCCGTGTATATCACCTTCGTCTGCTTGCTACCAGAGTTCTTGATCTTGAAATACAACGTGCCTTTCTATTTCGGCGGTACTTCTTTGTTGATTATTGTGGTTGTCACCATGGACTTCATGGCCCAAGTGCAGAACTACATGATGAGTCAACAATATGAATCGCTGCTGAAAAAGGCAAGTTTCAAAACAACGCTCTAACGAGCCAAGTAAAAATCGTGTTTCTTACCATGACGGTTTGAAATGAAATGAGTTTTAGGAGAGTGAAATGAGAGTTTCGGCTTCGGTCAAAAAAATTTGCCGCAACTGCAAAATCATCCGCCGCAAGGGCGTGGTTCGTGTGATCTGTACAGATCCACGCCACAAACAGCGTCAAGGCTGATTGAACTGGTTTAAAGAGGACGCACATGGCACGTATCGCTGGCATTAATATTCCGCCACACAAACACACTGAAATTGGCTTGACAGCTATTTTTGGTATTGGTCGCACACGCGCTCGCAAAATTTGCGAAGCAACTGGCATTGATTACGCAAAGAAGATCAAAGATCTGACTGACTCGGACCTAGAAAAGATCCGCGACCAGATCGCTGAATTCACGATCGAAGGTGACTTGCGTCGCGAAACAACAATGAACATCAAGCGTTTGATGGACATTGGTTGCTACCGCGGTTTCCGTCATCGTCGTGGCTTGCCTATGCGTGGTCAACGTACACGTACCAACGCTCGTACACGCAAGGGCCCGCGTAAAGCAGCCCAGTCGTTGAAGAAATAATAGGATTAGACAATGGCTAAATCTCCAAGCGGCGCAGCTTCACGCGTACGTAAAAAAGTTCGTAAGAACATTGCTGACGGCATCGCGCACGTTCACGCATCGTTCAACAATACGATCATTACCATCACTGACCGCCAAGGCAATGCGTTGTCTTGGGCTTCGTCTGGTGGTCAAGGCTTCAAGGGCTCACGCAAGTCCACACCTTTCGCTGCTCAAGTGGCTTCGGAAGTTGCTGGTCGTGCAGCCGTTGATCAAGGCATCAAGAATCTTGATGTTGAAATCAAAGGCCCAGGCCCTGGTCGTGAATCTTCAGTGCGCGCTTTGGCCGCATTGGGCATTCGCATCAACTCGATTGCTGACGTGACACCCGTGCCGCACAACGGCTGCCGTCCACAGAAGCGTCGTCGCATCTAAGCGTTTTCTCGCTTTTACTGTTAACCACAAGCCCACCGCCGCTGGCTAACCCCCAGCGGCTCCTCGCTTCTTGCGAGTAGCTGATTAGATAAGGAAATTCAAGTGGCACGTTACCTAGGCCCTAAGGCCAAACTCTCACGCCGTGAAGGCACCGACTTGTTCTTGAAGAGCGCTCGCCGCTCGATTAGCGACAAGTGCAAATTCGAAGCTAAACCAGGCCAGCATGGTCGTACTTCAGGTCAGCGTACTTCTGACTTTGGTTTGCAACTGCGCGAAAAGCAAAAAGTGAAACGCATGTACGGTGTCTTGGAGCGTCAGTTCCGCCGTTACTTCGCTGCAGCTGACCGCCAAAAGGGCAACACTGGCGCTAACTTGTTGACCATTTTGGAAACACGTTTGGATAACGTGGTTTATCGCATGGGTTTTGGCTCAACACGTGCTGAAGCACGTCAGTTGGTGTCGCACAAAGCCATCACGGTGAACGGTCAACAAGTCAACATCGCTTCTTACTTGGTAAAAGCCGGTGACGTTGTGGCAGTGCGTGAAAAGTCTAAAAAGCAAGGCCGTGTGTTGGAAGCTCTTGAGTTGGCTAAACAAGTGGGTATGCCTGCTTGGGTTGAAGTCAATGCCGAAAAAGCTGAAGGCATTTTCAAGAAGTCGCCTGATCGCGACGAATTTGCTGCAGACATCAACGAATCTCTGATCGTCGAACTTTACTCGCGTTAATCCTGGTTGAAGTTTTCAACCTAACGCACCCCACGCTGCCTGCTCGCGCAGCGTGGTCCAGACACCCAGCCTTACCGGTGTAACGAACCGGGGGTATTGAGAGGAAATCTGAATGCAAACAAACTTGCTGAAACCAAAAAATATTCACGTCGAGCAATTGGGTCACAACCGCGCCAAAGTTACTTTGGAGCCGTTTGAACGTGGCTATGGTCACACGCTGGGCAATGCCCTGCGTCGCGTTTTGTTGTCTTCTATGGTTGGCTATGCAGTGACTGAAGTCACCATCGCTGGCGTTGTGCACGAATACTCATCGATCGACGGCGTGCAAGAAGATGTGGTCAACATTTTGTTGAACCTCAAAGGCGTGGTCTTCAAGATGCACAACCGTGATGAAGTGACCTTGAGCTTGCGTAAAGATGGCGAAGGCGCTGTAACAGCTGCAGACATTCAAGTGCCTCACGATGTTGAAATCATCAACCCAGAACACGTGATTGCTAACTTGTCGCAAGGCGGCAAGATCGACATTCAACTGAAAGTTGAAACAGGCCGTGGCTATGTGCCAGGTACTGTGCGTCGTTATGGCGAAGAACCAAGCAAATCGATTGGTCGTATCGTGTTGGACGCTGCTTTCTCTCCAGTAAGCCGCGTGAGCTACAGCGTTGAAAACGCACGTGTTGAACAACGTACGGACCTCGATCGCTTGGTCATGGAAATCGAAACCAACGGTGCTATTTCTGCTGAAGATGCCGTGCGTGCGTCGTCCAAGATTTTGGTTGAGCAATTGGCTGTGTTTGCACAGTTGGAAGGCGATGCAATCAATGGCATCATGGAAGCTGCTGCACCACGCGGTGGCCAACAGTTCGATCCAATCTTGTTGCGTCCAGTTGATGAATTGGAATTGACAGTTCGTTCCGCCAACTGCTTGAAAGCAGAAAATATTTACTACATCGGTGATCTGATTCAGCGCACTGAGAATGAGTTGCTCAAGACCCCTAACTTGGGTCGCAAGTCACTCAACGAAATCAAAGAAGTTTTGGCTTCTCGTGGTTTGACCTTGGGCATGAAGCTCGAGAGCTGGCCACCTGCAGGCTTAGAGCGTCGTTGAACTTAAAATAACTCACTGACATAACGTCCCCTGGTCGTACCTGATACGGCGACCGGCAAAACATCAAAGGAAATCAAAATGCGTCACGGACACGGACTTCGCAAACTTAACCGCACAACATCTCATCGTTTGGCGATGTTGCGCAACATGATGAACTCGCTCATTGAGCACGAGGCCATCAAAACGACATTGCCTAAAGCTAAAGAGCTGCGTCGCGTGATCGAGCCGATGATCACTTTGGCTAAAGAGCCTACCGTTGCAAACCGCCGTTTGGCATTTGATCGCTTGCGCGATCGTGACAGCGTTGTCAAATTGTTCAACGAACTGGGTCCACGTTTCAAGACACGTCCAGGTGGTTACACCCGTATTTTGAAAATGGGTTTCCGCGTGGGTGACAATGCACCGATGGCTTATGTTGAATTGGTTGATCGCGCAGAAGTTTCTGAGGCATCTTCTACCGAAACTGCCGCTTAATAGGTTATACTAATCCTCTTGACGCGCGATGGAGCAGCCTGGTAGCTCGTTGGGCTCATAACCCAAAGGTCGTAGGTTCAAATCCTACTCGCGCAACCACTTTAAAACGCCCGCTGAATTTATTCAGTGGGCGTTTTTCTTGGAAAAACAGAAATGCTTCAAGTTCATGGTGTGCAGGAGCAAGCTCAACGCATCATTCAAACCTATGAATGGGGCGATGTCGTATGGCATGTTTGGGGCGCTCAAATACCTCCTCCGTTATCCCCTCGTGGGGCAGAGACAACTGCACCGCTGGTACTCTTGCATGGCGGTTCAGGGAGTTGGACGCATTGGGTGCGTAATGTTGAGCACATCGCGCAATATCGACCAGTCTGGGCGTTGGATTTACCCGGTTTTGGTGACTCTAGTTTGCCAAACGGTGTGAGTGATGCAGATGGTTTGGTTCCATATGTTGCGCAAATACTTGAGCGTACTTTTGGGGGCATCAGTGTGGATGTGATGGGGTTTTCATTCGGTGGCATGACCGCTGGTTTGGTTGCCGCTTCGCATCCCGAACTCATCCGTGAACTGGTTTTAGTTGGTGTGCCAGGATTAGGTTTGTTTGGTCGAGACTTACCGATGCGAGGTATGACCTTGAACATGGATGAACGCGCCCAACGAGAAGTTCATCGACATAACCTCGCGCAAATGATGTTGACAAACGTAAGTAGCGTGACGGATGAGGTGATTAATTTGCAGCAAGCCAATGTCTCACGCGATCGCATGCGACGTCGTCGGATCGCACGCACCGATGTGCTTGCTCAAGCGCAATCACGTTGGTTATGCCCTGTCCACGGTGTGTGGGGTGCGCAAGATGCACTCTATGCTGGAACGTTGTCGCAAGTTCCACAAGTTCTTTCCCGCTTGAATTCATTCACCTTGATTCCAGATGCAGGACACTGGGTGATGTTTGAGCGTGCAGAGGCATTTCATGCGGTTGTAGATCCGCTGTTGATGCGCAGATGAATTCACTTGACGGTGTGCGCCAAGTGCGCACAATGAAGCCATGCTATACAAATTCAAATCTAAAGCGACAGGTGACCTCATCCTGTTGGAGCCACAAGGGAAACTGATTCTGACGCTCATTGGCAAAGAGCCGGGGGCGCAGGGCATTGTTTTATCCAACGAAATGCCCGCCGCCATAGCTGCATTGCAAGCCGCAGTGATGCAAGAAGAGTTGGCACATCAGGCCGCGAAAGACGCTGCCAAAGCTGAAGCGCAAACAGAGGGAAGCAAAGGTGCTACCGATGGCGCACGGACCATCACATTGAAGCAGCGGGTCGTGCCGTTCATCGACATGTTGCGTCGGGCACATGCCGAAGACAAAGAGGTCACTTGGGGTGTTTGACGATCGGACGAAACACCACGCTTATGACGCTCTTACACCCGATGTGGTGCTCGATGCGTTGTCCGATTTAGGCTTGCCAGTGGATGGACGACTGAGTGCTTTGAGCTCGTATGAGAACCGTGTTTACCAAGTCATGCTTGAAGACAACAGTTCGCTGGTGGCAAAGTTCTATCGCCCTGAACGGTGGACGGATGCACAAATCTTAGAAGAGCACAGTTTTGCCACAGAGTTGATGGCACAAGATGTACCTTTGGTTGGACCACTGACCTTGCATGGCAAAACTTTGCACCACGCGCAAGGCTTCGCATTTAGCGTCAGCCCCCGTCGAGGTGGCCGCATGCCTGAGCTGGACGATGCTGAGGTGCTTGAATGGATTGGGCGCTTCATTGCTCGCATTCACAACGTAGGGGCTGCCCATGCGTTTGTCACGCGTCCCACACTGAATCTCGACACCTTTGGCACGGATTCGCGTGACTGGTTGGTCGCACAAAACATCATTCCTCTGGATCAACAAAGCGCTTGGCTGGAAGCGTGTGATCAAGCCGTGGTGATTGCCCGCGAAATTTTTGCTGCAAACCCTGCGACTCACATTCGTTTGCATGGTGACTGTCATCCAGGAAATATTTTGTGGACCCCTACGGATTTGCCTAATGGGGGGCCACATTTTGTTGACTTAGACGATGCTCGCATGGGGCCTGCCATACAAGACCTGTGGATGCTACTCAGCGGTGAACGTGCACAGCGAACACAGCAACTGTCCATGCTGTTAGATGGTTACGAACAGATGCGTGAACTCAATCGCACGGAGTTGGCATTGATCGAGCCACTGCGTACCCTGCGGTTGATTCACTACAGCGCTTGGTTAGCGCGTCGCAAAGATGATCCTGCATTTGCGCAGCATTTTTCATGGTTTGGCAGCAGCGACTATTGGGCGGGCCAAACGCACATGCTGATCGAGCAGTGCGAAGCTATGCAAGAAGCGCCGCTGTACGTCTAACAACCCAACGCATCTGCCAGTGCGTTGATGTCACGTACATGCAGATCGTTGCTCGGTTGTGGTGACACATCTTTGGGGTGTGATTCGCCAAACTCTAGAGGACGTTCAATATATGCGCTGCGCAAACCACAGTGGCGAGCGGCTTCTAAGTCATCGTGGTGAGCTGCACACAACATCACTTCATCGGGCTTTAAGTCGAACACGTGTGAACACCAAGGTAAGTTGCAGGATCAGGCTTGTAGGCACGGAACACTTCGGCTGACAACACACAGTCCCAAGGCAGATGTGCATGTTTGGCCATGTTGGTGAGCAAGCCAATGTTGCCGTTTGACAGTGAGCAAATTGTGAATTTTTTCTTCAGTCTAAGAAGCCCCGCCACACTGTCTGGCCAAGCCTCTAAGCGATGCCACACACGGTTGAGGTGCTCGCGTTCGGCCTCGCTCAAATGCGCCAAACCAAATTGAGGAAGCAGGGTTTCCAAAATCAACCGGTGAAGCTCGTCGAGCCGTGTCCAGCCCAATTCACCAGAGCGCACGCGCGCCATCGCGGGTTGATAGCCCGCTCGCCACGCTAGCGCAAATGCATCTGCGTCTACCAACGGATAGAGCGTTTGCATTTCTCGCATGATGCTGCCGTGCCAATCGACGGCAGTGCCAAAAATATCAAAGGCCAACACGCGTGTGTTGGCCTGCAAGGCGTCTGTTGACGCGGTGTGAAAAGTGTCCATGTATGCCATGGACTGTGTTTTACACCAAGAGTGCGTTCACCCGTTTCACATAAGCGGCAGGGTCGTCTGGCAACCCCCCTTCAGCCAACAAGGCTTGGTCAAACAAGATGTGCGCCAAGTCATTGAAGTTGGGGTTGGCATCCGCGCTGAGTTTCTTCACCAAAGCGTGATCTGCGTTGACTTCCAACACGGGTTTCATTTCCGGCGCTTGTTGGCCTGCTTGCTTGAGCATGCGGGCCAATTGCATCGACATGCCGTGATCTTTCACTACCAAGCATGCGGGCGAGTCCACCAAGCGGGTGGTCACACGCACGTCATCGGCTTTGTCTTTGAGCGCTTCTTTGAGTTTGGCCAGCACAGGTTTAAAGGCTTCAGCCGCATCTTCTGCTGCCTTTTTCTCAGCTTCGTCTTGCAGTTTGCCCAAATCGACAGCGCCTTTGGCCACAGATTGCAGTGGTGTGCCATCGAACTCTTGCAGGAAGTTCAACGCCCATTCGTCCACGCGGTCAGTCATCAACAGCACTTCGATGCCCTTTTTGCGGAATACTTCGAGTTGTGGGCTATTTTTGGCAGCAGCCAGTGTGTCGGCGGTGATGTAGTAGATGGCCTCTTGGCCTTCTTTCATGCGCGCTTTGTAGTCGGCGAATGACACGTTCACTGCATCGGTGCTGGTGCTGGCAAAGCGCAACAGCTTGGCCAGCTTGTCTTTGTTGGCAAAGTCTTCGCCCAAGCCTTCTTTCAGCACCGCGCCAAATTCAGCGTAGAACTGGGTGTACTTGCCAGCATCTTTTTTGTCCTCGTCGCTGGCGTCTGCGGCGGGTATGTCGTGTTTGGCCAAGTCTTCCAAAATAGCCAACACGCGACGTGTGTTGCCTTCACGGATGGCTTTCACATCACGGCTTTCTTGCAGCAATTCGCGGCTCACGTTCAGTGGCAAGTCAGCCGAGTCCACCACGCCTTTGATGAAACGCAGGTAAGAGGGCATCAGCGCTTCCGCATCGTCCATGATGAACACGCGCTTGACGTACAACTTCAAACCAGCCTTCTTGTCGCGGTTGAACAGATCCATCGGCGCTTTGCCTGGGATGTACAACAGCTGCGTGTATTCGGTGCTGCCTTCCACGCGGTTGTGGCTCCAAGCGAGTGGTGGCTCAAAATCGTGGCTGATGTGTTTGTAGAACTCAGCATGCTGTTCGTCAGTCACGTCCTTCTTGGGGCGTGCCCATAACGCATTTGCTTGGTTGACTGTTTCCCACTCATCAGTCAGCACCATCTCGCCGGGCTGGTCGTTTTCACCTTCTTTCCATTCTTCTTTGCGCATGCGGATGGGCAAAGAGATGTGGTCTGAGTATTTGTTGATGACCGACTTGAGCTTCCATGCACTCAGGTATTCGTCGGCATCGTCGCGCAGGTGCAAGATGATTTTGGTACCACGCTCGGTTTGGGTGATGGTTTCCACCTCAAAATCGCCGGTGCCTGTGCTGCTCCAACGCACGCCTTCTTCGGCTTTCAGGCCAGCGCGGCGTGACTCGACCGTGATGCGGTCGGCCACGATGTAGCCCGAGTAAAAGCCCACACCGAATTGACCGATCAATGCGCCTTGGTCTTTGGCATCGGTCTTTTGATCGCCGCTGAGTTTGCCCATGAATTCGCGCGTGCCACTCTTGGCAATCGTGCCCAAGTGGGCGATGGCTTCTTCTTGGCTCATGCCAATGCCGTTGTCAGCAATGGTCAAGGTGCGTGCGTCTTTGTCAAAGCTCACGCGCACTTCGAGGTCCGCACTGCCTTCAAACAACGCATCGTTGTTCAAACCTTCGTAGCGCAGTTTGTCGCAAGCATCAGAGGCATTCGAGACGAGTTCGCGTAAGAAGATTTCTTTGTTCGAATACAGGGAGTGCGTCACCAAGTGCAACAGTTGGGAGACTTCGGCCTGGAAAGAGTGGGTTTGTTTGGTCATGGTTTCAAAAAACTAAATTACAAAAAACAACGCCTCTAGATGTGGGGCGCAGGCTTAAATTTCAAGAGAGGCTTCGCACGAAATCTATAGCGATGACTAACTTGAGAGTTGGACGTTCAAACATGTCACTAGAATTGAAATTCATCATTTGGACGCGGAGTGTCATGAAATGAAATTAGTGTTTTTTCTATGTTTGCTTGCTATGTGTCTTTTTGCTAGGGCGGAAGTGCTGCTTCAAAGTTGTGAAGCAAAGCTATTTGATCCCAATTACGCAGAGCTCACTAACTATATAAAGCACCAGTATCTTCCGCAAACTTATGGGGTAAATGCATCCGATTATCAGAAGAATGTAATGGATGGATATTGCCAAATTGTTGGGGCTCAGAAATTTGTATTCATACCTGACCCATATCGTGCCCAAATATTTTTTTGTAATTTCGCATCAGAAGAAAAAGAAAACGCTTGCCAGCGTGCAGGTAAGTTTGATGTGTATCCAAACCTTGAATTGGTTGAACGATTTTATGACTCATCGGGTAAAGAGTTTGTTTTGTTAAACACCAGTTCATTACGGCATGGGGTGCATTCTGCTGGTTTTGAAGTTTTCTATCTGGATCCCCACGGCATTGATAAACGCGGGTTTTCTTTGTTTGAATTAGATGTCTACGAATTTAACGGTTCATATTCCGATGAACATCACACTTGTAGTCATTTAGCAAAATCAGACCAGGCCATGACGTTGCAGGATAAAAAGGGCTATGAGTTGGTTAATGCAGACACTGCAAATGTGATGCTGAGATTTGTCAGCAAGATTAAAAATTGCAAAACAGGAAAAGAAAAACTCCAGATTCACGAGTATGAGTGGACGGGCCAAAAGTTTAATAAGCGGATTCATTAAAAATAAATCATGCTTAATTTAAAAGCGCTCATGCGCGCTAAGGTAGCGCCACTGTCCCGCAGGCAGCTCCCCTAGTTGCACATGCCCAATGCGGATGCGCTTAAGCCCCACTACTTGCAGGCCCACTTGTTCACACATGCGACGAATTTGGCGCTTTTTGCCTTCGGTCAGTACAAAGCGAAGCTGCTCTGGGTTTTGCCATTCCACCTGTGCACGTTTGAGGGGCTTGCCGTCCAAGCTCAAGCCGTGGCGCAAGCGTTCGAGTTGCGCCTTGGGGAACACAGCTTGCACATTGTTGGTCACGCGGTCGTGGGCCCCGATAGCGCGGAGTTGGTTGGCTCTACCGCCATAGGTTGCAGATGCGGCGGTGGCCGCAGCGATGTTTTCTTGGCCGGTGTAGGTCACGCGCACCAAATATTCTTTTTCCATATGACTGTCTTCGCCAATCAATTGGCGGGCTACACGGCCATCTTGCGTGAGCACCAGCAGGCCCACAGAGTCAATGTCCAAGCGACCAGCAGGTGCCAAGCCACGCAACTGTGAGGGCTGGATGCGGTTCTTCGAGGTGTCTTCTCGCCAGTGGTTGCGACCATGAATCAGTGTGATGGCGGGTTCGTGCCCGTCTTCGGCCTGACCGCTCACATAACCCATGGGCTTGTGCAACAAGATGGTGACTTGCGTTTGTTGGTGGCCTTTGGCGCGTGGGTCAATTTCCACGCGGTCGTTTGGGCCGACTTTGACACCCATCTCCGCAGGTCGGCCATTGACCAGC
>Ga0228698_1000224_pt1 | contig 49670 bp, 41 predicted proteins | sample McNCre117_Aug_MG_FD_178015 | JGI IMG/M metagenome (GOLD analysis project Ga0228698, IMG submission 178015) | Freshwater microbial communities from McNutts Creek, Athens, Georgia, United States - 1-17_Aug_MG | ecosystem: Environmental > Aquatic > Freshwater > Creek | place: USA: Georgia... | reverse complement strand
CCGCTGCTCGGCGTCGCGGTCAACATCTTTTTTTCGTCCGGCGCATCCAGCGTCTCTGCCTTCAGCACCGCCCCACCTTTCGGCGGGAGGCCGGTTTTCTACGCTCCTTAGCGAAGCATGTCAACCGGTTTTTTTCGAGTAATTTCAGAAACTTGCGTCTCGTTCTTCACTCATCCGCTTCTCAGCGGAGCGCGGTTTCTACAGAGTTCATCACACCGTGTCAACCGCTTTTTTTTCGGCTCATTTTCGAAGGCAAAACCTTCTCTTCGAACCACCCCACCAACCCGTCGCCGGTTCAGCGGAGCGCGGTTTCTACAGAGTTCAGAACCCCGCGTCAACCGCTTTTTTTCGGCTCGTTTTCAAAGGCAAAGCCTTCTCTTCGAACCACCCCGCCAACCCGTTACCGGTTCAGCGGAGCGCGGTTTCTACAGATCTTAACAACCCGCGTCAACCGCTTTTTTTTGTTCAGTTTTTTAAGGCCGAAGCCTCTCTTTCCGAACTCACCGCCGTTGGGTTTCCCCGTCAGCGGAGGCCGGTTTCTACAGGGGCCCCGATAGAGAGTCAACGGCCTTTTTCAAAAAACTGTCAGATTCCCCGAATCCCAGGCCGCCTTGCCTTTTACCCCCTGGGCAGGCATAACCATTCCTTCGAGATTTTCCCCGGAGAGACCGATGCGTTTTCCCAAGACGACCGCAGGTAAGGCCATGCTGGCCGGCGGCGTCTTGCTGGTGGGAACCGCCGTCGGCGCCGCGATCCTTCATCATCATAAGGTCAAGACCCGCGACCTGCCCCAAGACCCCTTGGTCATAGCCGCGCCGGATCTGGAGCAGAGCCTGCAGCGTCAGGCCATCGGTCAGTTCTTTATCGATGGTGATCTGGCCGACGAGGCGTCGCGCCCCGTACAAAGGACTGTGACCGCCGGCAGCGGCGACACCTTCCTTGATCTGCTGGTCCGTGGCGGCATTGATAAAGTGGAAGCCACCAAGGCCATCGACGCCCTGAGCGATGTCTATAGCCCCCGCGCCCTGAAGATTGGTCAAAGCCTGACGGTCACCTATCCCCGTCCGGCGGACGGCATCGGCGTCGGCCCCTTCTCGGGCTTCGCCTTCCAGCCCGAGCCGGGACGCCAGATCGTCGCCAAGCATGGCTCCGACGGCTATAAGGTCAGCGAGATCAAAAGCGAGCTGACCCGCCAGGTCATGCATTATCGCGGCGCCATCAAGGGCAGCCTGTTCGAATCCGCCATGTCCAAGGGCGTCTCGGCCTCGGTGCTGGCCGAGATGATCCGGGCCTTCTCTTATGATGTCGACTTCCAGCGCGACATCCAGGCGGGCGACGAGTTCGAAGTGATGTTCGAACGGCTGACCGACAAGAATGGTCAGGTGGTGAAGGACGGCAATATCATCTTCGCCAAACTGACCCTGTCGGACGATCCCATCACCATCTATCGCTATACCGACAGCGCCGGCATGACCGACTATTACAATGCCAAGGGTGAAAGCGTGCGCAAGGCGCTGCTGAAGACGCCGGTGGACGGCGCCAAGATCACCTCGGGCTTCGGCATGCGCCTGCATCCCATCCTGGGCTATTCCAAGCTGCATAAGGGAATCGACTTCGGCGTGAAGTCCGGCACCCCGGTGATGGCCGCCGGCAATGGCGTCATCGACTATGCCGGCGTGTTCGGGGCCTATGGCAATTATGTGCGCATCAAGCACGACTCCAGCCATGCCACCGCCTACGCCCATCTGTCGCGCTTCGCTTCGGGCATTCATGTCGGCAAGCGGGTGGATCAGGGGCAGATCATCGCCTTCTCGGGCGCCACCGGGCGCGCCACCGGTCCGCATCTGCATTATGAAGTGCTGGTGAACGGCGGTCAGGTCAACCCGATGAGCATCAAGTTCCAGTCGGGCAACAAGCTGGCGGGCAACGAACTGACCCGCTTCCTGAACAGCGCCAAGCTGACCGGGGATCTTCTGGCGAAGACCCCCATCAGCGAAAAGGTGAAAAGCAACTAACCCGCCAGCAGCTTGGCCTGCGATTTGATCCGATCATCCGCCAGCATCTCTTCCAGCGCCGCCGGATAGCGGATGCGCCAGTTGGGATGTTCGATGGTGGTGCCGGGCAGGTTCATCTGGATCGACAGCCCCAGGATATCCTCGAACTGCGCCATCAGCAGCTTGGCCGGCGTGCGGGCCAGATAGCCATAGACCGCCTTGGTCAGCTGGGCCATCTGATCATCGGTCAGCTTGGGCTCGGCGGGAAAGTCGGCGGGCAGCAAGCCGGCATCGGCCAAGGCCGCCACCATCGCCACCCGATCCTTCACCCGGCCTTCCCGTTCGCCGACGCTCATGGCCGGGTCGGGGTAAAGTGCCAGCTTCTCGCGGGAGTCCAGATCGATCCCCTGCCACCAGCCCGACAGGCTGGGCAGATCATGGGTGCCCAGGCTGGCCAGGGCCGCGCGGGTGATCTCGCCGGGAGCCTTATAGAGATTGCCGTGCTTCTTTTCGAAGACCATCAGGCGATAGCCCAGGATGTCGCGGCTTTCCATACGTTCGCGGAAGCCGTCGGGCACAGTTCCCATGTCCTCGCCGATCACCAAGCAGCGGTGACGCACGCTGGCCAGGGCCACCAGACCGAACAGGTCATTGACCGGATAGCGGACATAAGCCCCCTGATCGGCCTTGACCCCACGCGGCACCCAATAGAGCCGCTGCAGCAGCATGGCGTGATCCAGGCGCATGGCGCCGGCATGGGCCATATTCGCCTCCAGCACCGCCAGCAGCGGACCATAGGCCTCTTCCCGCAGCCGCACGGGATTGAACGGCACCAGCCCCCAATCCTGCCCGGCCAAGTTCAAGGGATCGGGCGGAGCCCCCACCGAGACGCCCAGGCACAGCAGATCCTGGTTGCCCCAGGCCTCGGCTCCGTCATCGCCGATGCCGACGCCCAAGTCGCGATAGATGCCCACCGCCATGCCGGCATCCTGGCAGGCCTTTTGCGCGGCGGCCAGCTGACCGTCGGCCAGCCATTGCAGATACCAATAGAACTCGACCCGTTCGCGATACTTCTCGCGGAAGGCGGCTACCGCCGGACTGGCGGGATCGTGATAGTCGGCAGGCCAGAAGCGCCAATAGCCCTTGGTCTGATCGGCCTTCAGGAAATGCTCCTGCAGGGCCTCGAAGGTGGCGAAGCGTTCGGCGGCCGCGCCGCCCTTGGCCTGGAAGGCGCGGAAGGCTTGGCCGCGCTCGCTGGGTTCTTCGCCCAGATGAGCCGACTGGAAGCTGCGCCAGCAGGCATCCAGCAAGGTCAGCTTCAGCGCCAGCACATTGCCGTAATCCACCAGCCGGGCATTCTGCGCTGCGGCGATGCGGGCCTGGAAACCGGGCGAAGCGAACAGGCGCTTGGCCTCGCGGCTTTCCTTGAAATCGGGCACCGCCTCGACATCGATATAGACGACATTCAGGAACTGCCGCCCGGACGGCGAATAGGGGCTGAAGCGGTCGGGCACATTGGGGAACAGGGCATGCAGCGGATTGACGCCCACCGCCTGCGCGCCCAGGGCTCCGGCGCCCTGGCCCAGCTCGGCCAGATCGGAGAAGTCGCCCACCCCCCAATTGCGCTCGGTGCGCAGGGCGTAAAGCTGGGTGGCGAAACCCCACATGCGGCCCTGATCGCCGCGAATGGCGTCGGGCAGATAGGCCTTGGCCGGGGCCACGATCAGGCTCAGGGCGGTCTCGCGGCCATCCTGGGCCCGCAGCACGAAGCGATGGATGCCCGGCATCGGCGTACCCGGCAGACGGAACTGATGGCGGCGGCTCCAGGTGCCGTCCACATCCCGCTCGTCGGTCATGTTCAGATAGAAGGGCCGCAGCTGGCCGTGATGCACGGCGCCGCCTTCTTCTTCCAGCCGCCAGTCCATATCCTGATGTTCCAGCGGATCGGGGATCGACAGGGTCAGCTCGGGCGGGCCGTCATTTTCCCAGGCGACCTGCACCGGCTCCAGCCAACGCCGCCAGGAGCGCAGCTCGAAGTCGCGCAGGCTGGCCTCAATCTCGGCGTCCGAGCCGACCGCAAAGCCCATGGCGGCCAGAAAGGTGGTCTTGGTCTCGGGCGGGACCACGCGATATTCCCCGAAGAAGTCCCACCAGCCTTCCTCGATTCCGGCAAGGGCGGCGAGACGATTCAGCGCGTCTGTCATTTATGCTTCCCCCTGAAACTCAGATGGTTTCCGTCTCGCGGCCCGAGGACGCATTCTTGCGTACCAGCACCGAGACCGAGCGCGGACCCACCGCATGTTTTTCGCTATCCCGCACGCGCAGGCCGCGCGGGATGAAGCCGTTGGAACTCATGGTGTCGATCACCAGCTCCCAGGCCGTGCCCTTAGGCGCGCTGGGCAGGGTATAGGTGATCGCCTCGTGATAGGCGTTCAGGATCACCAGGAAGGTCGCCCCCGGCGTCGCGCCGTCGCCCTGCCCGGCCTCGCCGTCCAGCATATAGGCCAGCGAACGGGCATAGGGCGCCGTCCAGTCGGCCTGGGTCATCTCGGTGCCGCCCGGCGTGATCCAGGTGATGTCCTTATGCTGCGAGCCCACCACCGAGCGCCCCGAGAAGAAGCGGGTGCGGCGGAAGACCGGATGCTTGCGGCGCAGCTTGATCAGCTTGCGGGTGAAGGCGAACAGATCCTCGTCCGCCGTCAGCCAGTCGACCCAGCCGATCTCGCTGTCCTGGCAATAGGCGTTGTTGTTGCCCTTCTGACTGCGGCCCATCTCGTCGCCGCCCAGCAGCATCGGCACGCCCTGGGACAGGAACAGGGTGATCAGCAGATTGCGCGTCTGGCGTACCCGCAGCGTCTTGACGATTTCATCGTCGGTTTCGCCCTCGATACCGCAATTCCAGGAATCGTTGGCGTTGGTGCCGTCCTGGTTATCCTCGCCATTGGCCTCGTTATGCTTGTCGTTGTACGAGACCAGATCGCGCATGGTGAAGCCGTCATGGGCGGTGATGAAATTGACGCTGGACCAGGGACGCCGGCCGCCCCAGCCATACATGTCCTGCGAGCCGGTCAAGCGCGAGGCCAGATCGCCGATCAGGCCGCCGTCACCCTTCCAGAACTTGCGCACGGTGTCGCGATAGCGGCCGTTCCATTCCGACCAGCCGGGCGGGAACGCGCCCAGGCGATAGCCGTCGCCGCCTAAGTCCCAGGGCTCGGCGATCAGCTTGACGCGGGACAGAACCGGGTCTTGGCGGATGGCGTCGAAGAAACCGGCGCCGCTGTCGAAGCCCGGCGATTCGCGGGCCAGACTGGCGGCCAGATCGAAGCGGAAACCGTCCACCTGCATCTCCTCGGCCCAATAGCGCAAGGAGTCCATCACCATCTGCAACACGCGCGGATGGCGCATGTTCAAGGTGTTGCCACAGCCGGAATAGTTTTCGTAATAGCGTTCGCTGCCTTCGCAGAGCCGGTAGTAAGAGGCGTTGTCGATGCCCTTCAAGGACAGGGTCGGCCCCAGGTGATTGCCCTCGGCGGTGTGGTTGTAGACCACATCCAAGATCACCTCGATGCCGGCGTCATGCAGGCGCTGCACCATGGTCTTGAAGTCGCCATGGGCCGAAGACAGGTAATAGCGCGGATCGGGCGCGAAAAAGGCGATGGGGTTATAGCCCCAATAATTCCGCAGGCCCTTCTCGACCAAATTATGCTCGTCGACGATGGCATGGATGGGCAGCAGCTCCAGCGCCGTCACCCCCAGCCGGGACAGATGATCGATCACCTCGGGCTGGGATAGCCCCAGAAAAGTGCCGCGCTGGCTCAAGGGGACCAGCGGATGGCGCATGGTCATGCCGCGCACATGCGCTTCATAGATGATGCTGCTGGACCAGGGCACGTTCGGCTTGCGGACATCGGCCCAGGTGAAGGCCGGATCGACCACCCGGCATTTCGGCATGGCCCGAGCATTGTCGCGGCGGTCATAGGACAGATCGGCGCGGGGATGATCGGTGCGATAGCCGAAATGCACATCGCTCCATTTCAGCGCCCCGACCAATTCCTTGGCATAGGGGTCCAGCACCATCTTGTTGGGATTGAAGCGATGCCCGGCCTGGGGGTCATAAGGCCCATGCACCCGATAGCCATATAGCTGGCCGGGGCGGCAGTCGGGCAGATAGCCGTGCCAGACCTGATCGGTATATTCCGGCAAGGCGATGCGCCGGGTCTCGCGCCCGGTCAGGGGATCGAACAGGCACAGCTCGACCTTTTCGGCATGGGCCGAGAAGATGGCGAAGTTGACGCCCTTGCCGTCCCAGTGAGCCCCCAGGGGAAAGGGATTGCCGGGCCAAACGCGATGGGTGGTCACGGTCAGGACCGCTCGCGCCGCAGGATCACCGCCCCCAGCGGCGGCAGCCGCAGACAGGCGGAATAGGGCTGGCCGTGCCAGGGCATCTCTTCGGCGGCGGCCCCGCCGCCAAGACCGACATCGCTGCCGCCGTAATAGGCTGAATCGGTGTTCAACATCTCTTGATACCATCCCCCTTCCGGCAGGCCGAGGCGATAGCCCTCGCGCACCACCGGCGTCATGTTCATGACCACGACGGCGATGTCGCTGGGATCGGTTCCCCTCCGCATCCAGGACAGCACCGAATTGTCGCGGTCGTTGCAATCGATCCAGGCGAAGCCGTGGCCTTCGCAGTCCAGCGCATGCAGCGCCGGAAGATCGCGATAGAGCCGGTTCAGATCCTGCACGCAGCGGCGCACGCCCTGATGCATGGGATCGTCCAGCAGATGCCAGTCCAGGCTGGACTCGCAGTTCCATTCGCTTTCCTGGCCGAACTCCTGGCCCATGAACAGCAGCTTCTTGCCGGGATGGGCATACATGAAGGCGTAATAGGCCCGCAGATTGGCGAACCGCTGCCAGCGGTCGCCACGCATGCGGCCCATCACCGAGCCCTTGCCATGCACCACCTCGTCATGGGACAGCGGCAGCACGAAATTTTCGTGGAAGGCGTAAAGCAGCCCGAAGGTCAGATCATCATGGTGATAGCGGCGATGGATGGGATCCTTGCCCATATAGCGCAAGGTGTCGTGCATCCAGCCCATGTTCCATTTATAGCCGAAGCCCAGCCCGCCCAGATGCACCGGGCGCGAGACCATCGGCCAGGCGGTGGATTCCTCGGCGATGGTCATGGCGCCGGGATGTTCGCCATAGACGACCTCGTTCATGCGGCGCAGGAACTCGATGGCCTCCAGATTCTCGTTGCCGCCATATTGGTTGGGCACCCATTCATCCGCCTCGCGGGAATAGTCGAGATAAAGCATCGAGGCCACCGCATCCACCCGCAGGCCGTCGATATGATATTCGTCCAGCCAGAACAGCGCGTTGGAATAGAGGTAGTTGCAGACCTCGCGGCGGCCGTAATTAAAGATCAGGGTGTTCCAGTCCTTGTGCATGCCCTGACGCGGATCGGCATGCTCATATAAATGAGTGCCGTCGAACTGGGCCAGCCCATGGATGTCGGTGGGGAAATGCCCCGCCACCCAATCGATGATGACGCCGACGCCCAACTGATGCAGCCGATCGACGAAATGGCGGAATTCATCCGGATTGCCGAAGCGGCTGGTGGGCGCGTAAAGCCCAATCGGCTGATAGCCCCACGAACCCGAGAAGGGATGCTCGTGCACCGGCAGCAGCTCGATATGGGTAAAGCCCATGTCTTGGCAATAGCCGCCCAGCTCTTCGGCCAGTTCGCGATAGGACAGCGGACGGTTGCCCTCTTCCGGCACCCGCTTCCACGAGCCCAGATGCACCTCATAGATGCTGATGGGGGCATCGCGCTGAGCGCCGGCCTGCCGCTGAGCCATCCAGTCGGCGTCGTGCCAGTCATAGCTCTTCAGGTCATAGACCACCGAGGCGGTCATGGGCGGCACCTCGGCATAGAAGCCGAAGGGGTCGGCCTTCTGCGGCAGCAGGGTGCCGTCGGCGGCTTGCAGCTCGTATTTATAATTGGCCCCGGCGCCGATACCGGGAACGAAGATTTCCCAGACGCCGACGCCATGGCGCAGGCGCATGGCATGGACGCGGCCGTCCCAGTGATTGAAGTCGCCGATCACCGAGACCCGGCGGGCATTGGGAGCCCAGACGGCGAAGGCGACGCCGGGCACGCCGTCTTTCTCGGTCACATGAGCGCCCAGCTGGCGGTAAAGATGCAGATGGGTGCCTTCGCCGATCAGATGCAGGTCAAGCTCGCCCAGCACCGGCGGGAAGCGATAGGCGTCCTCGATCTCTTCGACGCAGCCGTTGCCGTAATCCAGCCGCAGGCGATAGGCGAAGCGCTCCTTGCGCCCGGTCAGGCCGCAGAAGAAGCCTTCCATGCGCAGGCGCGGCAGCTCGGCGACCACGGCGCCGGTGGCGGCATCCACCACCTCGACCTTGACGGCGCGGGGCTGAACGCAGCGGACCACCTGCTGGCCATCCAGATCATGCATGCCCAGGAAGGCGAAGGGGTTGCCGTGACGGGCGCCGATGACGGCGTCGATTTCCAGCTCGAAGGGGGACGGGCTGTTCTTGTTCTTGGGCTTGGCCATCTGGTGCTCCCCAGGCTCTCTTTGACGCCATCCGCGGACAGGCCGCTAGGTCATTCTGTTACATAGCATATTTCCGGCCCATGCGCCGCGCCGAAAATGCAGCAGTTCCCATGACAGCTTTGTGGAAATCGGAATCGCGGCAGTGGACAAGCGCATCTTGATCAGCTAAGAAGAGACCTTACGATTATTCCGGTCTCGTGGGGGGCCGTTCTGGAGGAAATTCACATGTCCGCTACTGCTAAGACCCTGGGCTCGCTGGGCCTGGCCCTGGTTGGCCTGGTTGTCTACCTCAGCTTCTTCATCGGTTCCGTTCTGAAGCTGCCGGTCTTCGGCGCTGGTGTGTATCTGGGCCTGGCCCTGACCGCCGCCCTGTTCGTCGTCGTGCTGGCCATCACCTCGGTGGGCGTGCAGGACAACGCAGAGTAAGAAGCGGCTGGCGGAGCAGTCCGCCAACGACATAGAAAACGCCGGAGCAGGAAGGGACCTGCTCCGGCGTTTTTCTTTGGGAAGATTGGATTATTAAACCGGACCCAGATTAAACCGGGCCTGACATTAAACCGGAAGCGTCACCAGCACCTTCAGGCCGCCTTCGGGGCGGTTGAACAGCTGGATATCGCCGCCATGGGCCCGCAGGACCGAGCGGGCGGTGGCCAGCCCCAGGCCGGTGCCGCCGGTTTCACGGTTGCGCGAACTTTCGACACGATAGAAGGGCGCGAAGACCTGCTCTATCTCGGCCTCGGGAATGCCGGGACCATCATCCAGGATTACGATCTGGGCATGGGTTCCCGCCGCGTCATGTCCCAGGCTCAGCCGGGCATCGACGCCATATTTGCGGGCATTGTCCAGCATATTGGCGAAGGCCCGCTTCAGCCCTAGCGCCCCGGCCACCACCACCAGCGCCTCGGGGCCCTGATAGGGAATGCCGAAATCGCCGCACAGCTCGGACAGCATGGCGGCCAGATCGACCTGGGTGCGCGGCTCCTTGGCGGCATCATTGCGGGCGAAGGCCAGGGTCGAGGCGATCATCGCCTCCATCTCGTCCAGATCCAGCAGAAGCTTGCCGCGCAGCTCGTCATCATCGATGAACTCGGCCCGCAGCTTGATGCGGGTGATGGGGGTGCGCAAATCATGGCTGATGGCCGCCACCATCTGCGTGCGGTCATCGATGAAGCGACGCAGACGCACCTGCATCTCGTTGAAGGCCGCCGCCGCCGCCCGCACCTCGCGGGGGCCGTCCTCGGGAACCGGCGGCGCCGCCATATCGCGGCCCAGCCGCTGCGCCGCCGCCGCCAGCACGCCCAAGGGACGGGCGGCCCGGCGCACCGCGAAGACCGAGATCAGCATCACCACCACCATGCTGCCGCCCAAGGGCAGCAGGAAGCCGGGCCGCAGCAAGGGCTCCTGGGGCAGCAGATTGACGCTGAAATTCAGCCAGCTGCCATCATCCAGCCGAACCGAGACGCGAAAGTGAGGCGGCCCCTGGCGCGGGTCGCGTCCCAAAGGATCATGCCCCATCGCATCAGGCGGCGGGACATGGCCTTCGAAATCCCAATGCCCGCCCGGACGGTCGTCCTCGGGCATCGGCGGATGATCGAAAGAGGGCGGACGGCGTGCGCCCACCAGAAAGACGCGCCCTTGCAGCTGTTCGCTCAGCTCGCCGCGCAAGGCATCCGTATCCGGGTCGCCGTCACTGGCGGTGACAAAGGGAATGCTGTGCCACTGCACCCGAAAGCTGGGGTCGTTGAGATTGCGCAGCAGCGCCGCCCGCTCCTCCATCGGGGTTTCCGAGAAGACCTTGACGCTGTTGGCGATGCGCTCGGACATCTGCCGCCCGCTGATCCGCCGGGCCAGATCGGAATGGGTGAAGACAAAGAAACCGGCGGCGGCCAACTGGGACAGAAACAGCCCCAACACCAGCACCAGAACCGTCCGTCCCGTCAGGCTGTCGGGCAGAAAACGCTTCAAGACGACACCTCGGCGGCAAAGACATAGCCGCCGCCGCGCACGGTCTTGATCAGCTTGGGATCGCTGGGGTCCACTTCGATCTTGCGGCGCAGGCGCATCACCTGAATATCGATGCTGCGGTCGAAGGGCACCGCCGAGCGGCCGCGAGCCAGATCCAGCAGCTGATCCCGCGACAGCACGCGCCGGGGATGGGTCACGAAGGCATGCAGCAATTCCCATTCGCCGGTCGACAGGATCACATCCTCGCCGCCCTCGCGGCAAAGCCGGCGCGATCCCAGATCCAGCAGCCAGCCTTCGAAGCGCAGTACATCGCCGCTGGCCGCCTTGGGCGCCGAAACCGCCTGGGCGCGACGAAGCACCGCCTTGACCCGGGCCAGCAGCTCACGCGGGTTGAAGGGCTTGGGCAGATAGTCGTCCGCCCCCATCTCCAACCCGACGATCCGGTCGGTGTCCTCGCCCATGGCGGTCAGCATGATCACCGGCAGGGTCGAGGTCGCCCGCAGCTTGCGGCACAGGGTCAGGCCATCCTCGCCGGGCATCATCACATCCAGCACCACCAGATCGATGGCCGATGTTTCCAAAAGGCGGTTCATCTCGACGCCATCCTTGGCCGAGCTAACGCGCAGCCCATGCTTGATCAGGAAGCGGGACAGGAGGTCGCGGATTTCACGATCGTCATCGACGACCAGGATATGGGGGGCGTTGGGCTCGGTCATGACATCAATATAGCGATCTCTCGGCCCCAGCACAGCCCCACTGCGTAACGTCCAGTTTCGCAACCGCCGCCTGTTACACAGCGTTACCAAATAGGCCCCTGCTCGAAATTTCCCTGTAACCGGGATTTGGTCATATGTGCTCACCCCAGACCGGCGACGCCGACCTCTTCAAGGCTAGCCGGGCGCCCCCTCCTCCTCCCCAGACGCCCTTGGAGGAGGGGGCGCGCCAAACCCTCCCCCTCGCGATCAGGCTTTGCTACACTCCGCCCGCTTTCACGGAGACGGATTGATATGTCCTGGATCAAACGCTGCGCCCTGCTGCTGAGTGCCGTCCTGACCTGGGGCTCGGCCATGGCCGAGCCTGCCCATGACAGCCTGACCATCGGCATCATCCAGTTTCCCTCGAACTTCCATCCGCTGATCGAGAACATGACCGCCAAGGCCTATGTGCTGGGTCTGGCGCAGCGGCCCATCACCGTCTATGACAAGGACTGGGCGCTGGTCTGCATGCTCTGCACCAAGCTGCCGACCCTGGAAAACGGTCTGGCGGTCCGGGAAAAGCTGCCCAACGGCGATACCGGCATCGCCATCACCTACACGCTGCAACCCGACGCCAAATGGGGCGACGGCACCCCGGTCACCACCGAGGACGTGGTCTTCACCTGGCAGGTGGGCAAGCATAGCCAGACCGGCATCGCCGACGGCGACATGTTCCGCCGCATCCGCGCCATCGACGTCAAGGACGCCAAGACCTTTACCCTGCATGCCAGCCGCCTGACCTTCGACTACAACGCCATCAACGACTTCCAGCTGCTGCCGGCGCATCTGGAAAAGAAGGCCTTCGCTGATCCGGCCAGCTACAAGACCGCCAATCTCTACGACACCGACACCACCAATCCCGGCCTTTACAACGGCCCCTACCGCATCGCCAAGGTCGAGCGCGGGCAATATGTGGTGCTGGAGCGCAATCCTTATTGGTACGGCTCCAAGCCGGCCTTTTCCCGCATCGTGGTGAAATCCATCGAGACCACCCCCTCGCTGGAGGCCAATCTACTGTCGGGCGGCATCGACATGATCGCCGGCGAACTGGGCTTCACCCTCGACGCCGCCCTGGCCTTCGAGACCCGGCACCGCCCGGAATGGCTGATCACCTATAAGCCGGGCCTGTCCTACGAACATATCTCCCTCAATTTCGACAACCCCGTGCTGGCCGACCGGCGGGTGCGGCTGGCGCTGCTGATGGGGCTGGACCGCCAGGGCTTGATGCATCAGATCTTCCAAGACAAGCAGCAGGTGGCGGCCAGTCCGGTCAATCCCCTGGATCGCGGCTATGACCCCGAGCTGAAGCCGGTTCCCTTCGACCCCGCCCAGGCCGAGGCGCTGCTGGATCAGGCCGGATGGCGCAAGGGCGCCGACGGTATCCGCCGCGACGCCAAGGGCCAGAAGCTCGCGCTGGAAATCATGACCACCGCCGGATTGCGCAACCGCGAGGTCACCGAACTGGTGGCCCAGCAATCCTGGAAGCGCCTGGGGGTCGAGGTCGCCATCCGCAATCAGCCGGCCCGCACCTTCTTCGGCGAATCGGTGCTGCGGCATAATTTCCCCGCCCTGGCCATGTTCGCCTGGATGAGCGCCCCGGAAAGCGTGCCGCGCAGCACCTTGCATTCCGACATGATCCCGGCCTCGGGCAATAATTTCGCCGGGCAGAACGTGGGCGGCTATCGCAGCCCCAAGATGGATGCGCTGATCGAAGCCATCGAGACCGAGTTGGACAAGGACAAGCGCCGCGATCTGTGGAAGCAGCTGCAGGCCCAGTTCGCCGAGGATCTGCCTGATCTGCCGCTGACCTTCCGCTCCGACCCTTATGTCCTGCCCCGCTGGCTGAAGGGCGTCGAGCCCACCGGCCATCAATATCCCACCACCTTGTGGGTCGAAAATTGGAAAGCCGAGCCATGACCGTTCCGCTTCTGAAGAATTCGGACGCCGGCCTGATCCTGGGCTATGCCTTCGCTCCCGGCCAGCCACCTCGCGAACTGGGCTGGCAGGATTGCATGGAGGCCGACCCGACGCCGCCGGACGGCTTTTTATGGCTGCATCTGAATGTCGCCATGCAGAAGACCAAACATTGGCTGTCCGGCCCCGCCGCGCTGCCCGAGGCCGCCGTCGAGGCCTTGCTGGACAATGATGGCCATTCCCACATGGTCCTGAGTCCCAACGGCTTTCTTTTGACCCTGAACGATCTCAACGCCTCGCTGGAAGGCGAACGGGACGGCGAGGCCATCGGCAGCCTGCGGGTCTGGGTCGACCGCAAGCGGGTCATCACCGTCCGCCGCCGCCCCAAGATGGCGACCCAGCGGCTGCATGCCGCCATCGAGGCCGGCAATGTTCCCGACAGCAGCATCGCCCTGTTCCTGGAACTGATGGAGGCCGTGGCCGACAATCTGGGCCGCGTCACCAACGACCTCTTGCGCCAGATCGATGCTGCCGAGGACGCCTTCCTGGCCGGCCGCACCCAGGGCTTGCGCCAGCGCCTGGGCGCGCTCCGCCGCGAGGCAGTGACGCTTTACAGACTGGTGGCCCCCGACCGTCAGGCCATCGGCCGGCTGCATGTGCGGCTGCATCACTGGCTGGAGCCCGACGAGCTGGAAATCCTACGCCAGGCCTTCGACGATATCAGCGCCCTGGCCGACGATGTGCGCGAAGCCCAGGACCGCGCCAAGGTGCTGCAGGAAGAATTCGCCGCCCTGCTGGCCGAGGAAACCAACCGCAACCTCTATACCCTGTCCATCGCCAGCGTGGTCTTGCTGCCCATGACCCTGGTGACCGGCTATTTCGGCATGAATACCGGCAGCCTGCCCTTCGGCATGGATCACGCCGACGGCACCTTGATGGCGACCGTGATCATGATGGCGGTCGGCATCATCACCGGGCTGTGGGTGCATCTTTATTTTCGCGGCAATCGCCGGTCCTAGGCCGTTTTCATCGATTGTCGCTTGACGGGCGAAGCGAAGCCTCGCCTACTGTTTTCGATGAATTTCCCCGATCTGGCGGAGACGTCGGCGGGGGCTGACTGAAGGGGGTGTCATGAAGCTCTATTATTATCCCGGCGCCTGCTCGCTGGCGGTGGATATCGCCCTGCGCGAGGCGGGTCTCGCCTTCACCCTGGACAAGGTCGATCTCAAGGCCAAGACCACCCAATCGGGCGAGGACTACCGGCGCATCAATCCGCGCGGTTATGTGCCCGCCCTGGTCCGCGACGATGGCCGCGTTCTGACCGAAGTGGCGCATATCCTGCTGTGGATCGGCCATCAGGTGCCCGAGAAGAAACTGCTGCCCGCCGCCGGCTCCGACGACTATTTCGCCATCGTCGAATATCTGATGTTCATCGCCACCGAGCTGCACAAGGGCGCCAGCGCCCTGTTCAACCCGCATACGCCCGAAGCCGTGCGTCATGCCCAGTCCGACACCCTGGCCCTGCGAGTGGCCTGGCTGAACGACACTCTGGGCACCAAGGCCTATGTCGCCGGTGACGATTTCACGGTGGCCGACGCCTATCTGTTCACCGTGCTGTCCTGGCTGCCGCGCTTCGGCTTCGATTATTCCCGTTGGCCGGCCCTGGAAGGCTATCTGGCCCGCGTCGGTCGCCGTACCGCCGTCAAGGATGCCCTGGCCGCCGAAGGTCTGCTGGCCTAAGCCAAACCCACGCCTCGTCCCGTTCCGCACGATCGAGAACGGGACGAGAACATTTTTTCTTGATCCCCAGAACAAACATGGTACGGTGGCGATAGATTGCATCGCCCGCGCGACCGTGGAATAAGAATGGGGACCGCAACATGACTCAGACCCAGACCGCCCTTCGGCTGGTGGACAAGGACACCATGGACAAGCAGAAAGCACTCGACGCCGCCCTGACCCAGATCGAACGGGCCTTCGGCAAGGGCTCCATCATGCGCCTGGGCAGCCGCGAAACCGTCGAGATCGAAAGCATCTCGACCGGCTCGCTGGGCCTGGACGTCGGACTGGGCATCGGCGGCCTGCCGCGTGGCCGCATCATCGAAGTCTATGGGCCGGAAAGCTCGGGCAAGACCACTTTGGCGCTGCATGTCATCGCCGAAGCCCAGAAAAAGGGCGGCACCTGCGCCTTCGTCGACGCCGAACATGCGCTGGACCCCATCTATGCCCGCAAGCTGGGCGTCAATATCGACGATCTGCTGATTTCTCAGCCCGACGCCGGTGAACAGGCCCTGGAAATCTCGGACACCCTGGTCCGCTCGGGCGCCATCGACGTGCTGGTGGTCGACTCGGTCGCCGCCCTGGTGCCCCGCGCCGAACTGGAAGGCGAGATGGGCGATTCCCATGTCGGCCTGCAGGCCCGCCTGATGAGCCAGGCCCTGCGCAAGCTGACCGCCACCGTCTCCAAGTCGAACTGCATGGTGATCTTCATCAATCAGATCCGCATGAAGATCGGCGTGATGTTCGGTAACCCGGAAACCACCACCGGCGGCAACGCCCTGAAGTTCTATGCCTCGGTGCGTCTGGACATCCGCCGCATCGGCGCCATCAAGGACAAGGACGAAGTGGTCGGCAACCAGACCCGCGTCAAGGTGGTCAAGAACAAGGTGGCTCCGCCCTTCAAGGTCATCGAATTCGACATCATGTATGGCGAAGGCATCTCGAAGATGGGCGAGCTGATCGATCTGGGCGTCAAGGCCGGCGTGGTCGAAAAGTCGGGTGCCTGGTTCTCGTACAACTCGACCCGCATCGGTCAGGGCCGCGAGAACGCCAAGACCTTCCTGCGCGAGAACCCGGCCATGGCCGCCGAAATCGAAGCCGCTATCCGCCAGAACGCCGGCATCGTCGCCGACGCCATGGCCGGCGGTCCCGGCGATCAGGATGGAAATTCCGTGGAAGACTGATCGCCTTAGCGCTTCTTATCCCACTTGCATCAAACCCGGACCGCCTTGGTCCGGGTTTTTTCATACCCTTTCCCCACACCCCCTATCCAAAGTGTCAGCGCTTTCGCTTCTGGGCAATTGTGACGCCCCCGGGAACCGTTCAGGCTGATCTCAGGACAGTTCTCCTACCAAGAGGGGGGTGCGGTGATGACCCAGACGATCCAGAAAATCCTCGACAGCCTTTGCATGATCGGCGGCATCGCCCTGATCACCCTGGCCCTGCTGGGCATGAACACCGCCGACGCCGCCAGCCTGACCCTGGTCTCGGCCATGCAGTCGCAATATCAGGCGGTTCTGGCCATGGGCATTCTGCTGCTGACCGCGCCCCTGACCCGCCGCAGCCTGGGCCCGGTCCTGATGGGCAACAGCTCCTTGCGCGAATGCAAGGATGTGGCCGACGCCGTCTCGCGGCTGGGGCTGCAACAGCGGGTGCAGGCGGTGAATGTCTATTTCAACAGCCTGGACGACAGCTCAATCACCCGCGCCTTCGGCGGCGCCGACGGCTTGGCCGATTGGATCCGCCCGGCCTGCCAGGACCCCGAACTGGCCCGCCAGATCGACCCCGCCGTGATGCGCCGCATCCAGCATCTGACCGCCACCATCCGTTTCTAAAAACCGATGGCAATGAATGAGAGGCTTCGGCCTCTCATTTCTTTTGCGGTGCAAAAATTCACGCCTTGGACATATTCCAAAGAATCACCAAAAATCAGTCCCCTATGACCATGGGCTGATATAGAGCATACGAGACTGCATTTTTAAGACAATCAGCAGTCTTGCCCCAGTCGGCACCGTCTTTTATCGCTGTCTCCACCGCAGTCGCAACTGCGGTGGAGACAGCGATAGGTGCATCATGAACAAGACTTTGCTTCATTGCCTCGATCTCGGTTGCGTCAGCCTGGGTGGCGCCTTGATGGTCGTCGACGCCTTGAACGCAACCGAAGCCGTGGCCGCCCTGGTGGGCACGCCGCTGGGCAATGGCCCCCTGCTGCCGGTGCTGACCGTGCTGGGGCTGTTCCTGGCCTGCCTGCCCCTGACCCGCCGCGTGCTGGGCCAGTCCTTGCAGCCCTGGCGCGACAGCCACGAAATGCATGATCTGAAGCATGCCCTGACCCGCATCGCCCTGCAGCAGCGCCTGCAAGCAGCCAATCTGTACTTGGCCGATATGGACGAGGCCGGCCTGCGCCGCATCTTCGCCCAGGACGGCGATCTGCAAAGCTGGATGGCTCCGGTGCTGCTGGATCCGGCCCTGAAAGCCCAGCTAAGCACGAAGCTGCTGCGCCGCCTGGAGCCGGTTTCCGCCTGACCTCCGCCATAAAGGATGGGGGACTCCTAGACTCGCCCGGTCCGGCTTGTTACAACAGCCGTTCCTTGAACCGGATGAGTCCGGGCCCCCAACCGGCCCGTGCCGTCCGTCAGTTGACGTAGAAGGCCATGCAGACAGCTAACGACATCCGCCGCACGTTCCTCGATTTCTTCGCCAAGGATGGCCATGAAGTCGTGACTTCCAGCCCGCTGGTTCCGCGCAACGACCCGACGCTGATGTTCACCAACGCCGGCATGGTGCAGTTCAAGAACGTCTTCACCGGCGTCGAGAAGCGCCCCTATAGCCGCGCCACCACCTCGCAGAAATGCGTGCGCGCGGGGGGCAAGCATAACGATCTCGACAATGTCGGCTATACCGCCCGACACCACACCTTCTTCGAGATGCTGGGCAATTTCTCGTTTGGCGACTATTTCAAGGAACACGCCATCGAGTGCGCCTGGAACCTGATCACCAAGGAATTCAGCCTGCCCAAGGACAAGCTGCTGGTGACGGTCTATCACACCGATGACGAGGCTTTCGACCTGTGGCGCAAGATCGCCGGTCTGCCGGAATCCAAGATCATCCGCATCCCGACTTCGGATAATTTCTGGGCCATGGGCGATACCGGCCCCTGCGGCCCCTGCTCCGAGATTTTCTTCGATCACGGCGAGCATATCCCCGGCGGCCCGCCCGGCAGCCCCGATCAGGATGGCGACCGCTTCATCGAGATCTGGAATCTCGTCTTCATGCAGTACGAGCAGGTGAGCAAGGACGAACGCATCAGCCTGCCGCGCCCCTCCATCGACACCGGCATGGGTCTGGAGCGTCTGGCCGCCGTGCTGCAAGGCGTGCACGACAATTACGACGTCGACCTGCTGCGCTCGCTGATCCTGGCCTCGGCCGAGGCCTCGGGCGCCGAGCCCGATGGCAGCCACCGCGTCTCGCACCGCGTGATCGCCGACCATCTGCGCTCCAGCTGCTTCCTGATCGCCGACGGTGTGCTGCCCTCGAACGAAGGCCGTGGCTATGTCCTGCGCCGCATCATGCGCCGCGCCATGCGCCATGCTCAGCTGATCGGCTGCACCGAGCCCTTAATGCATAAGCTGGTGCCGGCCCTGATCAAGCAGATGGGCGAGGCTTACCCCGAGCTGGTCCGCGCTCAGCCCCTGATCACCGAGACCCTGAAGCTGGAAGAAACCCGCTTCAAGGCCACCCTCGATCGCGGCCTCAAGCTGCTGGACGAGGAAGCCGGCAAGCTGGGCAATGGCGGTTCGCTGAATGGCGAAGTCGCCTTCAAGCTCTACGACACCTATGGCTTCCCCCTGGATCTGACCCAGGACGCCCTCAAGGGGCGCGGCCTGTCGGTGGATACCGATGGCTTCAGCGCCGCCATGGAGCGCCAGCGGGCCGAAGCCCGTAAGGCTTGGGCCGGGTCCGGCGAAGCCGCTACCGAAACCGTCTGGTTCGGCATCAAGGAAAAGGTCGGTGCGTCCGAGTTCCTGGGCTATGACGCCAACGAGGCCGAGGGCCAGATCACCGCTCTGCTGGTGGACGGCAAGCCGGTCGAGACCGCCAAGGCTGGCGACAGTGTGGCCGTGATCGCCAATCAGTCGCCCTTCTATGGCGAGTCCGGCGGTCAGGGCGGCGATTCCGGCGTGATCATCACCGCCAACAAGGCCCGCATTGCCGTCAGCGACACCCAGAAGAAGCTGGGCGACCTGATCGTGCATCTGGGCAAGGTCGAGGACGGCGAGGTCAAGACCGGCGATTTCGCCGAGCTGAAGATCGATGTCGCCCGCCGCGACGCCACCCGCGCCCATCACTCGGCCACCCACCTGCTGCATGCCGCCCTGCGCGGCCAGCTGGGCGAGCATGTCAGCCAGAAGGGCTCGCAGGTCACCGCCGAGCGTCTGCGCTTCGACATCAGCCATAACAAGCCCCTCAGCCCCGAGGAGGCCCGCGCCGTCGAGGATCTGGTCAACGTCAATATCCGCGCCAACCTGCCGATCATCACCCGTCTGATGAGCCAGGAAGAAGCGGTCGCCTCGGGCGCCATGGCTCTGTTCGGCGAAAAGTACGGCGATGAAGTCCGCGTCGTCTCCATGGGCGAAGGCGCCGACAAGGCCTCGGTGGAACTCTGCGGCGGCACCCATGCCCGTCGCACCGGTGATATCGGCCTGTTCAAGATCGTCTCGGAAAGCGCCGTCGCCGCTGGCGTGCGCCGCATCGAGGCGGTGGTGGCCGGCGCCGCCGAAACCTGGGTCGAAGAGCAAGCCTCCTTGTTGGCCCGCGTCGCGCAAAGCCTGAAGGCCAGCCCGGCGGAAATCCCCGCCCGCATCGAGTCCCTGCTGGAAGACCGCCGCCGCCTGGAAAAGGAACTGGCGGAAGTCCGCCGTCAGATGGCCACCGGTGGCGGTGCCGCCTCGGCCAACAAGACCGTCGCCGGCGTCACCTATGCCGGGCGTCAGCTGGACGGCGTGCCCGCCAAGGACTTGAAGGGCATGGCCGACGACATCAAGAAGCAGATCGGCTCGGGCGTTGTCGCCCTGATCAGCAATGCCGACGGCAAGGCCTCGCTGGTGGTTGGCGTCACCGAAGACCTGACCGCCAAGCTCTCGGCCGTCGATCTGGTCAAGGCCGGATCGGAAGCCCTGGGCGGCAAGGGCGGCGGCGGCCGTCCCGACATGGCCCAGGCCGGTGGCCCCGATGCCTCCAAGGCCGACGAGGCCCTGGCCGCCATCGAAGCCGCCATCGCCGCCAAGGCCTAAGGACTAAGACCCAGCAGATGATGGACGAGATCACCGTCGATCATCTGCTGGAGCCTTACCGCGATCTGCTGGGGCCGGACTGGCGGGGCTATCGCAATCATTGCCGCCGGGTGGAAGCCTTCTGCCTTGCCCAATCGCCCGAACCGCCCAGCCGCGAAGACGCCCAGCGCCTGAGCATCGCCGTCGCCTTCCATGATCTGGGCATCTGGACCGCCGACAGCATGGACTTTCTGCCGCCATCGGTGGGGCTGGCGCAGCGATATCTGGACCAGATCGGCAAGCCGGATTGGGCGGATCACATCGCCGCCATGATTGCCCAACATCACAAGCTGAGCCCCTATCCGAATGATCCTTGGGTCGAGCGGGTCCGCCGCGCCGACGCCATCGACCTGAGCCTCGGGCTGCTGGCCTTTGGCCTGCCCCGGCCCCGTCTCCAAGAGATTCGACGCCAGTTTCCCCAAGCCGGCTTCCTGATCGGCATGCTCTGTCGCCTGGGGCTTTACGCCCTCAAGCATCCCTGGCGGCCCTTGCCGATGATGCGGCTCTAAGAAATTTTTGTGCACTGCACAAAAACCGCTTGCATGCTTCGGGGACGCCGCTATATATGAGATTATTGCAGTGCAGCAACCGGGACGCCCCAGCTGCTCGGAACCCAAAACGAGGATGCAGACCATGACCAACCCCGTGAATGTCGACCAGCTGGTTTCCTTCGGCAAGGACAATGTCGAAGCCCTGGTGAAGAGCTCCACCCTGGCCGTCAAGGGCCTGGAAGAACTGTCCAAGATCTATTCCGCCCTGGCCAACCAGTCGGTCGAGAAGACCTCGGCCGCCGTCAAGGCCCTGGCCTCCACCAAGACCCCGGCCGAGTTCCAGAGCGTCTACAACGACCTGGCCAAGAACAGCTTCGAGCAGTTCCTGTCCGAGACCCGCAAGATCCAGGAACTGACCAACTCCATCGTGACCGACAGCGTCGCCCCCCTGAACGCTCGCGTTCAGGCGCTGCAGGGCCTGTACAAGGCCGGCTGATCTCCGATCGGTTCTGATGACGAAAAGCCCGGTGCGCAAGCGCCGGGCTTTTTGCTGTGTCCACTTCGGCATCGTGATGGGCGATTTGCCAGCCCTGGCGGGAACTGATACCCTTATTTCCCTTGCGAATAATTCGGCCGACCGCCCATACAGATGCCCGCCACAACCGAGACAGATCCTGCGTTACCCGACGCAGGGCCCAGCCCCTGGCGGCGGACGGCTCTGCGCTCGCTTCCTTGGCTGGTTCTGCTGGCGGGACTGCTGCTGACCGCGCATCTCTGGAGCAGCGCCAAGGCCGAGGCGATCAATGCCCTGCGCGAGGATTTTGACTTTCGCAGCGCCGAGATCGCCATCCGCATCGAAACCCGCATGCGCGCCTATGAGCAGATCCTGCAAGATGCCGCCGCCCTGCTGATTTTGCGTGCGGACATCACCCGCGCCGACTTTCATGACTATGTCCAGCGGCTGGATGTGGACAACAATTTCCCCGGCACCCAGGGCATCGGCTATGTGCCGGTGCTGCATCCCGGCGAGGACGGCGGCTTCCTGCTCCGGGCCCGCAAGGAATGGGGCGAAGGCTACGCTCTGCGCTCGCCGCCGGGAAACCGCCCGCTGACCAGCCCGGTCCTCTATCTAGAGCCGGAAACTGCCGCCAATCTGAAGGTGATCGGCTTCGACCTGCTGTCCGAGCCGATCCGACATCTGTCGATGATGCGAGCGATCGAAAGCGGCGAGACCAGCATTTCCGCCCGCGTGATCCTGATCCAGGACTTGAACGCGCCGCCGCAGCCGGGAGTGCTGATGACCGCGCCGGTCTATCGCCGGGGCATGCCCGTCCGCACCGTCGAGGAGCGCCGCGCCGCCATCCAGGGACTGACCGCCGCCCCCTTGCGCATCCGCGATCTGATCAACGGCACCCTCAGCCCCAGCGCCCGCAGCCTGGATGACGGCGTCAGCCTGAACATCCATGACGGCGACAGCGAAAGCACCGAGACCCTGCTCTATTCCGACGCTACCGAGGCTCTAGGGCAAGAGACCGCCAAGGCCGCCCCGCTGTTTCATGCCAGCCGCAGCCTGACGGTGGGGGGGCGCAGCTGGACCTTGGCCCTGACCTCACGCCCGGTTTTCGACACCCGCTTCAGCCACGAGCAATTGACGGCCATCGCCGTTGCCGGCATTGCCGCCTCGACACTGCTGGCTTTGACCTTGTGGCTGTTGATCCATGGCCGCGACCATGCCATGAGCACCGCCCTGCGGATGACCGCCGAACTGCGCGAGGCGGTGCGCCAGCAGGAAGCCATGGCCCAAGACCTGCGCACCAGCGAAACCGCCCTGGCCGACAAGGCGACGGCGCTGGAAATCCACAATCGCGACCTGGAACGCTTCACCGAGGTGCTGGCCCATCATCTGCAAGAGCCGGTGCGCAAGCAGCATGTCTTCGCCCAGCATCTGGAACGCCAACTGCCCCAGCCGATCCGCCCCGAGCTGCGAGAAGCCCTGGACTTCATCACCGATGGCGCCCTGCGGCTGAAGGCCTTGATGCGCGATGTGCAGCTTTACCTGTCGGTCCGGCAAAGCCAGCCCGAGCTGCGCCCCACCTCGGTCGATCAGGCGGTGGAGACCGCCCTGTCTCGTCTGGCGACACTGATCAAGGAAACCGGCGGCGAGATCGAACGCAGCCCCCTGCCCAAGGTGATGGCCGACAGCCGCAGCCTGAGCAATGTCTTCGTCAGCCTGATCGAGAACAGCCTGCGCTATCGCCATCCCCAGCGCCCGCCCAAGCTGGTGATCGGCTCCCATCGCGACGGCACCGACGCGGTGATTTCCGTCAGCGACAACGGCATCGGCATCGATCCGCAATATCGCAGCCGGGTCTTCCGCGTCTTCGAGCGGCTGGACCATGCGGAAGCCGCCAGCGGCACCGGCATCGGTCTGTCCATCGCCCGCGCCATCATCGAATCCTCCCATGGCTCCATCTGGATCGATGAGCCTCTGGACGGCATCGGCACCCGCGTCTGCCTGCGCCTGCCGCTGGTCCTTGAACAGGGAGCCTCCCCCGAAACTTGACCCAGCCGGACGGACATCGACTGCAAGAGCAATTGGGCTCGGCCCTGTTGCTGGCTTGGCGCAATCTGGCCCATGACCGCGCCCGCTTCATCGTCACCATGGTCGGCGTGACCATCGCCGTGGTTCTGATCGCCGTTCAGGTCGGCCTGTTCAACGGCTTTACCAGCACCACCACCGGCCTGATCGAACATAGCCGCGCCGATCTTTGGGTGGCCGTCAAGGGCTTGCGGAATTTCGAGATCACCATGCCCCAGCGCGAGGCCCATCGCGCCGCGGTGCTGGCGGTGCCGGGCGTGCAGCGGGCCGAAGACCTGATGGTGGCCTTCGCCCCCTGGCATAAGCCCCAGGGCGGCTATGAAAGCGTGCTCGTCATCGGCTTCGACCCCAATGGCGGGCTGGTCGGCCCCTGGAATGTGGTGTCCGGGCAGTTGGAAGACCTGCGCCAGCAAGACGCCGTTTTCATCGATGACCTGAACCTGGACAAACTGGGGGTGAGCAAGATCGGCGACACCGCCGAAATCTTCAATCACCGGGCCAAGCTGGTGGGGCTGACCCACGGCATCCGCTCCTTCACCACCTCGCCTTATATTTTCGCCAGCTTCCGCAATGCGGTGAATTACGGCCCCAACAAGGATGACCAGACCAATTATGTGCTGGTCAAGCTGGCGCCCGGCGCCGAGCCGAAAGCGGTTCAGGCCGAGATCAAGCGCCGCCTGCCCGATGTGGATGTGCTGACCCGGCCGGAATTCGCCACCATGACCTCGGACTATTGGATGTTCACCACCGGCGCCGGATCGGCGGTGCTGGTCTCGGCGGGGCTGGGGCTGTTCATCGGCATGGTGATCGTCGCCCAGGTGCTCTATGCCACCACCATCGATCATCTGGCCGAATTCGCCACCCTGCGTGCCATGGGCGCGCCGCGCAGTTTCGTGCTGCGGATCATCGGCTGGCAGGCCACCATCGCCGCGGTGGGTGGCCATGTGATCGGCATCACCCTGGCCATGCTGATCGCCAAGGGCAGCGAGAACGGCACCGCCCTGATCACCGTCACCCCGACCATGGCGGTGGGGCTGTTCCTGGTCACCTATCTGATGTGCGGACTGGCGGCCCTGGTCTCGGTGAAGAAGGCACTGTCCATCGATCCGGCCATGGTGTTCCAACGATGAACAATCCCGCGATCCAGATCCATCGGACCTCCCTGATCTATGGCTCCGGCGAAGAAATGGTGCGGGCGGTCGATGCCGTCGATCTGACCATTCCGCGCGGCGAGCTGACGGCGCTGATGGGGCCGTCTGGCAGCGGCAAGACCAGCCTTCTGATGATCATGGGCTGCCTGCTGCGCCCCACCGAAGGCAGGGTGCGGATGCTGGGGCAAGAGATCGGCACTGGGCTGGATCAGAACGCCATGGCGAAACTGCGCCTTGCCCATATCGGCTTCATCTATCAGTCCTACAATCTGTTTCCGGCCCTGACCGCCTTGGAAACCGTGCGCCTTGCCCTGGACCTCAAGGGCTGGGACAAGGCCCGCGCCCGCGCCGAGGCGCCGTGTCTGCTGGCCGCTGTCGGGTTGGAAGACCGCATGCATCATAGGCCCGGCCAATTGTCCGGCGGTCAGAAGCAGCGTGTGGCCATCGCCCGCGCTCTGGCTGGCGATCCCGAGATCATTCTGGGCGACGAGCCCACGGCGGCGCTGGATTCCCGCACCGGCCACGCCGTCATGGAACTGCTGCGGGAGCTGGCCCATCAACAGGGGCGGGCGGTGGTGGTGGTGACCCACGACCCCCGCGTCGGCGAGATGGCGGACCGGCGTGTCGCCATGGCCGACGGACGGCTGGTAAGCGATGGTCAGAACCTGGGGGAACATTGATGACGCGCAAGGGAAAGATCGGCCTTGGGCTTGGCGCGGCGGCACTGGCGGCATTGCTCTTGCTGGGACGCGGCCACTCCTCCGCCCCGTCGCAGGAGCCGGCTCCCTTGCCCAACAGGCTGGTCTCGGCCGCCGGCAAGGTCGAACCCCAGTCCGAGGAAATCCGCCTGGGCCTGACCCTGACCGGCAAGCTGGCCGAAGTGCTGGTGGATGAAGGCGATGCCGTGCAGGCCGGGCAGGCTCTCGCCCGCCTGGAAAATGCCGACTGGAAGGCGCAGCTGGCCGAGGCGGAAGCGAATGTGCATATCCGCGAAGCCGAGCTGACCCGTCTGGTCAACGGCGCCCGCCAGGAAGAGCGCCGCGAAGCCGAAGCTGCCGTGCACGAGGCCGAGGCGGTGGTGGTGCAGACCCAGAAGGATCTGGACCGCTATGCCGAGCTGGGTCAATCGGGCTGGTCGTCGCGTCAGACCCAGGAAAATGCCAAGCGGGCCCACTCCGTCGCCCTGGCCAAGCAGTCCCAGGCCCGGCAGCATCTGGCGGTGGTGGCCGCCAAGGCCCGCGATGACGAGCGCGACCGCGCCGAAGCTGCCTTGGACTATGCCCGCGCCCAACGGGACGAGGCCGCCGCCGTGCTGGCCAAAAGCGAATTGAAAAGCCCCATCGACGGCATCGTTCTGCGCCGCCTGCATCGGGTGGGCGAAATGATCTCGGCGGCCCAGGATATGCCGATCCTGTCCATCGGCGATGTCTCGACCCTAAGGGTCCGGGCCGAAGTGGACGAAACCGATATCGCCCGCCTGAAGCTGGGGCAAAGCGCCTGGGTCCATGCCGATGCCTTTGGCGAGACCAAATTCCCCGGCAAGGTCAGCCGTCTGGGCGTCATGGTCGGGCGCAAGCAGATCTCCACCGACGCCCCCACCGAAAAGCTGGACAACAAGGTGCTGGAAGTCCTGATCACCCTGGACGGCCACCCGCCCCTGCCGGTCGGCCTGCGGGTGGACGCCTTTATCGAGGGGCAATAGGCTCTTTTTAGACCAGCGACTTGAACGGCAGGCCAAATTTCGTCGCCAACTGCCGAGGCGTGGTGGTTGCCGTCGCCTGCATGGCGGCGATGGCGATTTTGCCACAAGCGACCGCGTCGCTGCCGGCCTGATGGTGATCCAACGTGATTGCCAGGAACTCCGACACGGTCGGAAGCTTATGATCCCTCAAGTGCGGCCAGACCTTTTGCGCCACCGCCACCGTGCAAAGATAGCTGACCGCCGGAGCCTTCATGCCATACAGCGCCAGACTGTCGCGCAGAACGCTCATGTCGAAGGCGGCATTATGGGCCAGCAAGGTCATGGGCTCCGAGCTTGGCATCGCCTGCCGCCAAATTTCGGGAAACTCAGGTTCTTCAGCGACATCCTCGGGATGAATGCCATGCACGCCGATATTGATGCCTTGGAAGACCATGTCCTTAGGACGAATGAGATAATCCTGGGGGAACGCGAGTTCCAACCCCAGCAGTTCAACGACACCCAGGGCGCAGGCGCTGGCCCGCTTCGCATTGGCAGTTTCAAAATCGATGGCAAAGGTCCGCACGGAACATTCCTCCGGAAATTTCGGCGCACAGCATACTCAACAATTAGTTGAATGCAATCCTCGGCAGCGCCTTACCGCTTCTTGGGCTTCCGGCAGCGCAAGGCGGCGTCGAACGCGGCTCTGGCCCAGTGGCAAAGATCATCGGGCTCGTCGAACAGTTCGGCGGGCACCTCCCAATAGGGAAGCTGGGTCGGCTTGAAATTGGGCTTGTCGGCAAAGGGGCGAAAGGGTGCGCTGCCCGCCGCTTCATAGGCGGAACGGTTGCCGTCGTCGCAGCGGAAATACAGCACATCGTCGGCGATCAGACCGAACATCAGCCCGTCGCGGTAAATCCCGAAACCGCCGAACATCCCCCTAGCCGTCACCGGCCCCAGGGGCGACAGCAGGTCGCAGATATAATCGGCATAATCGCGCGACATCTGCTCCCCCTCCCTTCGGGCTTTACCTCTGCAGCAGCAGCGCCGTCAGAACCGCTACCAGAGCCCAAGGCAGCCAGCTGGGGAACAGGCCCCGCCGTCCTTCGCCCTGAAGCGCCTTGACCGAATCGGGATGCAGGCGCAGACCGCCATCGCGTAGCGCCGCCACCGTCTGTTCCGCCGACTGCACCAGCTTGGGCAGGCTTTCCAGCCCCTGGACCAGATTGACCACGCCCTGCTTGATCTTGGCCTGGGGGCCCAGATTGGCCATCATCCATTGCTCGATCAGGGGGCGGGCCAGCTGCCACATATTGACCTGCGGGTTCAGGCGACGCCCGACGCCCTCGGCCACCAGCATGCTCTTTTGCAAGAGCAGCAGCTGCGGCTGGGTTTCCATGGCGAAGGTCTCGGTCACCTGGAACAATTGCCCCAGCAGACGGGCGATGGAAATCTCGTGCAGCGGCAGCCCCAGGATCGGCTCGGCGATCGAGCGGCAGGCCTGGGTGAAATTGTCGATGCTCTTATCGGCGGGCACGAAGCCGGCCTGGAAATGCACCTCGGCCACCTTGCGGTAGTCGCCGTTCAGGAAGCCCAGCAGCATCTCGCCCAGGAAGCGGCGTGTCTGCTCGTCCACCCGGCCGGTGATGCCGAAATCCACCGCCACCAGCTTGCCGTCATGGCCCAGGAACAGATTGCCCGGATGCAGGTCGGCGTGAAAGAAGCCGTCGCGGAGAACCATGTTGAAGAAGGCGTCGGCCGCGGCTTCGGTCACCTTGACCAGATCATGACCGGCGGCGGCGATGGCCTCCACCTCGTCGATGGGAATGCCGTCGATCCGCTCCAGCGTCAGCACCCGCCGCGCCGTGCGCTGCCAGTCGATCTTGGGGATGGTGAAGGTCTCGTCGCCTTCGAAATTCTCGCGCATTTCGGCGGCGGCGGCAGCCTCGAAGCGGAGATCCATCTCCAGCACCACCGAATCCTCGAAGGCCTTGACCGAATCCACCAGCCGCAGGCGGCGCCATTTGGGGAACAGCCGCTCGGCCCAGGTGGCCAACCAGGTGAACAGGGCGATGTCGCGCTCGAAGCGGCGCTCGACCCCGGGACGCAGTACCTTGACCGCCACATCCTCGCCTTCGGCGGTGATGGCGAAATGCACCTGCGCGATGGAGGCCGCCGCCACCGGGGTTTCGTCGAAGCTGGAGAAGATCGCCTCGATGGGCTTGCCCAGCTCGGCGGCGATGATGGCGCGGGCCTCGATGGTCGGGAAGGGCGGCAGGCGGTCCTGCAGACCCGACAGATCCTCGGCCACCGCCTCGCCCATCAGATCCGGGCGGGTGGACAGGGCCTGACCCAGCTTGATGAAGGTGGGGCCCAGCTCTTCCAGGGCATTGGCCAGCCGCTGGCCGGGGCGCAGGCTCCGGCTTTCCGGCGACGCGAATTTACCCAGCTGCTCGGCCAGGAAGCGCGGCCCGTCGCCGGCGCCTTCCAGCAGGAACAGGGCGCCATTGCGGGTCAGCGCACGGGCGATGGCAACCAGACGGCTGAGATTACGGACCAACGCGATCATGTCTTACAGCCGCCAGCCGGAATGGATAGCCGCGATGCCGCCGGTCAGATTGCGGTATTTCACCTGCTCGAAGCCGACCGCGCGCATACGCTGGGCCAGCTCTTCCTGCGGCGGGAACTTGCGGATGCTTTCCACCAGATACTGATAGGCCTCGCGATTGCCGGCCACCAGCGACCCGATATGCGGCAACAGCTTGAAGCTGTATTCGTCATAGATCTTGTCGAAGCCCGGCACCACCACCTTGCTGAATTCCAGGCAGAGGAAGCGCCCGCCCGGCTTCAAGACGCGGTAAGCGTCGGCCAGGGCGGCGTCGATATGGGTGACGTTCCTGAGGCAGAAGGCGATGGTATAGGCATCCATCGAGCGATCCGGGAAGGGCAGCGTCTCGGCATCGCCGCAAACCCAGGAAATCCCCGAGGTGATGTTCTTGTTGAAGGCGCGGTCGCGCCCCACCGACAGCATCTCTTTATTGATGTCGCAGACCGTGACCGGGCCGCCGCCCTTGGCCTTGAAGCGAAAGGCGATGTCGCCGGTGCCGCCGCCCACGTCCAGCAAGGTCATGCCGGGGCGCGGATGCAGCCACTCGATCATCGACGACTTCCACAGACGATGGATGCCGGCGCTCATCAGATCGTTCATCAGGTCATAGCGCGAGGCCACGCCGTCGAACACTTCGCGGACGAGGGACGCCTTTTCCTCTTCGCGCACGGTGCGGAAGCCGAAATGGGTGGTCCCCTGGGAATGGGATTCGTTCAGGTCGCTCATGGGCGCGGAGGATAGCCGAAGCCTTGACCGGATGCCATAGCTTCCCCATTCTTTTCCCATGCCCGAGCTTCCCGAAGTCGAAACCGTCTGCCGGGGGCTGGCCGTGGTCCTGGAGGGACGGCGGCTGGCCAAGGTGGATCTGCGCCGCCCCGACCTGCGCATTCCCTTTCCGCCCCATTTCGCCGATCGCCTGACCAGGCGCACCGTCACCCGCATCTCGCGCCGCGCCAAATATATGTGCTGGCATCTGGATGACGGCTGGGTGGTGATCTGCCATCTGGGCATGTCGGGCCGCATGATCATCGGCAAGGATGACGGCGCGGCTCCGGCCAAGCATGACCATGTGGTGTTGGTGACCGATCAGGGCGACAAGGTCTCGTTCAACGACGCCCGGCGCTTCGGGCTGATGGACATGGCCGCCGAGGACAATCTTGCCAATCATCGCTTCTTCAAGAATCTGGGCCCCGAACCCCTGACCGAAGCCTTCGACGGCAAGATGCTGAAAGCGGCGCTGAAGGGCCGCTCCAGTCCCATCAAGCCGGTGCTGCTGGATCAGACCCTGGTGGTCGGCATCGGGAATATCTATGCCAGCGAAAGCCTGTTCCGCTCGGGCATTCATCCCGCCCGCCCCGCCGAAAGCCTGACCGCCAAGGACTGCGCCAAGCTGGCCCAGGCGATCAAAGAGGTGCTGACCGAAGCCATCGCCGCCGGCGGCTCGTCGCTCAAGGATCACCGCCAGCCCTCGGGCGAGCTGGGCTATTTCCAGCATGCCTTCGCCGTCTATGACCGCGAGGGCGAGCCCTGCCCCGGCTGTACCTGCCGCACCGGCGTGCGCAAGCTGACCCAGGCCGGACGATCGACATATTATTGTGACAAGCGCCAGAGCTAGTGGCGTCGCAAAGGCGGGAATGATATGACTTTGCCTATGACTTATCCCCGGTTGCTTCTTGCCGCCCTGGCTTCCGCCCTGCTGTTCGCCGCCGCCCCCGCGGGCGCGGCCGACCCTGCCTTCCTGGCCGAGCTTGAGGATGTCCCCCTGGCGCCCGGCCTGACCGAGAATGCCGGCGGCATGCTGTTCGAATCCCCCACCGGGCGGATCGTCGAAGCCACCGCCGCCGCCACCGCGAGCGTCACAGCCCCGCAGGTGCAGCAGTTCTATATGCAGACCCTGCCCGGTCTGGGCTGGGAGCCCAAGCCCGACGGCAGCTTCCGCCGCGACAACGAGGTTTTGCGCATCGACGTGGATGGCAGCCGCCGCCCCGTGACCGTGCATTTCTCGGTGGTGCCGCAATAGGCCCCGCCGCTCACCAAAACCATAATATGGGGAGTTAACCATGGCCTTCGAGAACATCATCGTCGAGACCAAGGGCCGCGTCGGCCTGATTACGCTGAACCGTCCCAAGGCGCTGAACGCCCTGTCCAACGCCCTGGTGGCCGAACTGGGTCAGGCGCTGGACGGCTTCGAGAACGACGCCGACATCGGCGCCATCGTCATCACCGGCTCGGAAAAGGCCTTTGCCGCCGGCGCCGACATCAAGGAAATGGCCTCGAAGAGCTTCACCGACTGCTATCTCGAAGACTTCATCACCAAGGGCTGGGAAGCGGTAACCAAGGTCCGCAAGCCCGTCATCGCCGCCGTCGCCGGCTTCGCCCTGGGCGGCGGCTGCGAAGTGGCCATGATGTGCGACTTCATTCTGGCCGCCGACAATGCCAAGTTCGGCCAGCCGGAAATCACCCTGGGCATCATCCCCGGCGCCGGCGGCACCCAGCGCCTGACCCGCGCCGTCGGCAAGGCCAAGGCCATGGAAATGGTCCTGACCGGCCGCCTGATCGACGCCACCGAAGCCGAGCGCTGCGGCCTCGTCAGCCGCGTGGTGCCCGTCGCCGAACTGCTGGAAGAAGCCCTGAAGGTCGCCGACCGCATCGCCTCGCTGGGCCGCGTCTCGGTGCTGGCCGCCAAGGAGACGGTCAACGCCGCCTTCGAAACCACCCTGACCGAGGGCGTGCGCTTCGAACGCCGCGTCTTCCACGCCCTGTTCGCCACCGAAGACCAGAAGGAAGGCATGGCCGCCTTTGCCGAAAAGCGCCAGCCCAACTTCAAGAACAAGTAAGGGATCAGCGCCCCTCGGCCCCGGCTTCACCCCCGGACCGAGGGGCGCGATTCGCGCGATTCTTGAGGATAAGCCCCTAAGACTCTGCCCCGATTCATCTTTGACGATTCTAAGGCTTGACGACAGGGGGAAGACAGCCCTATAAACGCGCCTTCCGATTTCGTCCTTACGTTAAGAAGCAGGTTTTAAACATGGCTCATCATAAGTCGGCTAAGAAGCGCATCCGTCAGACCGAGCGCCGCACCGAAGTCAACGGCGCCCGCGTCAGCCGTATCCGCACCTTCATCAAGAAGGTCGAGCTGCTGATCGCCTCGGGCGACAAGGCCCAGGCAGCCGAAGCTCTGCGCGCCGCCGAGCCCGAACTGATGCGCGGCGCCCAGGTCGGCGTCCTGCACAAGAGCACCGCCTCGCGCAAGGTTTCGCGCTTGGCTGCTCGCATCAAGTCGCTCTAAGCGCTCCCAGCGCCTTCGCGCAAGGACATCGGTTAACGGCCACACCCGTGGAAGCGGGCGTGGCCGTTTTCATTTGCGCAAGGGAAAAATCATACTGGGAAAATTTTTCCTTGTTCGCTTTTCGTCTGCTTGCAGCCAGAGCCAAGCATCGCTAGAGTCGGCCCCTGCAACGCCTGAGGCGGCGCTTTTCCTCAGTCAAATGTTCGACTGCTCTGATTCTGCAAGAATCCGAGAGAGGGAAGAGTTGTCCACAGGATATATTTAAAGTGTCGCAAATTGTTCTGGGGAGATTCTCAATCCAGACGCGACGGACTGAGGCTCTTCAGAGTTATCCACAGTCCGCTATTGTTGAGTCCGGGCCGCTGGTTTCTTGGCGGTAACCGCTGAAAAAGAGCATGAGGCGCCAAAGAGCGTCACGGGGTCTTGGGGGACCACGCGCAGAATTGGGGAGTGAGCAGGCAAGACCTGCTCCGGCGAACGGTTAGGGTGAATTCGTGAACGACGAGATGTACCGCGCACAGTGGGACCGCATCCGGGGCCGGCTGCGTGACGAATTCGGGGAAGCCGCTTTTAAAAGCTGGCTCAATCCGCTGGCGCTGGCCGAGGTCCGCGACGGCATTGCCCGCATCTGCGTGCCCACCCGCTTCCTGCGCGACTGGGTCATCACCCATTACGGCGACCGCTTGCGGGCGCTGTGGGGCAAGGAAGACGCCAGCATCACCGAGATCGACATCATCGTGCTGCCCAGCGCCATGCAGGCCTCGGTCTCGCCCTGCAAGCCCGCCCCAATCCCAGCCCAGGCCGCCAGCCCCGACACCGCCAATGCCGCCGACGAGATCGGCGCGCCGCTGGACCCGCGCTACACCTTCGATAATTTCGTGGTCGGCAAACCCAACGAATTCGCCTATGCCGCCGCCCGCCGGGTGGCCGAGAGCGATACCGTGTCCTTCAATCCGCTGTTCCTTTATGGCGGCGTCGGCCTGGGCAAGACCCATCTGATGCATGCGGTGGCCTGGCATATCCGCGAGCGCAATCCCAACCGCTCGGTGATTTATCTGTCGGCCGAGAAGTTCATGTACCGCTTCGTCCGCGCTCTGCGCTATCAGGACACCATGTCCTTCAAGGAGCAGTTCCGCTCGGTCGACGTGCTGATGATCGACGATGTGCAGTTCATCGGCGGCAAGGATTCGACCCAGGAAGAGTTCTTCCACACCTTCAATTCGCTGGTGGACCAGGGCCGCCAGATCATCATCTCGGCCGACAAGTCGCCATCCGACCTGCAAGGCATGGAAGAGCGCCTGCGCTCGCGCCTGGGCTGCGGTCTGGTGGCCGACATCCACGCCACCTCTTACGAGCTGCGCTTGGGGATCATCGGCTCGAAGGCCGAGCAGATGGGCGTCAATGTGCCGGTCAAGGTGGCCGAGTTCCTGGCCCACAAGATCACCAGCAACGTCCGCGAGCTGGAAGGGGCGCTGAACCGCGTGGTCGCCCATGCCCAGCTGGTGGGCCGCGACATCACCCTGGAAAGCACCCAGGAAGTGCTGCATGACCTGCTGCGGGCCAACGACCGCCGGATCACCATCGAGGAAATCCAAAAGCGGGTGGCCGAGCATTTCAACATCCGCGTCGCCGACATGCACTCGGCCCGACGCGCCCGTCAGGTGGCCCGCCCGCGTCAGGTCGCCATGTATCTGGCCAAGCAATTGACCAGCCGCTCGCTGCCCGAAATCGGCCGAAAATTCGGCGGCCGCGATCACACAACCGTCATGCATGCGGTGAAAAAGGTCGAGGAACTGCGGGCTGGCGATTCCTCCTTCGCCGAGGATGTCGAGCTGCTCCGGCGCATGCTGGAAAACTGAAGCTTTTTCAAGCCACTACCCGCTTGCAAAAAGGCTTTTGAAGCGATGCTCTTGTGCTATACTGGCTCCCCTTGAGGAAGGGGGTGCGGAGACGCGCCTGAACCACGCGCGGATAGCCGCCAAGACAGCATCGGAACGCCATGAAGCTCACCATCGAACGCGCCGCCCTGTTGAGGTCGTTGAATCACGTCCAGAGTGTCGTCGAGCGTCGGAATACCATTCCCATCCTGTCCAATGTGAAGATCGAGGGGCGCGACGGCTTCGTGTCGCTGAACGCCACCGACATGGACCTGGACATCGTCGAGCGCGTGGCCGCCGACATTGCCCGCCCCGGCTCCACCACGGCTCCGGCCCATACCCTGTACGAAATCGTCCGCAAGCTGCCCGAAGGCAGTCAGGTCGAGATCGAGCATCTGGGCGACGACAGCCATCTGACCCTGCGCTCGGGCCGCTCCAAGTTCACCCTGCAGGCCCTGCCGGTCGAGGACTATCCGGTGATGTCCGGCGGCGAGCTGCCCTATAGCTTCGTGCTGTCCGCCGACGAGCTGAAGGGGCTGATCGACCGCACCCGCTTCGCCATCTCGTCGGAAGAGACCCGCTATTACCTGAACGGCATCTATCTGCATGCCGCCTCGTCCAGCGGCGTGCCGGTCCTGCGTGCCGTCGCCACCGACGGCCATCGTCTGGCCCGCGTCGAAGTGCCGCTGCCCGAGGGCGCCGCCGGCATGCCCGGCGTGATCGTGCCGCGCAAGACCGTGGCCGAGCTGCGCAAGCTGATCGACGAAGCCACCGCCGAGGTCACCGTCTCGCTGTCCGAGACCAAGATCCGCTTTGCCTTCGACGCCGCCATCCTGACCTCGAAGCTGATCGACGGCACCTTCCCCGATTACGAACGCGTGATCCCCGAAGGCAATGACAAGATCCTGGAAGTCAACTGCAAGACCTTCAGCCAGGCCGTGGACCGCGTCTCGGCCATCTCGACCGAAAAGTCCCGCGCCATCAAGCTGGCGGTGGACCGGGGCAATCTGACCCTGTCGGCCTCGAGCCCCGAAAACGGCACCGCCGTCGAAGAGCTGGAAGCCGCCTATGACAACTCGGCCATCGAGATCGGCTTCAACTCGCGCTATCTGCTGGACATCCTGGCCCAGATCGAAGGCGACGCCGCCCGCTTCGCCATGGCCGACGCCGCCAGCCCGACCGTGGTCCGCGAAGTCGCCGACGCCAGCGCCGTCTATGTCTTGATGCCCATGCGGGTCTGAGCGAAGAAGGACTGACGATCCGTGCTGGCGGTCCACCGCCTGACCCTGAGCGATTTCCGCTGCTATTCCTTCCTTCGGCTGGAGACGGATGGCCGCCCGGTGGTGCTGACCGGCCCTAACGGCGCCGGGAAAACCAACATCCTGGAGGCGTTGTCCTTCCTCTCGCCGGGGCGCGGCTTCCGCCGGGCCAAGCTGTCCGAAGTCACCCGGCGCGGCGCCGATGAGAAAGCCCCCTGGGCCGTCGCGGCGCTGGTGGATCGCCCGGACGACAGTCCGCTGGAGATCGGCACCGGCAAGGAAGGCGGATCGGAACGGCGGTTGCTGCGGATCGACGGTTCGCCCGCCCGCAGTCAGGCCGCCCTGTCCGAGGTGGTCAGCCTGCTCTGGCTGATCCCGGCCATGGACCGGCTGTTCCTGGAAGGGGCCACCGGGCGGCGACGGTTTCTCGACCGTCTGGTGCTGGGCTTCGACCCCGCCCATGCCAGCCGGGCCACCGCTTACGAGCATGCCATGCGGGAACGCACGCGGCTCTTGAAGGAACGACGGTTCGACCCCTCTTGGCTGGGGGTGCTGGAGGAAACCATGGCCCGCCACGGCGCCGCCATGGCCGAGGCCCGCAAGTCCACCGTGGCGCGGCTGAATGCCGCCTGCCGCCAGGGTATCGGGCCCTTTCCGGCGGCGGTGCTGTCGGTGTCGGGCGCCGTCGAGTCCTTGATGGACGAGTTCGCGCCGGCCGACGCAGAGGACCGCTTCCGTCAGGCGCTGGCCCAAGGCCGCCGCCGCGATGCCGAAGCCGGCGGCGCTGTCGAGGGGCCGCACCGCAGCGATCTGCAGGTGCGCCACGGCATTAAGGATTTACCGGCCGAGCAATGCTCGACCGGCGAGCAGAAGGCGGTGCTGGTGGCCATCCTGTTGGGACAGGCCCGCGCCCAGGCGGACCTTCGCGGTCTGCCGCCGATCCTGCTGCTGGACGAGATCGCGGCGCATCTCGACCAGACCCGCCGCGCCGCCCTGTTCGACGAGTTGTGCGCCCTCAAGGCGCAAAGCTGGTTGACCGGGACCGATCATTCCCTGTTCGCCGAACTGGCGGACCGGGCCCAGTTTTTCCGCGTCGACGATGCGTTGGTCGTCGCGGAGTGATGCAAGCAAAGGACTTTTGTCGATGAGCAGCCAGACCGAAACCCAGGACGCCGTGACGAACGACGCTTCCGAGGATTATGGCGCCGATTCCATCAAGGTGCTGCGCGGCCTGGAGGCCGTGCGCAAGCGGCCCGGCATGTATATCGGCAACACCGGCGACGGCTCGGGCCTGCATCACATGGTCTATGAAGTCGTCGACAACGCCATCGACGAAGCCCTGGCCGGGCATGCCGACCGGGTCGACGTGACCTTGAACCCCGACGGTTCCTGCACCGTGCGCGACAATGGCCGTGGCATCCCCACCGACATCCACAAGGAAGAAGGCGTCTCCGCCGCCGAGGTCATCATGACCCAGCTGCATGCCGGCGGTAAGTTCGACCAGAATTCCTACAAGGTTTCCGGCGGTCTGCACGGCGTCGGCGTCTCGGTGGTGAACGCCCTGTCGGAATGGCTGGACCTGCGCATCTGGCGCGAGGGCAGAGAACATTACATGCAGTTCCGCAGCGGCGAGGCCGTGGCTCCGCTGGTGGTGGTGGGCGAGGCCCCGATCACCGACAAGGGCGGACCGCTGACTGGCACCGAAGTCACCTTCTATCCCTCGATCGGCACCAATGGCGAAGCCATCTTCGACACCGTGACCGAGTTCGAGTTCTCGACCCTGGAACATCGCCTGCGCGAGCTGGCCTTCCTGAATTCCGGCGTCTATCTGCGCCTGACCGACAAGCGCACCGCCGAAGAACGCATCAGTGACCTGCATTATGTCGGCGGCGTCCAGGCCTTCGTGCACTATCTCGACAAGTCGAAGCAGGCCCTGCACAACCCGCCGATCGCCGTGATGGGCGAAAAGGACGGCATCAGCGTCGAAGTGGCGATGGAATGGACCGACGCCTATCACGAGACTTGTCTCTGCTTCACCAACAACATCCCGCAGCGCGACGGCGGCACTCATCTGGCCGGCTTCCGCGCCGCCCTGACCCGCACGATCAACACCTATGCCAATGATTCCGGCATCGCCAAGAAGGAAAAGGTCGCCCTGTCCGGCGACGACATGCGCGAAGGCCTGACCTGCGTGCTGTCGGTCAAGGTGCCTGACCCCAAGTTCTCCTCGCAGACCAAGGACAAGCTGGTCTCGTCGGAAGTCCGCCCGGTGGTGGAAAGCGTGGTCGGCGAAAAGCTGCAGCAATGGTTTGAAGAGCATCCGCAAGAGGCCCGCAAGGTGGTCGCCAAGGTGGTGGAAGCCGCCGCCGCCCGCGAAGCCGCCCGCAAGGCCCGCGAACTGACCCGGCGCAAGGGCGCTTTGGACATCGCCACCCTGCCCGGCAAGCTGGCCGACTGCCAGGAACGCGACCCGGCTGGTTCGGAACTGTTCATCGTCGAGGGTGACTCGGCCGGTGGTTCCGCCAAGCAGGGCCGCAACCGCGCCTTCCAGGCCATCCTGCCCCTGCGCGGTAAGATCCTGAACGTGGAACGCGCCCGCTTCGACAAGATGCTGTCTTCCGCCGAAATCGGCACCCTGATCGCCGCCCTGGGCACCGGCATCGGCCGCCCCAAGGAAGATGGCGACCCCGAGGGCTTCAATATCGACAAGGCCCGGTACCACAAAATCATCATCATGACCGACGCCGACGTCGACGGCAGCCATATCCGCACCCTGCTGTTGACCTTCTTCTATCGCCAGATGCCCGAGCTGTTCGAGAAGGGTTATCTGTACATCGCCCAGCCGCCGCTCTATCGCGCCAAGCGCGGCCAATCCGAGGTCTATCTCAAGGACAACCGCGCCCTTGAAAACTATCTGATCGACGGCGGCCTTGGGGATGCGGTGCTGAAGCTGCATGGCGGCAGCCAGTCCGCCGGCGCCGATCTGCGCGCTTTGGCCGATCAGGCCCGTCAGGTCAAGGCCCTGCTGGGCAATCTGTCGCGCCGCGTGCCCATGAAGGTCATGGAACAGGTCGCCATCGCCGGCGCCTTCAACACCGCTCTGCTGACCGACAAGGCTCTGGGCGAGCAGACCGCCTCCTACTTGGCCAAGCGCCTGGACGCCCTGGAGAACGATCTCGAAAAGGGCTGGCAGGGTCGGCTGGAGGAAGGTGACGGCTTCGTGCTGTCGCGGACCTTGCGCGGCGTGACCGAGCATCATCATGTGGACGCCGCCCTGCTGCGCAGCCCCGAAGGCCGCAAGCTGGACGAGATCGCCGCCAAGCTCCAGGAAACCTATCTGCACGCCGCCGAGCTGGTCTCCAAGGACAAGGGCACCCGCATCATCGGTCCGGTGGCCCTGCTGGACGCCATCATGGAAACCGGCCGCAAGGGCATCTCGATCCAACGCTATAAGGGCCTGGGCGAAATGAACCCCGGCCAGCTGTGGGAAACCACCCTGGACCCGAACGTCCGCTCGCTGCTGCAGGTCAAGGTCAGCCATATCGAGGAAGCCGAGGAAGTCTTCTCGACCCTGATGGGCGACGTGGTCGAACCCCGCCGTGACTTCATCCAGCAAAACGCCCTGAAGGTGGTCAATCTGGACGCGTAACAGGTTCCTGAACGTCACTCACATCACAGGATGACGCATAAAATGAAATCGGCCGCCGGGGAACCGGCGGCCGATTGTGTTTGTAGTGCTTTCCTAAACTGATGCCAAAGGCTCAAACGCCCGCATGTCCGGATGAACCATCCGCTTAGACCGCGCGCAGCTCTTTCAGGAAGCTCTCGACCTCGCCCTCCAGGCTATTGCTTTCCTTCAAAAGGTCTCCGGCTGCCGTGAAGACCCCTTGCGCCATGCGGCCGGTATCGGCGGCGGCATGCGCGACGCCGCCGATATTGCTGGCGACCTCGCGGGTTCCGGCATTGGCCTGCTCGACATTGCGGGCGATCTCCGCCGTGGCCGCTCCTTGCTCCTCGACGGCGCTGGCGATGGACGAGGACATTTCACCAATGCGTTCGATGGTACGGGCAATGGCTTCTATCGCCGACACGGCAGACCGCGTTTCCGACTGAATTGCCGCCATTTGCGCGGCAATATCCTCGGTGGCGCGTCCGGTCTGGCCGGCAAGGTTCTTGACCTCGTGGGCAACGATCGCAAAGCCCTTGCCCGCTTCGCCGGCACGCGCACTTTCGATGGTGGCGTTCAAGGCCAGCAGATTGGTCTGGTTGGCGATGGAGTTAATCAGATCGACGACTTCGCCAATCTTTGCGGTGGCATGCTCAAGCCCGGCAATCATGCCATTGGCCGAGGCGGCCTCGGCCTTGGCCGTCGCCGCCACCGAAGCGGCTTCGGTCACCTGGCGCGAAATTTCATGGATCGCCGCCGTCAGCTCGACGCTGGCCGCCGACACCGTCCCGACATTGGCCGAGGCTTGCTCGGTGGCCGAAGCCACGGCGGCGCTCTGGCGCTGGGTCTGTTCGGCATTGGCCGACAGATTGTCGGCGGCGTCATGCAGCACGCGCACGGACGAATCGATGGCCGACGAGATCCCACGAATCCGACCTTCGAGGGAATCCGCCATGGATAGCATAACCTGACGCCGCTCTTCACGCGCCCGAGCTTCGCTTTCCAGCTGCTCTTGGCGCAGGCGGGCATTGTCAACGGCTTGCTCACGGAACACCTCGACGGCTCGGGCCATATGCCCGATCTCGTCATGGCGCTCGTTATCCAGAACCTGGATTTCCGTCCGGCCATCCGCCAGCTGCTTCATGATGGTCGTCAGACGGGTGATCGGGCCGGTGATATTGCGGGAGACACCGCGCAGCACCACGATCGCCGTGCCCACGACGACGACGAACAAGAAGCCGCCGACCGCCCACTGCTTCTGCGCATCCAACGTGGCGATGGCCTGGGCATTGGTGATCAGATCCTGAGCCAGGATATCTTCGACAGCCTTCAGCCCTTCGATCCGCTTGGTCGCCATGGCGAACCACATGGGGCCGGTGACGTCGCCCACCGTTCCAGAGGCGATGCTATCCACAGCCACTTGCCGCAGCTTGACCAGATCGGCCCCGGTTTCCGCCTCGTTGGCGCGGAACTTGGCGAGGATCGCTTCCGGCGCGGTCATGGCGAAGGAGGCAAAGAAGGCATCCTGCGCACCAGACAATCCGCTCAGACGGCGCAAGGCCGGGCCATCGAATTTTCCAGAGGCGAAGGCGCCGCCTCCAGCCGCCCGCTCTTGCCCGGCCCGTTCCTTGCCATGCAGGAAATTGATATAGGCCGCCGCTTCCTTGGCGATCTCGGGATCGGCGGCAGAGGCTGAAATTCCCTCGATTTCTCGCAGCAAACCGGAGATGGCCTGGGTGTAAGGCCCAGCAGCCGTCGGGCCATCCACAGCCAGCGCGTCAACCTGTTGACGCAGGGGCGGAAGCTTGGACAAAGCGTCGGAGGTCTTGGCCATCTGTTGCAAAAGATTTTGGTCGGCCGAATCCTTGATACCGGTGACCGCCAAGGAATAGTTGCTCAGAACCTTGTCGCTGGCGCCCCGCTGATCGCGCAGCTCGGCAGAAAACTTCTCGCCCTTGCTGCCCAGGAAGACGGCGGACGTCCCGCGCTCTTTCTGCAACTCATGGACGACGCTGCCGACCACCGTCGAGAACTGGACCATGCCCGACACCCGGTCCGCATTCACCACCTTGGCGTGCGTGTCGAGCACGAACAGAATTCCCATCACAGAAATGACGGACAGCATGAAGGATACCAGCGCCAACAAGCGCCAACGAATGGTCAGGTTGGACATAACCGCCCCTGTAAACATATGGTTGCGCAACAATGGCGAAAAGTTGTCGAAAGTCAAGAATATGACAACAGCCCATTTGTTAGGCTCATAGTAGAGTATGCGCAAAAAAAACACACACATCATGCTGCGCAACAATACCATTCCGTATTTTTTACTAAGCCAAAACCCATGACAGGAGGCGCCCTGTTTTTCTAAAAATACTCCTTATTTGAATTATTTTAATAAGCAATACGCCAGCGCGGTCAGGATTTTTCTTTTGATAAACTCAATGCCGCACAGCAGTGATGCATATTCTTATTATAAGTATTGAACACAAATTTATGCCGCCACAAAACTCCTGCAACTTACGATAATTATCGCATTATTATTTGTGCATATTCGCCAAAATAAGCAGACACTGCTGATGGTCTTTTAACACCACAGCCAACCGCCTCACTTCAGCTGGCAGCCTCAATTGCTGCGCGAGTTCAGCCCGCCGACACCAGGGATTGATCAAGACAGCAGAATGGTGCCCAGATGCTTTCTCAGCTTGGAAAGACACACCCGACACAGGCAGCCGCCCCAGAGCCAGCTCATATATTGGGCATAATAATGATGCCGCCTATATGAGGTGAAATTATCAGCAGCTATGGCGGAATATATCAATTTATTGGCTGATATTATCAAGTTATAGCCGCGCCGCTAGGGCAGTGTCAGGTCAGGTAATGACCGGGTGCCCCAGCCGCGTTCAGAGGATGAGGCACCCCTACTCAAGGATGCTGGCCCATGCCCCTGAATCTCGCCCATATGAATCAGCTGGATGCGCGGAACTATTATACCGCCACCAAGAAGAGCGATATCAGCTTCCCCCGCCTGCAGGCCGATCTTGAAGCCGATGTGGTGGTGATCGGCGGCGGCTTCTCCGGCATCAACACGGCCCTGGAGCTGGCCGAGAAGGGCATCACCAATATCGTCGTTCTGGAGGGCCGCTATTTGGGCTATGGCGGCACCGGGCGCAATGGCGGCCAGGTGATGGCGGGCATCGGCCATGACTTCGATCTGATCAAGAAGCATGTGGGCCGCGAAGGGCTGGAGGTCTTGTTCAAGATCGCCAATCTGGGCGCCGGCATCATCAAGGACCGCTGCGCCAAATACGACATCGATGCCGATTTCCGTCATGGCTACGGCTATATGGGCTTCAACAAGCGCCAGGAGAAAACCCTGCGCGCTTGGTACGAGGAATTCCGCGCCATCGATCAGGAATCCCAGATCGATTTCCTGACCGGCGCGGACGTTCGCAAGATGATCGGCTCGGAGGCCTATAGCTGCGGCATTCTGCATATGGGCGGCGGCCATGTGCATTCCCTGAACCTGCTGCTGGGCGAGACCAAGGCGCTGGCGTCCCATGGAGCGCGGATCTTCGAGAACAGCCCGGTGATCGATGTCAGTTATGGCGATCGCGTCACCGTCCGCACGGCGGCCGGCAGCGTGCGGGCGCAAAAGCTGCTTTGGGCCTGCAACGGCTTTTTGAACAATCTCGAACCCGAGATTTATGGCCGCACCATCAATACCTATGCCTTCCAGATCGCCACCGAGCCGCTGTCGGACGAACTGATCGAGCGCGTCAGCCCCATTCGCGGCGCCTATAGCGACATCCGCCCGGTGATCGACTATTTCCGCGTGACCAACGAAAACCGCGTCCTGTTCGGCTCGGCCACCCGCTGCGTGGAATATCTGCCCCAGGATCTGAAGGCCTGGAACCGGGAGCTGATGCTGAAGATCTTCCCCTATCTCAAGGATGTGAAGATCGACCTGGCCTGGGGCGGGCCGCTGTGCTGCAGCGCCAATCTGTTCCCGCAGATCGGCACCCTGAAGAACCGCCCCAACGTCTTTTATGTCCAGGGCTATTCCGGGTTCGGCGTCACCCCCAGCCACATCGTCTGCAAGGTGCTGGCCGAGGGCATGAGCGAGGGCTCGGCCCGCTATGACCTGATGAGCGCAATTCCGCATGTCAATGTTCTGGGCAAGGAAACCCTGCGCCCGGCGGTGATGACGGCGGCGAAAACCTGGCACCAGCTGTCGGGCTATTTCAATGGACGCCGCTAACCCGCGGCCTCTTGCTTCACGAAAGAAAGGATCAAACGAATGACGCCGATCAAGCCCGGTCATGTTCCCGCCACCCTGTCCTCTTGGGGCACTGTGGCCAATCTGGGGTCCGAAATCCTGTCGGGCGAATGCGCCGCCTTTGGCGACATGCTGTTCGGAGCCCCGGACTCAGCCGTCAGCTGCGGCTATTTCCGCTGCACCAAGGGCAGCTTCCGCATGGTCTATCCCTTTAACGAACATGCCACCGTGGTCGACGGCACCGTCACCCTGACCAATGAAGCGACCGGCGTGAGCGTGACCTATGGTCCGGGCGAGGGCTGGTTCATTGAAAAAGGCACCTCGATCCTGTGGGAGATCGAAAGCGACAGCTTCACCAAGAATTACTTCGCCGTGGTCTGATCGACGACAAGTCCGCCCCTCTTGCCCTAATCAGGCAGAGGGGCTTTTTGTTCATCCGCCGCATCCCGCAAGGACTGCCGGAGCTTGCGCGGCGACAGGGCGAACCAGCGCTGACAGGCGCGGGTAAAGCAGGCGGGATCGGCATAGCCCAGCATCAGCCCGATCTCGGTGATCGGCTTGCTGGTCTGCCCCAAATATTGATAAGCCAGATGCCGGCGCTCTTCGTCCTTGATGGCCCGAAAGCCCGAGCTTTCATTCTTCAGCACCCGCTGCAGGGTTCGCACCGACATCCCCGTCGCCGCCGCCGCCTTTTCCACCGTGGGAATGCCATCATTGCTGGGCAGATGGTTGCGCAACAAGCTGCGGACCTGATCCCCCATATTCCGCCGTTCGCCCTGCTGGCCGCGCATCATGGCGACGTGATGCAGGAAGAGCGCGGCCATGCGTTCATCCATCTGAGGATTGCGCAGGCTCAGATCACTGCGGACCAGCACCACGGCGTTGCTCGGCTGATCAAAATAGAGCGGGCAGCGGAACAGGGCGGCATGGGAGGCGATATTGGCCGGGCGCGGATGTTCGAAATGCACCTCTTCCGGCACCCAGTCCTTGCCGGTGATGAACCGCACCATCTGGCAAACCATGGACAGCGAGAACTCAGCATCCTGCCGCCGCTGACGAATGCGGTCATCGTCGATGCGATATTCGAAGAAGGCCCGCTGGTCCTCCATGCGCAGACAGGAATGTGTCCGGTCCTGCACCACCCCCACATGGGTGGATAGGCTGTGCAGCGCTCGCCCCAAGTCAGCCGAAGACGCGAACAGCAAGCCCACCGGTCCCAGATTATAAGGCGTCGCCGCCCGCCCCAGGCTCAGGCCGAAATCCGGATTCTCCGCCACACGGGCCGCTTCCTCGAACAGCTCGATATAACGCCGCAGCGGAATTTCCGCATAAGGATCGTCCAGCCAGCTTTGCGGAATGGCGCAGCGGCGGATCAGGGTCTGAATCGGCAGCCGACGCTCCTTCAATCCGTCCAGGACGATCTGCAGGAAGGAGGACAGGACCATGGGTTCCGGCAAGGGCATCGATCACTATCCTGATTTCAACTGACGTAAAATATCAATTATTTGCCATAAAAAATCAAGTTAAGACGGCAACGATCCCATAGCCTGCTCATTATCTGAGCTTTTAACGACAACAGCTTGCCTGTGGTCAAAAAATGCTCACAGAATTGAGTCCGATCAAGCAGGCCCTGGCGCACCGCGTCAGCCTGGCGCGGCTCAAGGAAATCGGCGCGAGGAGGGATTGCCCCGAAATCGCACCCGGACTTGACCAGGCAGCCGCCAGGACTGACGGATCGGCTGCGCAGGAATAGGGAACAAGGAACATGACAGAAGCCTGCGCCATGGCCCCGGCGGCCCCTTCGCGAAGCCAAGAGCTGCGCAAAGGCGCCTTGGGGGTGTCGGCAATTACGTTCTTCGTGGTCTCGGCGGCGGCACCCCTGACGGCGGTCGCCGGCGGGGCTCCCATCGCCATGCTGATGGGCAATGGCGCCGGTCTGGCCGGAGCCTATCTGCTGGTCACCCTGGCGGTGCTGCTGTTCAGCGTCGGCTATACCGCCATGGCCCGCAACATCTCGAACTCGGGCGCGTTCTATGCCTTCACGGTGCAGGGCCTGGGCGGGATCATGGGCGGCGGCAGCGCCATGGTGGCGCTGGTGGCCTATAACGCCATGCAGGCCGGCATTTACGGCATGTTCGGCGCGGCAACCTCGACTTGGCTAGCCTCGACCTTGGGCTTGACCGTTCCTTGGTGGGCCTGCGCCTTTGCCGCCATGGCCGCCATCAGCGTGCTGGGCTATCGCAATGTCGATCTGTCGGCCAAGGTTCTCGGCCTGCTGGTGGCCGGCGAGTTCCTGGTGGTGCTGATCCTGGACATCGCCATTCTGCGCCAAGGCGGCGATGCCGGCCTGAGCCTGGCTCCCTTCAGCCCCTCGGTGGTGCTGAACAGCGGCAGCCTGGTGATTGCCGCCCTGTTCGCCTTTGCCAGCTTCGTCGGCTTCGAGGCCACCAGCATCTATAGCGAAGAGGCGCGCGAGCCTCGCCGCACCATTCCTCGCGCCACCTATCTGTCGGTTCTGCTGATCGGCGCGTTTTACACCTTCACCACCTGGTGCATGGCCAATGGCGAAGGCATCGACAAGATCGCCAACACCCTGAAGGGTCTGCAAGACCCCACCACCTTCCTGTTCCTGCTGTCCGACCGCTATGTCGGCCCCGGACTGACCCAGGCTATGAGCCTGCTGTTCATCACCAGCCTGTTCGCCGCCTTGCTGGCCTTCCACAACGCCGTCGCCCGCTATTTCTTCGCCCTGGGCCGCGAGCGCCTGCTGCCCGGCTATCTGGGCAATACCCACGACATCCATCAGAGCCCGCATCTGGGATCGGTGGTGCAAAGCGTCGTGGCCTTTCTGCTGGTGGGGCTGTTCGCCGTCACCGAGCAGGACCCGGTGCTGTCGCTGTTCTCGTGGCTGACCAATATCGGCGCGCTGGGCGTGATGCTGCTGATGGCGGTGACCTCCTTCTCGGTGGTGGCCTTCTTCCGCCGCAACAGCCATCTGGAAGGCGGCGTCATTCACACCAAGATCGTGCCGCTGCTGTCGGGCCTGCTGCTGACCGGCATTTCCTGGGCCGCCATCAAGGATTTCGATGTCCTGACCGGCGCGTCCAGCATGGTGGCCTCGGCCCTTCCGGCGACATTGCTGGCGGCCATGATCTTCGGCATGGCCCTGGCCTCGCGCCTGAAGAAAATCGCGCCCGACTTCTATGCTGAACTGGGGTCTCATCGAGACTGACAGTTCGGCGGACGGCTCCGCCTCCCCTCCTGTCCGCTTGCCATGCCGACGGGAGGCGGGGCTGTCCAGCACGGCCCTAGCAGAAGCGAATCAGCGCATGCCGCTTCTTGCCCGCCGATAACTGAACGCTGTTCCCGGCCTTGGCGGTCAGCTGGGCTTTATCGTCGGCAACCATATCGCCGTTCATCCGCACGCCCCGTCCGGCCAACAGACGCCGGGCCTCGCCCTTGGAGGCCGACAGGCCGCAGAGCACCAGGGCCTCGACAATCCCCAGTCCCTCCTCGGACGCCGGAACCTCGGTAACCGGGACATCCTGACCGCTGGAGCCTTCCTCGAAGACCTTGCGGGCGGTTTCCGCCGCCGACAGCGCCGCATCTTCTCCATGCAGCAGGGCGGTGACTTCGTGGGCCAGGATCTTTTTCGCCTGATTGAGCGCACTGCCGTCCAGCTGCTCCAGCTCGGCAATCCGGGCCTCCGGCAGATCGGTGAACAGGCGCAGGAAGCGCCCGACATCCGCATCTTCGCTATTGCGCCAGAATTGCCAGAAGTCATAAGGCGACAGCCGATCAACGTTCAGCCACACGGCTCCCTGCGCCGTCTTGCCCATCTTGTTGCCGGACGCGGTGGTCAAGAGCGGCGTGGTCAGGCCGAACAGCTCGCGTCCTTCGACACGACGGCCCAGGTCGATGCCGTTGACGATATTGCCCCACTGGTCCGAGCCGCCCATCTGCAGGCAGCAGCCAAAGCGCCGCGACAGCTCGACGAAGTCATAGGCCTGCAGCGGCATGTAATTGAATTCCAGGAAGGTCAGCGGCTGTTCGCGCTCCAGCCGCAGCTTCACCGAGTCGAAGCTCAGCATGCGGTTGACCGAGAAATGCCGGCCAAAATCCCGCAGGAACGCAATATAGCCCAGCCCATCCAGCCAATCGGCGTTGTTGACCATGACCGCGCCCGTCGGGCCGTCGTTGAAATCCAGATAGCGGGTAAAGACCTTGCGGATGCCGGCGATATTGGCGGCGATCTGGGCGTCATCCAGCAAGGGACGGCTGGTGTCGCGGAAACTGGGATCGCCGATGCGGGTGGTGCCGCCGCCCATCAGAACCACCGGACGATGGCCCGCCTGCTGCAACCGGCGCAGGGACATGATGGACATCAAATGCCCCACATGCAGGCTGTCGGCGGTGGCGTCGAAACCGATATAAGCGGTCACCGGCGCCGGGCCGGACAGCTTGTCATCCAGCGACGCCAGATCCGAACATTGATGAACCGCCCCACGGGCCACCAGGCTTTGCAGGAAGGCCGAGCAAAGGCCGGGCTGACTTGTCAGCTCAGAGGCAGGGGAAGAGGGAGTATCAGACATTTGTGCTCTCCGGTTTTCTGGTCCGGGGCACAAACCTTGATCACATCGCCGCCGGGAACCAGCAGCTCAGTTGATCGACCATGACCAATCCGCCGCCTATGCAGGCAGCGAATAATACGACGATGAAAAAAGGCGCATCTCAGTCATGGTGATTACTTTATGAGCCTGGACGCCCGTATCGTCAAGCGCCAGATCGTCATCAGCCCCTCTTGCGTCATAGTCCTTGCAAAGTGCGGGCGGATGTGGGCAGTCTGGGCTATTCGAATTCGTTGGGCCTTCCCCAAGGCTGCCTTTGGCAGCAGGTTTTCCCTGGACTACCCAAGACTGATTTGACGCATCCTGCATGTGGCATGGTGCAACGCCAGACTATGGGAGACATGATATGTCCACTGGCATCGTGAAATGGTTCAACGCCACCAAGGGCTATGGCTTCATCCAGCCGGAAGACGGTTCGGCCGATGTGTTCGTGCACATCACCGCCGTCGAACGCTCCGAGATCGACCAGCTGCTGGAAGGCCAGAAGGTCTCCTACGACCTGGAACGTGGTCGTACCGGCAAGATGGCCGCGATCAACCTGCGCGCCGCCTAAGGCAGGTTCCGCAGTGACGCTCAAGCGTCTACGTCATGGGGTGGAGGCCGTTGCGGCCTTCACCGCATGGGGTCTTTTTGCCGCGCTTCCCGTCGCGGCGGCATCCGGCCTTGGTGGCTGGATCGCCCGTACAGTTGGGCCATATCTGAAGCCCAGCCACATCGCCCGCACCAATCTGCGCCTTGCCTTCCCCGAGATGACGGATGCCGAGATCGAGCGCACCGTGATCGAGGTGTGGGACAATATGGGCCGCAATGTCGGCGAATTTCCTCATCTTCAGACCATCGTCGCCCATCGGCTCGAAATCATCGGCGGCGAACATATCGCGGCGCTGGGGCCGGACAATCGTCCCGGCATCCTGATCGGCGCACATTTCGGCGGCTGGGAGCTTTCGGGCCCGCTGGCCGAGCATCTGGGCGTGCCGGTGCATGTGGTCTATCGCGCCCCCAACAATCCCTGGATCGACTCCTTGTTCCGCAAGACCCGTGGCGGTCTGGCGGCCCGCTTCGTACCCAAGGGCGCCCATGGCGCCCGCCTGCTGATGTCGGTGATGCGCCAGGGCGGCCATCTGGGCATGCTGGTGGATCAGAAAATGAATGACGGCATTGCCGTCCCCTTCATGGGCCGCATGGCCATGACCCCCCCCGCGGTGGCGACTTTGGCGCTTCGCTTCAACTGCCCGGTGGTTCCCGGCCGTATCGAACGGCTGCCCGGCGCCCGCTTCCGCGCCATCATCGATCCCCCCCTGCCCTTGCCCAATAGCGGCGACAAGCAGCAGGACAGCCTGACCATGATGACCGAGATCAATCGCATCATCGAAAGCTGGATTCGGGAAAAGCCCGGCCAATGGCTGTGGCTGCATCGGCGCTGGCCGAAATAAACGAAACCAAGGCGCTGGAAATCTACCAGAAAGATTTCCGGCTATAACTTTTGTCTAGACCTTCATCATCTGGATGAATTTTCCTTTGGTTCACTGCCCAAGCCTGCCGCGCTGTCTTAACAGAGCGCAATAAATGTGCGATTATTCCACGCTCGAATTCCCGCCTGAAGCAAGTGAAGGCAGAGCATATGGTCTCGAGTATCGCGCCGTCTGGAACCTGGTCGCAGATCGTCAACGGTCTTCAGTCTTCCAATAGCCTCCACCTCGACGCTTCGTCCGGCCACGACATTGTCGTTCCCGGCGGCTCTTTCCTGCTGACGGCGCAATTCCATCGCTCGGGCGGCGACTTGATCCTGGTGGGCAAGGACGGCCAGGAAGTGGTGGTCCAGG
>Ga0228698_1000223_pt1 | contig 49709 bp, 46 predicted proteins | sample McNCre117_Aug_MG_FD_178015 | JGI IMG/M metagenome (GOLD analysis project Ga0228698, IMG submission 178015) | Freshwater microbial communities from McNutts Creek, Athens, Georgia, United States - 1-17_Aug_MG | ecosystem: Environmental > Aquatic > Freshwater > Creek | place: USA: Georgia... | reverse complement strand
GCGCACCTCACCAGCGAACTGATGAAGGCCCTCACCCAGACCTACATGCTGCACATCCCATACCGGGGCGCGGCACCCGCGCTGACCGATCTGCTGGGTGGCCAGATTCAGCTGTTTTTCGATGCGCCCACGGGCCTGATTCAGGCGGGCAAGAGTGGCCGAGTGCGGTTGATTGGCGTCTCCAGCGACAAGCGCCTGCCCGCCGTGCCCGAGGTCCCCACCTTTGTGGAGCAGGGCATTCCCGGGTTGATTGGCAGCACCTGGGCCAGTCTGATTGCCCCTGCGGGTACGCCGCGCGACATCGTCAAGCGCATGTCGGATGCGGTCAATGCCATCATCCGTAGCGAGGAAACCCGGGCCAAACTGGAAGCAATGGGCACCTTCGCCGAGGGGACGTCGCCCGAAGCCTGCGACGCCTTCATCGAGGCCGAAACCACCAAGTGGGAAAAAGTCATCCGCCAGGCTGGGGTGACGCTGGATTGACGCAGGAGTGGTACTTGGCGGCGCTTGGAGCTTTTCTGGGCGCCGGTTTCTCAACGATTGAGCCACCTGGGAAGACCGAGATCAAGGAAATTGGTTTCTCAAAAAATTTGAATTCAATCGTCAAATCCAATCAATTTTGATGAACATTGACCTGCATAAACTGCAGGCATGTCACAAGCAGCTTCATCCAATTTCGTAGCGCAGCAGCCTCGGTACACCGGCGTGGCCATGCTGTTGCACTGGGTCATGGCGCTGGGCCTTATTGGTCTGGTGGGGTTCGGTCTGTACATGACCAGCCTGCCGTTCTCACCCGTTCGCCTCAAGTTCTACAACTGGCACAAATGGGCCGGCATGACGCTGCTGGCCTTGCTGGTGCTGCGGGCGCTGTGGCGCGCCACCCACCGCCCGCCGGAGTTGCCGCAAGCCGTGGCTTCTGCCATGCCTGCGTGGCAGCATCTGGCTCACCACGCCACCCATGTGGGCCTGTACGGTTTGATGCTGGCTGTGCCTTTGCTGGGCTGGGCGTACAGCTCTGCGGCAGGCTTCCCCATTGTGTGGTTGGGCGTGCTGCCCCTGCCCGATTGGGTGCCTGTCAGCAAGGAGCTGGCCGATGCCATCAAACCATTTCATGCCCTCAGTGCCTGGGCTTTGGTGGGCCTGGTTGCCCTGCACGTCGGCGCGGCGCTCAAGCACCAGCTGATCAACAAAGACGGCTTGTTGCTGCGCATGTGGCCTGGTCGCGGCTGACACCACGGCACCCAAGTCCACTGGCTTTGCTTCCCTTTCACGCATCCATTTGTTGCGCGCTCTGCTCACCCAACCCATTCAAGGTGTCTGTCATGTTCCGTCCTGTTTCTGTTCGTTCTGTTGCCACCGCTGCACTGGCTGGCCTGACCCTGCTGGCTGCGGCCACTCCCGCGCTGGCCCAGCAAAAGCTGGTGCCCGCCCAAAGCAGTGTGGGCTTTGCCATCAAGCAAATGGGGGTGCCTGTAGAGGGGCAGTTCAAGGCGTTCGATGCCCAGGTGGCGTTCGACCCGGCCAAGCTGGCCACCAGTCGCATCGTGTTCTCGGTGGACACCGGCAGCGCCACCATGGGCTCCAAAGAAGCCGATTCCGAAATGCCCAAGCCGGTGTGGTTCAACGTGGTCAAGTTTCCCAAGGCCAACTTCGAGTCCGGTGCCATCAAGGCATTGGGCGGAGGCAAATACGAGGTGGCAGGCAAGCTGACCATCAAAGGCAATAGCCGCGATGTGGTGGTGCCGGTGGCACTGGCCCAAACCGGCAGCGGTGCGGCACTGGCCACCACCGCCACCGGCACGCTGACCATTCCACGCCTGGCCTTCAAAGTGGGCGAAAACGAATGGGCCGACACCTCCATGGTGGCCGACGAGGTGCAGGTCAAGTTCAAGCTGGCCCTGACCGGGGTGTCAAAAATCTGATTTTTTTCGGTAGCTGAAAGCGCATATCAATCAAGCGCTAACGGTATTTTTTGTTCTTAAAAACTTCTAGGAGTCTTTCATGCGTTCTTCTTTGCTGACCCTGGCCGCCTCTGCCTTGGTGACTGGTGCCTTGTTTGCCGGTGCCGCCCATGCCGAGCCCGTCACCTACAACCTGGACCCCACCCACACCTTCACCAGCTTTGGCTACAACCACCTGGGCTTGTCCAGCCAGCAAAGCAAGTTCAACAAAGTGACCGGCACCGTCACGTACGACAAAGCCGCCAAAACCGGCGCGGTGGACGTGACCATTGACATGAAGTCCGTGAACACTGGCGCAGCCGTGTTCGACGGCCACATTCAGGGCGAAGACTTCCTGGATACCGCCAAATTCGCTACCGCCACCTTCAAATCCACCAAGGTGGTGTTTGAAGGCGACAAGCCCGCCGCTGTGGAGGGCAATCTGACCATCAAAGGCATCACCAAACCGGTGACCCTGACGGTGAGCCACTTTGTGAACACCGAGCACCCCATGATGAAGCGCGATGCCATTGGCGCCAACGCATCGGTGGTCATCAAGCGCACCGAGTTCAATGCCGGTAAGTACGCCCCTTACGTGGGTGACGATGTGACCATCACCCTGTCTCTGGAAGCGTTGAAGCAGTGATGCAGGTGGACAGGCCTCTGGGTGAGGTCTGTTGCACGGGGCCGGTCTGAGCCTGCCCGTCTGTGGCGTTGAGCGTCAGGCTGCGGGTGCCTGGGCTTGAACATCACGCCGGGCTTTGGCCCGGTTGAGAATGGCTGCTGCTTCGATGGGGTGCAAACCGTGGGCGTCTGCAAAGGCGGTCACGGTTTCGCCGCTGGCTTCGAAGGCTTGCAGCAAGGCCTGGTCTTTGGCCAGCCAGGCCGCCAGTTCGCCCATGGCGTTGTCCAGCAGGGCGTTGGCTTCCTCGTTGCCTGTGCGCACCAGCTGGGCATAGTCCAGCGGTGCCAGGCCAGAGGCTTCGGCTCCTTGCAGCATGCGCTGGCGCAGTTCGGGCTTGAGGTCTTGCTCTGTGCGTTGCTGGCGGCGCTTGAACACCTCCACCAGCGCATGGTGCTGGTGTTCAGGGGCCACGGCTTCCACCGCAACGCCCGATAAATCGTGCCGCTGTTGGCCAGAGGCCATGGCCGTCAGATAGCGGGTGGAGCGGGTGTGCAGACCCAGTGCGGTTTTCAGTTCGTCTTTTTTCAGGTCTTCAGGGTGTGCAGCCAGCAAATCCTGCAGCATGCCGCGCTTGAGCGGCAGCAGCCGTTGGCCGAACAGGGCCGGGTACAGGCTGGCCAGTTTTTCCAGCAGCGGGTGCAAATGCTTGATGGGGCGGGGGGCTTGCCGCGCTGCGCCACCCTGGCGTTGATGGCCATTGCGCCCAGGGCTGCCGCCTCGATTGGCGTTGCCCTGGCTTCTTGGTTGACGCTGGGGCTGGTTGTTGGTGGGGGCACCATGCCCGGCATGGGCCGCTTGCACGGCAGCTTTGGGTTCGGCAGGGGGAGTGGGTGTAGCGCTCTCGGTCATGTCACTGGGGCCAGAAGTGGGCCGCTGAAATGGGGGAAACCCTCAATCATGCCAGCATGGATGACTCAAGTCAGGACATGCAGCGGCAAGTCATGTTGACTTGCCAATATGGCCAGTTGTTCCCGTGTGTTTTCGGCAAAAAAGCGGGCCAAGTGAAGGGCGGTGTCTGGTGCACGCAGGTCGGCACCTGGTGCCAGGCCTGCCACTTGGCAAAGGCGCTGGGCAAAGTGAGGCTCCAGTGCGGCCACGGCCACGCGCCCGTCGAGGCAGGGGTACATGCGATAGCCAGCGTGCCTCCCTCCCACGTCGCCTTGCGTGGTGGTGAGTTGCCAGGTTCGTGGCAAACCCAGCCATGCCACGGCATCACTCAGCGCCACTTGATGGTGGCTGCCTGTGCCGGTGTGATGGCGGGTCATGAGTGCGGCCAGCACGGCTTCGCAGGTCAGCAAGGCCCCGCCCATGTCGGCAAACAAGGTTGGGGGGAGTTCCAGCCCGGTGACCAACCCTTGCTCGGCCATGTAGGTCAGGTCATGCCCGGGTACTTCGGCCAAGGGGCCTGGTGCTCCCACAATTTCCACCAGAATGAGTTGAGGGTGCCGCTCATGCAACGCCTCCCAAGGCAAACCCAGCTTGTGCAGCGCCGAAGGCCGGAAGGAGGTGAGCAGCACATCGGCCGTTTGCAGGTGCTGGTGCAGGGCATCCAGATCCTGCGGCGTTTTGAGGTTCAACACCTCGGTGGGAATCCCGTTGTGCAAGGTGGCGTGGGCCTGCGGGCTGTATGTCTGCATGGGGTCGCCTGATGGTGGATCGATCTTCAGGCAGCTGGCACCCAATGCATGCAGCCGCATGAGGGCGGCCGGACCGGGCAAATTCAGTGCCAGGCTCACCACCTTCAGGTGGGACAGGGGCAAGGGTCGGGTGATGGATGAGGTGCTCATGGGCGCATCCTATGCGAGGTGGACGTGCGATGGATCATGGCCCGTAGAACCTGCGTTGTCATGGCGTTGTCACACATCCATCACACGCCCGTCATGGTTGATTTTCAGAATTTCTGAACATTCAAAGGAAAACACCATGAGAGAGCTGCCTACCCCCACCTTCGATGTGTCCAACCTGGTGAAGTCACCGTTGACCTCGTTGTTCACCGCCCGTACATCCGTTTCATTGCTGCCGGTTGGAAACCCCGTGCAACCAGTGGTTGAATCCACATCGCCTGTGGTTCCGGCACCGGTTGAGCTGAACGTGCGGTGGGCACGCCACTTGGATGATGTACGCGCTGCCCAGGCCTTGCGTTACCAGGTGTTTGCACAGGAAATGGGCGCCAGGTTGTCCACTCCGGTACCGCTGCATGACATCGACCTATTCGATGATTACTGTGAACACCTGCTGGTGGTGGATGCAGCCAGCAACACGGTGGTGGGCACCTACCGAGTGCTGACACCGACGCAGGCACGCCGGGTAGGGAGCTTCTACTCCGACACCGAATTCGATTTGACCCGCTTGCGCTCGTTGCGGGAACGCATGGTGGAACTGGGCCGCAGTTGTGTGCATCCCAATCACCGCAGCGGTGCCGTCATCATGGCTCTGTGGGGTGCGTTGGCGGACTTCATGGTCCGTAACCAGCTGGATACCATGATCGGCTGCGCCAGCATTCCCATGCAGCACCAAGGCCCGAATGGATGGGTGGAAGGCGGGCAGGCAGCGGCAGCCATCTGGCACCGTTTGCGACAGACCCATCTGGCTTCGGTGGAATTTCATGTTCGCCCCCGTTTGCCGCTGCCGGTGGACGATGTGGCGGTTGACCCTGCCATTGAGCCGCCTGCGCTTATCAAGGGTTATTTGCGTCTGGGGGCGAAGGTGTTGGGTGCACCCGCGTGGGACCCCGACTTCAATACCGCCGATTTGCCGTTGATGATGCGCATGGCCGACATGTCACCCCGATACCGAAAGCATTTCCTGAAAAGCTGACAAACGGTTGAAGCCATGAAAAGCTGGGCTTTGATGTTTTAAAAACAAGAGCTTAGAATTCATACTAATAAAGCGGTAGATCAGGAAAATCTATTGCATTTTTTCCACAATGACCGCATTGCCTCCGTCCACCTCCATCGAGCCCCCGGCCAGTTTGTCCACATCCGTCCCGCAGCAGGCAGAAGCTGCGGCCGAGTCTGAAGTGGCTGATTCATCAACCGGTGGAATGCCTGAACCCAGTTTGTCTTCTTCATCGGCTCAAACGGCCCGACGGGCTCGCCAACAGGTGGCACAGCAGGTGACACCCAAGGCTATGCGGCCGGCTCCCGCAGCGAGTCAGCCACTGGTGTTGCTCGACCGGGATCAAAGCATTTTGAGCTTCAACGAACGGGTTTTGGATTGGGCTCGCCGACCTGAAGTGCCGTTGCTGGAGCGCCTGCGCTATTTGTGCATCGTCTCTTCCAATTTGGACGAATTTTTCGAAGTGCGGGCCGTGTTGCACATGCCCCCGGTGCTTGCGCCAGTTGTGGTCACTGAACAACGCTCGCATTCCACAAAAGACGCGCGCAAAGACACCCCACCCCCTCTTCAACAGGGCCTGTCTGCAGGGCAGGCTTTGTTTGCCCGTGCCCATGCCTTGGTGGCCGAGCAGTACCGCATCTACAACGACGAACTGCTGCCTGCGCTGGAGAAAAAAGGCATTCGGCTGCTGACCCACGGCCAGCGAACCGCTGCACAAAAGCGCTGGGTGCGCGACCATTTTGTGCGGGAGGTACAGCCCCTGCTGGTGCCGGTTGGCCTGGACCCGGCGCATCCGTTTCCCCAGGTGGCTAACAAATCGCTCAACTTCATCGTTCGTCTCAGCGGGCGGGATGCGTTCGGGCGCGAAAACGAGGTGGCCATTGTCAAGGTGCCGCGGTTCTTGCCGCGTTACTACCGGGTGCCGTCGGCCAAAGGGTCGCGGCAGCAATGGCTGGTGTCCATTTCCAGCTTGATCCGTTCGCATTTGGTGGATTTGTTCCCGGGGCGCCAAGTCACCGAGTTTTCGCAATTCCGGGTCACCCGCCATTCCGATCTGGCGGTGGATGAAGAAGAAGTGAAGAACCTGCGCACGGCCTTGCGCCAGGGACTGCAGCAGCGCCATTACGGGCAAGCGGTGCGGCTGGAAGTATCGGCCGGTTGCTCGGCGTTTTTGCAAGGTTTTTTGTTGAAGCAGTTTGGCCTGCCCGAATCTGCGCTCTACCGGGTGCACGGGCCGGTGAATCTGGTGCGGCTCAACCAGCTCATTGACTTGGTCGATGCCCCTGCCATGCGTTTTGACGCCTACCGACCCGGTTGGCCGCAGCAACTCACACCGGGGCAGCCCATTTTTGAACGCTTGCAGCAGGGCGATGTGCTCATTCACCAACCCTACGAAGCCTTTGATGCGGTGCTGGCTTTCCTGCGCGAGGCGGTGGAAGACCCCGACGTGCTGGCCATCAAGCAAACCATCTACCGCACCGGTGCTCGCTCGGAGCTGATGGAGCTGTTGCGCGAAGCGGTGCGCCGTGGCAAGGAAGTGACGGCGGTGGTGGAGCTGAAGGCCCGCTTCGATGAAGAGGCCAACATCAACTACGCCGAGCGGCTGGAGTCGGTGGGGGCACAAGTGGTGTACGGCGTGGTGGGCCTCAAAACCCACGCCAAGATGATGCTGATCACCCGGCGCGAGGCCAAGCACGAGGGTCGCCAGGGGCACCGTGGCGGCCACGCTACCGGGCACCACCTGGTGCGGTATGCCCATGTGTCCACTGGCAACTACAACCCTAGTACAGCACGGTTGTATACCGACCTCAGCATGCTGACCGCTGATCCGGCCCTGACGCAGGACATCGAGCAGGTGTTTTTGCATTTGGCCAGTCAGAACAAACTGGGCAAGCTGCACAAGGTGTTGATGGCGCCGTTCCAGCTGCACAAAGCCTGTCTGGAGTGGATTGCCGCCACCGCCAAGGCCGCCCAAGCCGGGCAGCCCGCCCGCATGGTGCTGAAGATGAACGCGCTGACCGATGTGGCGCTGGCACAGGCCCTGGCCCACGCTTCACAGCAGGGCGTTCAGGTGGAGCTGATTGTTCGCGGGGCCTGCATCCTGCCTGCCGGTGTGTCGGGTGTGACGGACCGGGTGCGGGTGCGATCGGTCATTGGGCGCTTGCTGGAGCATTCCCGGGTGTTCTGGTTCCAGGCAGGCGAGCGGGAGGAGCTGTGGCTGTCCAGCGCCGACTGGATGAACCGCAACATGATGCGTCGTGTGGAGCTGGCCTGGCCGGTCACCGATCCTGCTTTGCGCCAGCGTGTGCAGCAGGAGTGCCTGGATCTGTACCTGTCCGATACCCAAAATGCCTGGGATCTTCAACCCGAAGGGCAGTACCGCAAGGCCCGGGACGAGGGCAAAGCCCGCAAACCAAAACTTTTGGTGGCACCAGCGCCGGTATGTGCCCAGGCCGCATTGATGCAGCGCTACGGCTTCAACCCAGGTTGACGCCGAGCCGAACTCCCACTTTGGCCCAAGCATGGGCCTCTTCCTGCAACAACCAGGCCGATTGGGGAAATCGCTTGGCCCAGCCTTCTGGGGCGGTCAGTTTGGCCTGGCGGTTTTGATATTGGAGCGTCAGCGCCCGGTGGTCGGGGTCTCGCCGGGCATGGCACAAAGCCACGGCCAGGCGCAAGGCCAGCAATTGCTTGACCAGTAGTTCGTCTTGGGCAAGCCAGGTTTCCAGCTTGCGCAACTTGCCACGCTGACCCAACACCAGTTGGCTCATGCGTTGCAGCTCGACCATGGAGAAGCCCGGTGCGTCCACGTGTTCCAGCACATAGGCGCCGTGGTGGTGCATGTCGTCATGGGAAATGTGCACACCCAACTCATGCAGTCGGGCGGCCCAGTTCAGTTTGCGTGAGTGTTTTTCGTTTTGTGCGTTGGTGGTGGCAATTTGTTCGAACAGGCCTGCAGCCACCAGGCTGACCCGGGTGGCCTGGGCTGCGTCCACGCCAAAACGGCGGCTGAGCCACTGCACGGTGCGTTCGCGCAGGTCGGTTTCGTCGCTTTCACGGGCGATGAGGTCGTACAGCGCGCCCTGGCGCAAAGCTCCTTCGGCGGCCAGCATGTGGTCGATGTTGAACAGGTCGAAAATGGCCCGCAGCACCGACAGTCCACCGCCAATCACGAGTTTGCGGTCGTCTTTGATGCCTTCCAGCCGCACGTTGTCAGCGCTTTGGGCTTTGAGCAGCTTGTCGAGTAGCCAGTCCAGGCTTTCGCGGGTGATGACGTCGCCATCGCGCCCGTTGGCGGTGAGGGTGTCGGCCACCGCACCCACGGTGCCCGAGGAACCGTAGGCCACATCCCACTGGTCACGCGGAAAAATGTCCAGCGCTTCGTCCAGCACCGCTTTGGCGGCAATTTCGGCGGTGCGAAACGCCTCGGGGGTGAAACGGTGATCGGCAAAGTAGCGCCCGGACCATGACACACTGCCCAGCCTGAACGACTCCATGGCCCGCGGCTGGAAGCCCCGGCCCATGATGAGCTCGGTGGAGCGGCCACCCACGTCCACCACCAGCCGGCGTTCGTCGGACTGGGGCAGCAGGCGGGTCACGCCCTGGTAAATCAGCCGCGCTTCTTCCAGGCCGGAAATGATCTCGATGGGAAAGCCCAGGATCTGCTGGGCCCGTTCGGTGAACACCTCGCGGTTGCGGGCCTCGCGCAGGGTCTGGGTGGCCACTGCCCGCACCTGGGACTTGTCAAATCCTTTTAACCGTTCGGCAAACCGGGCCAGGCATTCCCAGCCGCGCTGCATGGCCTGGTCGCTGAGGGTTTTGTCTTCGCCCAGTCCGCCGCCTTGGCGCACCATTTCTTTCAGGTATTCCACCCGCTGAATGTGCCCGTTCTCGTAGCGGCCAATTTCCAGTCGAAAGCTGTTGGAGCCCATGTCCACTGCTGCCAGCAAGGTTCCGTCATTCATAAAGTTGAGGAGGGTGTTCCGTTGTTGGACGGGGAGGATAGCACCGGGTGCTGGTTGAATCGGTGGCGTCACAAAGGTTTCAATGAGATGTCACAAAGCAGTCATATTTGGTTTTCAGAATGCGTGCATCCGATCAACAACCCTGTGTATTTGCCATGAAACGACTGTTCCTGAAATCTGTAGCCGCTGCGGCGCTGGCTGTGTCTTGCGTTGCTCCAGCGCTGGCCGCCGACATCACGGGTGCCGGTGCCACGTTTCCATTCCCCATTTATGCCAAATGGGCCGAGGCCTACAAGGCTGCCACAGGCACTGGGTTGAACTATCAGTCCATTGGCTCTTCGGGTGGCATCAAGCAAATCCGGGCCAAGACGGTGACGTTTGGCGCATCCGATGCGCCGCTCAAGGGCGATGAGCTGGAAAAAGACGGCATGGTGCAGTTCCCTGCCATCATCGGCGGCACGGTGCCGGTGGTGAATCTGGAGGGATTCAAGCCTGGCGAACTGAAGGTCTCAGGCACAGTACTGGCCGAGATGTATCTGGGTCACATTGCCAAATGGAACGATGCCAAACTGGTGGCGCTGAATCCTGGCAAAAATCTGCCAGATCAGCCGATCACCATCGTCCACCGGGCCGACGGTTCGGGCACCACTTTCAACTTCACCGACTACCTGACTGCTGTCAGCAAAGAATGGGCTGACAAAGTGGGCAAGGGCGCTGCGGTCAAATGGCCTGCGGCTTCTTCGCTGGGTGGCAAAGGCAACGAAGGTGTGGCCGCCAACGTGAACCGCGTGAAGGGCGCCTTGGGCTATGTGGAATACGCCTATGTGAAGAAGAACAACATGAATTTTTTGCAGTTGCAAAACGCTGCTGGCAAATATGTGAGCCCTGATGACACCACCTTCGCTGCTGCAGCGGCTGGGGCAGATTGGTTCAGCGTACCGGGCATGGGTATTTCCATGGTGAATGCCAAGGGCGACGGCAGCTGGCCCATCAGCACCGCCTCCTTCATCCTGATGTACAAGGAGCCGGCCAACAGCGCCGAATCAGTCGACGTGCTGAAGTTCTTCGACTGGGCGTTCAAAAACGGTAAAAAAATGGCCGAAGATCTGGACTACGTGCCGCTGCCTGATGCCCTGACTGCCCAAATTCGCACCAAGGTCTGGAACCAGATCAAGCAGAAATAAGCCTTCTGCTGCCGCACGGTTGCCTGTTGCCATGAACCAAGCCATGACCTTGCCTTCTCCTCCTGTGACTGACACGGCCCCTTCCATTCGCATGGTGGAGGTGGCCCAGCGTCAGCGTTGGCAGGATGCGTTGTTTCACCGGGTGACGCAACTGTTCTCCCTGCTGGTGCTGCTGGCGTTGGCGGGCATCATCGTGTCGCTGTTCATGCACGCATTGCCATCGTTCCAGAAATTTGGAATGGCCTTTGTGTGGCGGGTGGAGTGGGACATCGTCAACGAGGAGTTTGGTGCGGCCATTGCCATTTTTGGCACCCTGGCCAGCGCGGCCATTGCCTTGCTGATTGCCGTTCCGTTGGCGTTTGGCATTGCGCTGTTTCTGACCGAAAACTGCCCGGTGGCGTTGCGGCGCCCGCTGGGTACGGCCATTGAATTGCTGGCGGCGGTGCCGTCCATCATTTATGGCATGTTCGGGCTGTTCATTTTTGCACCGCTGTTTGCACAGTACGGACAGCCGGCGCTGCAATCCACCCTGGGGCAAATGCCGCTCATTGGGCCGTTGTTTGGCGGTGCGACCAATGGCATTGGCATTCTGGCGGCGGGCATCATCCTGGCGTTCATGGTGTTGCCGTTCATTGCGGCGGTCATGCGGGATGTGTTTGAGATTGTTCCGCCCATTCTGCGCGAATCGGCGTATGGCTTGGGCTGCACCACCTGGGAAGTGGTCCGCAAAGTGGTGTTGCCGTATACCCAGAAGGGTGTGATGGGCGGTGTCATGCTGGGTATGGGGCGAGCCCTGGGCGAAACCATGGCTGTGACCTTTGTGATTGGCAATGCCAACCGGTTGCCCACATCGTTGTTTTCTCCGGGTACTTCCATTGCCGCGACCTTGGCCAACGAGTTTGGCGAGGCGGCTGACTTTCACATTTCGGCGTTGTTTGCCCTCGGCTTCATGCTGTTTGTCATCACCGTGGTGGTGCTGGCATTGGCCAAATGGTTGATTGTTCGGTCTGAAAAAGCCCGTGGCGCTTGATGAATAAGAAGTGTTAGCTATGGAATTAAATAATTTCAATCAAGCGCTGTATCGCCGTCGCCAACGTGCGAATGCCATTGGCCTGGGGCTTTCCATGGGGGCCATGGGCTTGGGGCTGGCGGTGCTGCTGTGGATTTTGGGGGTCTTGTTCTACAACGGGGTGTCTGCACTCGACTGGAACCTGTTCACGCAATCGACCCCCGCACCAGGGTCTGAGGGTGGCGGGTTGGCCAACGCGATTGTGGGCAGCCTCATGATGCTGGGTTTTTCCGTGCTGGTGTCCACCCCGGTGGGCATTCTGGCGGGCATCTATCTGGCGGAATACGGTGATCAGAGCAAAACGGCTTCGGTCACGCGCTTTGTGACGGACATCATGCTTTCGGCGCCATCCATTGTGCTGGGCCTGTTTGTGTACGCAATTGCCGTGGCGCCATTCGGTGGCTTTTCCGGTTGGGCGGGCAGTTTGGCGTTGTCGCTGATTGCGGTGCCGGTGGTTGTGCGCACCACCGAGAACATGCTGCGCCTGGTACCTGGCAGTTTGCGTGAAGCGGCGTTTGCACTGGGTGCTCCACGCTGGAAGGTGTCGCTCATGGTGACGCTCAAGGCGGCTCGCAGCGGTGTGGTCACCGGTTTGCTGTTGGCCATTGCCCGCATCAGCGGTGAAACAGCCCCGTTGCTGTTCACAGCACTCAACAACCAGTTTTTCAGCACCAGCATGGACAAACCGCTGTCCAACCTGCCGGTAGTGATTTTTCAATTCGCCATGAGTCCTTACGACAACTGGGTGCGTCTGGCGTGGGGTGGGGCGCTGCTGATCACGCTGGCCGTGCTGACGCTCAACATTGTGGCTCGGGTGTTTTTCAGAGATTCCACCAAACAATGAATTCCTCTACTTCTACCGAAGCCCAATCCGGGCGAAACGCCATCGAGGTGCGCAACCTCAGCTTTTATTACGGAGCCTACAAGGGGTTGCGCAACATCCATCTGGACATCCCAGAAGGCAAGGTCACAGCCTTCATTGGCCCATCAGGCTGTGGCAAATCCACCCTGTTGCGCACGCTGAACCGCATGTACAGCCTGTACCCAGGCCAACGGGCCGAAGGCGAAATTCTGCTGTATGGCCAGAACATCCTGGACCCCAAGCAAGATCTGAATCTGCTGCGCGCGCGGGTGGGCATGGTGTTCCAGAAGCCCACCCCCTTTCCCATGTCCATCTACGACAACATTGCCTTTGGGGTGAAGCTGTACGAGAACCTGTCCCGTTCCGACATGGATGACCGCGTGGAATGGGCGCTGACCAAAGCCGCGCTGTGGAGCGAAGTGAAAGACAAGCTGAACCAAAGCGGTTTGAGCCTCTCTGGCGGGCAGCAGCAGCGTTTGTGCATAGCCCGTAGCGTGGCGGTCAAACCTCAGGTGCTGCTGCTGGACGAGCCCACCTCGGCGCTGGACCCCATTTCCACTGCCAAGGTGGAAGAACTGGTGCACGAACTCAAGACGGACTACACCATTGCCATCGTCACGCACAACATGCAACAGGCTGCGCGTTGCTCCGACTACACCGCTTACATGTATTTGGGCGAGCTGATGGAAGTGGGCGAAACCAAAGAGTTGTTCTTCAAGCCCAAGCGCACGGAGACCGAGGACTACATCACAGGAAGGTTTGGTTGATCATGGGCGATCGTCACATTTCAAGCCAGTTCGACACCGAGTTGAATGGGATTTCCAGCAAGGTCATGGAAATGGGCGGGTTGGTGGAATCGCAGTTGCGCGAAGCCATTTATGCCTTTACCGAGTTCAATGCCGATGCAGCCCAGCAGGTCATCGACCGCGAAGCACTGGTCAACCAGTTCGAGGTGGACATCGACCACGATGTGTCTTCCACCATCGGCCGTCGCCAGCCCACCGCACGCGATCTGCGCATGCTGCTGGCCATGTCCAAAATCACCGCCAACCTGGAGCGCACCGGCGACGAAGTCAACCGCATCGCACGCATGGTGAGGCTCATCATTGAGAGCGGTGCTGCCCGGCTGTTGCCCAGTTCCGATTTGAAAACCGCTGCCAACATGGCTTCGGATCTGCTGCGTCGCTCGCTGGATGCTTTTGCACGCCTGGACACGGCCGCAGCTTTGATCATCATCAAGGCCGATGGCCAGCTTGACCAAGAGTATGACGGCTTCTTGCGCAAGCTCATGACCTACATCATGGAAGACCCGCGCACCATTTCGGCCAGCCTGAATTTGCTGTTTCTGGCCAAAGCCATTGAGCGCATTGGTGATCATGCCAAGAACATGGCCGAATGCACCATTTACGTGGCCAACGGGGCTGATGTGCGTCACATGGACCCCAGTTCTCTGGACACGGTAGTCAGATGAAAAACATTCCGCGTGTGTTGGTAGTGGAAGACGAGCCGGCCATTGCCGAGCTGATTGCTGTCAACCTGCGCCACAATGGCTTTGCTCCGGTGCTGGCGATGGACGCCGAGTCGGCACGCAGGGAGGTGCAGGCGCAAGTGCCGGATGTCATTCTTTTGGACTGGATGCTGCCTGGAGAGAGTGGCGCATCTTTGGCCCGCAGTTGGCGAGCCAACGAGCGGACACGGCATGTGCCCATGCTCATGCTCACCGCCCGAAGTGATGAAGCCGACAAGGTCACTGCGCTTGACGCGGGGGCTGACGACTACATCACCAAGCCGTTTTCCACCAAGGAGTTATTGGCGCGCATTCGTGCTGTGCTTCGCCGGCGGGCTCCCGCGCTGACTGAAGAAGTGCTGGAAGTGGGTGCTTTGCGGTTGGACGTAGCCACCCACCGGGTGTCGTTCCAACAGCAGGATTTGAGGTTGGGACCCACGGAGTTCAAGTTGTTGCATCACCTCATGAAAAACGTCGAACGGGTGCACTCGCGTGCCACCTTGCTCGATCGGGTGTGGGGCGACCATGTGTTCATCGAAGAACGGACGGTGGATGTGCACATCAAGCGCCTGCGCGAAGCCCTGTGCGATGCAGGGGGCATGGTTGAAACCGTGCGTGGGGCTGGTTATCGTCTGACGGCCATGGCCCGTTTGGAATCGCCCGTGCTGCAGCCTTCAGAAAAGGCATGAAGGTGGTGCGACTGCTGCAGTTGCTGGTGTTCATGTTGACCGCATCAGGTTGGTGGTTGTGGCATCAGGCCTGGATGAATGCTTGCTTGGGTCTGATGGCTGGTGCCGTCACCTGGTTGCTGTGGGACTCCCTGAAACTGCAAACCCTGTTGCGCTGGGTGAATCGCAGTCACGAGGTGTCCGAACCCCGTCTTTCCGGCCGGTGGGGCGAGCTGGTCGATCGCATTCGCAAGTTGCGCAAGGGTTTGGAGCAGCAGCGGCTGGAGGCCGATCAACGATTGACCGAATTCATGGAGGCCATTCAAACCTCGCCGAATGGTGTCGTGCTGTTGGATGCCCAAGGGCGCATCGAATGGTCCAACCGGACTGCCGCCGATTTGCTGGGCATACAGCCCGAGCGAGACAGCGGTCAACATGTCACCAATCTGGTTCGCAACCCGGTGTTCAGTGCGTACTTGCAAGGGATTGACCATTCCAAAGAGGTGCTGATGGAAGGTGCAGGGGCTACGCCAAGCTCCCCCAGAACGTTGGCCGTGCGGCTGCACAGCTATGGGGCCGGGCGCAAATTGTTGCTGACGCGCGATGTGACCGCCCAGCAGCAGGCCGAGCACATGAGACGGGATTTCGTGGCCAACGTTTCTCACGAAATTCGCACGCCGCTCACGGTGCTCAGTGGTTTTGTCGAGACGCTCCAGACACTCGATTTGGACGAGGCCGATCGCCATCGATACCTGGATTTGATGGCGCAGCAATCCCATCGGATGCAAACCCTGGTGAGCGATCTGCTGATGCTCTCCCGGTTGGAAGGCAGCCCGTTGCCTGGACGACAGTCGCACTTGCATCTTCCAACTTGGTTGGAAGATCGGGTGACCGAGGCGCAAGGCCTGTCATCGGTGTTACCCGGTGGGGGGCATGTGTTTCAGTTGCGAGTGAAAGCAGATGCCGATTTATTGGGCAATCCGGATGAGTTGACCAGCGCGGTGTCGAATTTGCTTTCCAATGCGGTGCGATACACACCGGCTGGTGGGACGATCTCATTGGAAACCGACCGGACGGCTTCTGGTGGCTTGGAAATCTCGGTTTCTGACACTGGGCCAGGCATCGCACCCGAGCACATTCCACGGTTGTCCGAACGTTTTTACCGAGTGGACCGCAGTCGTTCGCGTGACACAGGGGGAACAGGGTTGGGGTTGGCCATCGTCAAGCATGTGGTGCAACGCCATGGTGGGCAATTGCAAATTGAAAGCCAATTGGGTGCAGGTGCGCGTTTTGCGCTGCTGTTTCCTGCAGATCGGATTGGCTGGCGTACCTGACCCGTGTGGGCACATCAGTGGGTAGTCGCTGTGAGTGATTCCGGCTTTCGTTGCCACAAAGACAGTGTTTCTTTGTCGTCTGTCAGGCGGGAAGAGCGCACCAGCAATACCCAGTTAGGGTGGTCGTCAAACATTTCCTGATCTTGCTGATGGGACGCAATCAGGTACTCACACACGGCCGTGGCGGGGGTGCCACGGCGCATTTGCAAGTTGGCTTGCCATTGCAGTGCGGCCAGCTGGGCCTCCTGGAGGTTCCAGCCTGTGGCACAGTTGCCCGCCGGAATGTCTTTGGACAAACGGCTCATCATGCCGCTGTAGCCTCGAGCATGGTTCAACAGCGGCAGCCAGAGTGTGGTGAGCAGCAACCAACCTAGCACGGCACCCGATGCAGGAATCACCAAACTTTTCCACATGGCCGTGGGATGATGAGAGGTTCGCCATGTCACCACCCACAGCCATGCCAAACTGGCTGCAACCGCCAAGGCAAATGCCAAGGGCTCGAAGGTCGGAATGAAGCCTGGTGCCAGGCGCGCCACGTTGCGCGCTGGTGTGGCGGGTATGCCGGTTTGCATCGCAATCCAAACCACCCAGATGGCCAATGCACTGAAGCTGAAAAAAAGCAGAGAAAACCAATCGATCAACGCACCTGCGCTTCGCTTCAACGTGGGCAATGCAAATGCAGCCAAAACCGCCAGTGGTGGAAGAATCATGAGCAGGGTTCGGTCAGACCCTCCATCCAGAATGCTTGCCAACACACCCGTACCGACCAAGCTCATCGGAATCCCGATGTGACCGCTGCGTAGTTGGTGCTTCCATTTCCAAGCGGTCCACATGGCCAGCGGCCAAGCTGGCCAGGTGAACCAACTGACGAGCTGTAAGAAGGCCATGGGGTCGGTGGAAGCCCATCGACTGCTGCTCCAACGCAGGGTGAGGGGAGACCAAGCAGCCAGGCACAGCGTGAAAAAGGCGATGCACAGTGGCCATCCCCACCTCTGCCAGCTTTGGACTTGGTTTAAGGGGTGGGGACTGAACGCCCAATAAACAGCCCATACCGTGAGTCCCCCTGCCAACGCCCACTGATGGGTCAATGACAGCACCGCTGCTCCAGTGGCATGCCAGGCCCACCATCGCCAATACGGGTGTTTGGTACGGGTGTTGAACAACTGACTGGCGCCGAGCAACATCAGCGCCACGGCCATGGCCCATAAAACTGCTGGGCCCACCTCATGGGAAATTTGTGCAAATCCCAAGCACGCCACCAGGGCCAAGGCGGCGGAATCCGCCACAGAGCGAGCGTAATTCAACGGACTGGCTTGGCCACCGAACGCAAAAGCCATGGGTTGTGCTGCAGGCGTCAACGCGAATCGGAATGTGGCATGCCATGTGGCATACAGCGTCACCAAAAGGGCCAGTAGTGTGGGCAATTGGTACGCCCATGTGGCTCCAGCTGGTGCGAGTTGTAACAAGGCGGCGCCCAGCGCATAGAGCAGAGGGGCCGGATCTGAGATGGGCAAGCCAACCAGCGTAGGTTGCCACCATGAACTGCCACCCTGGGCGAGTTCCATCATGGCAGCAAAGGACAGTACGTCTAGCGTTTTCCATGGTTCCCGGCCGACGTAGCCGGGTAGCACGTACACCACGCACAGCAACCACAATGCCCATCGCGAAAGTGGGGTGGCCGCTGCGGTGGGCACCATGGCTGGGGACTGGGTGGAAAGCATGGTCACGGAAGGTGATTTTGCTGCGGGTTCAGGCAAAAAAAAAGCCGACTGGGTCGGCTCTTTTGGTGGGTGGATGTGTGCTCACTTGGAAGCGGCAGCTGCTCCACGTGCAAAGCGATTGCGGAATTTTTCCACGCGACCACCCATGGTGTCCACGCTCTTTTGGGTGCCTGTGTAGAAAGGGTGCGACTCACTGGAAGTATCCAGCTTGTACAGAGGCAGTTCACGGCCATCATCCAGCTTGATGGTTTCTTTTGTGTTGGCGCAAGAGCGGGTCACAAACTTGAATCCATTCGACAGGTCCAGGAAACACACTTCGCGATAGTTGGGGTGAATGCCCTCTTTCATAACACTTCCTTAGGTTCAGGCGCGGCAGCCGGCTGGTTGATCATGGTTTCCCAAAGAGACACAACGCCACTTGCCACAAACAGGGCATTTGCCCCAGGGTTAATGCGTTCAATTTCTTGAAAGCATTTCAGAAAAGACTCTGATTATCGCATGAAGCAGTTTGTGCTCAAGGGGTGTCAGCCGCCACGGCGCATCATGTCGAAGAATTCGTGGTTGTTTTTCGTGGCCTTCATGGTCTTGACCATGTGCTCCATGGCTTCAATTTCGTCCATGTTGTAGGTGACCTGGCGCAGGATGCGGGTTTTTTGCAAAATCTCCGGTGCCAGCAGCAATTCTTCGCGGCGGGTTCCGCTGCGGTTCAGTTGAATGGCTGGGAACACGCGTTTTTCGTACAAGCGGCGTTCCAGGTGGATTTCGCAGTTGCCGGTGCCTTTGAATTCCTCAAAAATCACCTCATCCATGCGGCTGCCTGTGTCAATCAATGCGGTGGCAATGATGGTCAGTGAGCCGCCTTCTTCAATTTTGCGCGCGGCGCCGAAGAAGCGTTTGGGGCGTTGCAGGGCGTTGGCGTCTACACCGCCTGTGAGTACCTTGCCGGACGATGGAAGCACGTTGTTGTAAGCACGCGCAAGGCGCGTGATGGAGTCCAGAAGAATGACCACGTCCTTCTTCAATTCCACCAAACGCTTGGCGCGTTCAATCACCATTTCTGCCACGTGAACATGGCGGGCGGCAGGTTCATCAAACGTGGAAGCAATGACCTCGCCGCGCACGGTGCGCTGCATCTCAGTGACTTCCTCTGGCCGCTCATCCACCAGTAGCACCATCAATTCCACGTCTGGGTAGTTGGATGTGATGGCATGGGCGATGTGTTGCATCATCACCGTTTTGCCGGATTTGGGCTGGGCAACGATCAATGCACGCTGCCCTTTTCCGATGGGTGCAATGATGTCGATTACGCGGCCGGTGATGTTTTCGTCGCCTTTGATTTCCCGTTCCAGCTTCATCTGCTGGTTTGGAAACAGCGGGGTCAGGTTCTCAAACATGATCTTGTGCTTGTTGTCCTCTGGGGGCAAGCCGTTGATCTTGTCGAGCTTGGTGAGTGCAAAGTAACGTTCCCCATCTTTTGGGGTCCGAACTTCGCCTTCAATCAGATCGCCGGTGTGCAAGTTAAACCGGCGGATCTGGCTGGGGGAAATATAAATGTCGTCTGTGGATGCGTTGTAGCTGGTGTCCGGGTCACGCAAAAACCCAAAGCCGTCTGGCAGCAATTCAAGCACGCCACTCGCAAATACCTGTTCCCCGGCACGGGCCCGCTTTTTGATGATGGCAAACATCAATTCCTGTTTGCGCATGCGGCCGGTGTTTTCGATTTCGAGCGCTTCGGCCTGTTTGACCACTTCAGAGACGTGAAGGGCCTTGAGTTCGTTGAGGTGCATGGCAGTCCCGTGACGTTGTCGTCGTCTGAGGGGGATGGAGGATGTGAAGGATGGGAGGTGGCCCGGACGCGGGCCGACGTTGAGGAGGGGCGAACCCTCGGGAGCAGACGGTGATGGGCCTGGTCCGGCTGGAGCGCGCTACGCTCCAAATTTTGATCAGGCGAGTTGCTGGTCGATGAAAGCGGTCAACTGGGCTTTACTCAGCGCGCCCACCTTGGTGGCGGCAAGCTGGCCTGCCTTGAAAACCATCAAGGTTGGAATGCCACGAATTCCGTACTGTGCTGGTACTGTGCGATTCTCATCGACGTTCAGCTTGGTGATGGACACTTTGCCTTGGTAGGCTGTGGCCAATTCGTCCAGAATGGGGGCAATCATTTTGCAAGGGCCGCACCATTCGGCCCAAAAATCCACCAGCACCACGCCGGGTTGCTGCAGCACATCGGCGTTGAAGGAACTGTCGGAAACGTGTTTGATGAGTTCGCTGGCCATGGATAAATGGGGTTCAGATATCGATTAGCTGCTTATTGTGACAGAAACGTCTTTGTGCATTCAATTCGGAGCTTTCAGCCACTCCGTTGCGTCAAGCGTTGGCCTGGATTTTCAGAGACATTCGAGTGGAATTCGCCTCAACTCGCAGCTATGTCTATTTCTTTCGGTATTTGGCTATGCCCATGGTGCATGTCTACCGATCACTCATGTGGCTGACCCCATCTGAACCGGAGCGGCCAGGCCGCGCAGGTACACCGCCAGCGCCTGCTGGGCGGAAGCTTCCAGGTCAAAGGTATCGGGGGCTACCAGCCAAGACTGGATCAGCCCGATCACCAGCGCGTGCATGCCGTTTGCCGCCACGTCAGCAGGCACCGGCAACGCCAAACCCTGGCGCTGGAACGACGACGCGATGCCCAGCCGCATCTGCTCCACACAGCGCACATAGGCCTGGCGGTGCCGTTCCTGCACGGCCAGCAGTTCGTCCACATATTCCACTTTGAGCGTGGCCACTTCGAACACGCGGCGGGTGCGCGCGTTGTGGGTGATGTTGTGCATCACGTCCAGAATGGACTGCACGATTTCGTTCAACGGGTCCAATACCTCGTTGTGGGCATGGACACACAGCGCATCCTCCATGGGCAGGGTGATGCGGTCCATCATGGCGTTGAACAAGTCGGCTTTGTTCTTGAAGTGCCAGTAGATGGCCCCGCGGCTGGTGCCCGCCGCCTGTGCAATGTCGGCCAGCGAGGTGCGTGACACCCCTTTGGCCGCAAACACGCACTCGGCAGCGTCCAGCAGCTGCTGGCGTGTAGCCCGGGCATCTTCTTTGGTTCGTCTCACGTGATGGATCGTTTTACCGTGCGTTTACAAAAGGCCGATTGTGCCGACAAGCAAACATACATTCGTGAATGTATACTGAATTGGTCATCTATTCGAAAGCCACACCATGCACGACCCACACCACCTTTTTTCAGTTCCACGGGAGCCGCGTTCATGGGCCCCCCGCGTCACGTGGCTGGCGGTGGCGGGTTTGTCGGTTTCTGCGTTGCTGGCGGGTTGCGGGCAGGGGGGCTCAGGCCCTGGGCCAGCGGGTGGGGGCATGCCGCCTGCCGAAGTGGGGGTGGTCACCGTCAACCCGGGCGATGTGGGCCTGGTGACCGAGTTGCCGGGTCGGTTGGAGGCTTCGCGGGTGGCCCAGGTGCGTGCCCGGGTGGCCGGCATTTTGCAAAAGCGGGTGTTCCGTGAAGGCAGCGACGTGAGGGCCGATCAGCCGTTGTTTGAAATCGACGCCAGTGCCTACCGTGCAACCTTTGAAAGCGCCCAGGCCACAGTGACCAAAGCCGAAGCCAACCTGTTGCAGGCCGCAGCGCTGGCCGAGCGCTACAAACCGCTGGCCGAGGCCAAGGCGGTGAGCCAGCAGGAATACGTCAATGCCCAGGCCGCCCACAAACAGGCCCTGGCCGATGTGGCGGTGGCCAAGGCGGCGGCGCAGACGGCCCGCATCAACCTGGATTACGCCAGCGTCACGTCGCCCATCAGCGGTCGCATTGGCCGGGCATTGGTGACCGAAGGGGCCCTGGTGGGGCAGGGCGAAGCCACCCCGTTGGCGGTGGTGCAGCAGATTGACCCGCTGTACGTCAACTTCACCCAAAGCGCCACCGAAGCCCTGAAGCTGCGCCGCGCGCTGGACGCTGGCCAGCTGAAAAAAGCCGGTACCGAAGCCGCCGCCGTGCGCGTGGTGCTGGAAGATGGTACCGAGCACCCCAAGGTCGGCAAGTTGCTGTTCTCCGACCTGACGGTGGACAGCACCTCCGGCCAGGTGACCCTGCGGGCCGAGGTGCCCAACCCCGGCGGCGTGCTGCTGCCTGGGCTGTATGTGCGGGTCAACCTGGAGCTGGCCAAGGCCAGCCATGCCATCACCCTGCCGCAGCAGGCTGTCAGCCGCAGCGCCCAGGGCGATTCGGTCATGGTGGTGGGCGAGGGCGGCAAGGTGGCGCCACGCCCGGTCAAGGTCGGCTCGCAACAGGGTGGGCAGTGGGTCATCCTCGACGGCCTGAAGGCGGGCGAACAGGTGATGGTGGATGGCTTCCAGAAGCTGCGGGGCGATGCACCGGTCAAGCCGGTGCCGTGGCAGGCTCCGGGTACCGCCGCTCCGGCTGTCGCCGACCCCACCAAGCCCAAGGCCGCTGCCACCACCGCTGGTAGCGCCAGCTGAGGAGCACCGACACATGGCCCAATTTTTCACCGAGCGCCCCATCTTTGCATGGGTGATTGCGCTGTTCATCACCGTGCTGGGGGCTGTGTCCATCACGCAGTTGCCCATTTCGCAATACCCACCGGTGGCACCGCCGTCCATCGTGGTGTCGGCTGCTTACCCGGGCGCTTCGGCCCAGACGCTGGAAGACAGTGTGCTGGCCGTCATCGAACGGGAAATGAACGGCTCACCCGGCTTGATTTACATGGAGTCTGTGGCCCAGGCCGATGGCTCCGGCAGCATCACGCTGAGCTTCCAGCCGGGTACCAACCCGGACTTGGCCCAGGTGGATGTGCAGAACCGCCTGTCGCGCGCCACCCCCCGCCTGCCCGCTGCAGTGACGCAGCAAGGCGTGCGCGTGGACAAGTCGCGCACCAACTTCCTGCTGGTGGCGGTGTTGTCGTCCGACGACCCCGCCTGGGACCCGATTGCTCTGGGCGACTATGCCTCGCGCAATGTGCTGCCCGAGCTTCAGCGGGTGGCCGGTGTGGGGCAGGCGCAGTTGTTTGGCACCGAGCGGGCCATGCGCATCTGGATTGATCCGGCCAAGCTGCTGTCTTACAACCTGACGGCGACCGATGTGTCTGCCGCCATCAGGGCGCAGAACGCGCAGGTGTCCTCCGGCGAGATTGGCAGCCTGCCCAACGTGGCGGGTCAGGGCATTGCGGCAACGGTGGTGGTCAAGGGTCAACTGACCAGCATTGAACAGTTCGGCAACGTGCTGCTGCGCGCCAATGCAGATGGCTCCGCTGTCCGGCTCAAGGACGTGGCACGCATCGAGCTGGGTGCGCAGACCTATGCCACCTCCGCGCGCCTCAATGGCAAACCTTCTACCGCCATCGGGGTGCAGTTGTCGCCCAGTGGCAATGCGCTGGCAACGGCCAAGGCGGTGCGGGCCAAGATGGAGGAACTGGAGCGATTTTTTCCGCAGAAGATGCAGTGGACCATCCCCTACGACAGCTCGCGCTTCATCGACATTTCCATCAAGCAGGTGGTCGAAACGCTGATTGAGGCGGTGTTGCTGGTGTTCCTGGTGATGTACCTGTTCCTGCAGAACTGGCGCTACACCGTCATTCCCACCATTGTGGTGCCGGTGGCACTGATGGGCACATTTGCCACCCTGCTCGCCATGGGTTATTCGATCAACGTGCTGACCATGTTCGGCATGGTGCTGGTGATCGGCATTGTGGTGGACGACGCCATCGTGGTGGTCGAAAACGTCGAACGCATCATGAGCGAGGAAGGACTGTCGCCATTGGAAGCCACCCGCAAGGCCATGGGGCAGATTTCGGGGGCCATCGTGGGCATCACGGTGGTGCTGATTTCGGTATTCGTGCCACTGGCCTTCTTCAGCGGCTCGGTGGGCAATATTTACCGCCAGTTCTCGGCGGTGATGGGGGTGTCCATCGCGTTCTCGGCCTTCATGGCGCTGTCGCTCACGCCCGCGCTGTGCGCCACCCTGCTCAAGCCGGTGCAGGCGGGGCATCACCAGGCCAAAACCGGTTTTTTCGGCTGGTTCAACCGCGGTTTTGCGCGCACGGCCAAACGCTACGAAAGCGGTGTGGCCCGTCTGCTGCCCCGTGCGGCACGGTATTTGGTGATTTACCTGGCCATCGTGGCCGGGGCGGTGTGGGTGTACCTGCGCCTGCCCACCTCGTTCCTGCCCAATGAAGACCAGGGCACCATGCTGGTGAACGTCCAGCTGCCGCCGGGCGCCACGCAGGAGCGCACCCGGGCGGTAATGGAGCAGGTGGAAGGCTTCATCCTCAAGCAGCCCGAGGTGCAGAGCATGGTGGGGGTGCTGGGTTTCAGCTTCTCGGGGCAGGGGCAGAACGCGGCCCTGGCCTTCGTCACCCTCAAGGATTGGGCCGAGCGCAAAGACCCTGGCAGTTTCGCACAGGCCTTGGCTGGCCGTTCGTTCGGGGCGTTGATGGGCATTCGAGATGCCTTCATCTTCCCGCTGAGCCCGCCCCCTATCCCTGAGCTGGGCACGGCATCTGGCTTCACCTTCCGCCTGCAGGACCGGGGTGGTTTGGGCCACGACGCCCTGCTGGCCGCCCGCAACCAGTTGCTGGGCATGGTCGGCAAGAGCCCGGTGCTGACGCAGGTGCGCCCCGATGGTCTGGAAGACGCCGCACAGCTGCAGCTGGACATCGACCGCGACAAGGCCAGTGCCCTGGGGGTGAGCTTTGACGCCATCAACAGCGTGATTTCCACCGCGCTGGGCTCGGCGTATGTGAACGACTTTCCCAGCGCTGGCCGCATGCAGCGGGTGGTGGTGCAGGCCGACGCACCGGCCCGCATGCAACCCGAAGATGTGCTCAAGCTGTCGGTGCTCAACAGCAGGGGGCAGAACGTGCCGCTGTCTGCCTTTGCTGCCACCCGTTGGGTGAACGGTGCGATGCAGACTGTGCGCTACAACGGCTACCCGGCCATGCGCATCAGCGGATCGTCGGCCCCCGGCTACAGCACCGGCGATGCCATGGCCGAAATGGAGCGCCTGGCGGCCCAACTGCCGCAGGGTTTCGGGTTTGAATGGACGGGCCAGTCCCGCGAGGAAAAGCTGGCCGGTTCGCAGGCCATCGTCCTGTACAGCTTTGCCATCCTGGCGGTGTTCCTGTGCTTGGCGGCGCTGTATGAAAGCTGGTCCATCCCGTTTGCGGTGGTGCTGGTGGTGCCGCTGGGGGTGTTGGGCGTGTTGCTGGCCACCCTGCTGCGGGGTTATGCCAACGACGTGTACTTCCAGGTGGGCCTGATCACCATCATCGGCCTGTCGGCCAAGAACGCGATCCTGATCATCGAGTTTGCCAAGGACCTCCAAGCCCAGGGCAAGAGCGTGTTAGAGGCCGCGCTGGCCGCAGCGCACCTGCGGTTCCGCCCCATCGTCATGACCTCACTGGCCTTCATGCTGGGGGTGCTGCCGCTGGCGCTGGCCACCGGCGCGGGCTCTGCCGCGCAACGGGCCATTGGCACCGGGGTGGTGGGTGGCATGCTGACCGGCACGGTGCTGGCCGTGGTGTTTGTGCCCCTTTTCTTTGTGGTGGTGCGCAGCCTGTTCAAGGGCAGCGAGCGTCAGCACCAGTTTGACATGACCCATAGTCACACCCATGCCGATGCATCACCGGGAGAAACCCGCCATGACTGATCAACCAACCCGTTTCATGCGTCCGTTCAACGCCCGCCGGGGTGGCCTGAGTGCGCTGGCCCTGGCGGCGCTGGTGGCGTTGAGCGCCTGCAGCCAGATGCCGCTGTACGAACGACCCGCTGCGCCGGTGCCCAGCCAGTGGCCCCAAGCGGGAGAAAACATGGCCGCAACCGCATCAGACGCTGGCACTCAGGCCGCGGTCGCCGCCGATTTGGCCTGGGACACCTACTTTGCTGACCCTGCACTGCGCCAGCTCATTCCACTGGCGCTGGCCAGCAACCGCGATTTGCGTGTGGCTGTGCTCAGTATGGAGCAGGCCCGTGCCCAACTGGGGTTGCGGCAGGCCGACCAATGGCCCACCGTCAATGCAACGGTGGCGGGGTCGCGCACACCCACCTCCAGTGGAGGCATCGCCAGCACCTACACCGGTGGCTTGGTGGTCAGTGCGTATGAGGTGGATTTTTTTGGCCGCGTGGCCAGCCTGAAAGAGCAGGCTCTGGCCCAGTACCTGGCCACCCAGGAAGGCAGTACCAGCGCCCGCATCAGCCTGGTGGCCACGGTGGCCCAAAGCTGGATGAGTCTGCTGGCTGACACCGAGTTGCTGCGCCTGACCGAACAGACCCTGACCACCCGCGAGGCGACTCTGCGGCTGGTGAAGCTGCGGTTTGACAACGGGGTGGCGTCCGAGCTGGACTGGCGTACGGCCGATTCGCTGGTGCAGTCTGCGCGCGCCACGCTGGCGCAGCAGCAGCGCCAGCGCGCGCTGGACGAAAACGCCCTGGCACTGCTGTTGGGTCAACCGGTGCCTGCCGACCTGAAGGCCCAACTGAACAGCACGGCCCAAAGCTCAGGTCCAAACGGTGGGCTGGCGGCCCTGCAACTTCCCGAGTTGCCTGCGGGTTTGCCTTCAGATGTGTTGACTCGCCGGCCCGACATCCGCCAGGCCGAGCACCAATTGATGGCCGCGAATGCCAACATCAGTGCCGCGCGGGCGGCGTTCTTTCCGCGCATTTCCCTCACCTTGGGTGTGGGGTCGGCCAGCAACGAGCTGTCTGGGTTGTTCAAGAACGGTTCCTGGGGCTTCACGCTGGCGCCGCAACTGCTGGCCCCCATCTTCGACGCCGGTCGCAATCAGGCCAACCTGGACGGAGCCCAGGCCGCGCGCGATGTGGCCGTGGCCCAGTACGAAAAAGCCATTCAGAGTGGTTTCCGCGAAGTGGCCGATGCCCTGGCCGGGCGCGAGACGCTGGCCCGCCAGCGCCAGGCCTTGGTGGCACAGGCCGAATCCGAGGCCGCACGCCTGCGGCTGGCCGAGCTGCGCTACCAATCGGGTGCCGCCAGTCAGCTCGACTGGCTGGACGCCCAACGCAGCCTGTTTGCCGCGCAGCAGGCTGCCGTGCAGGTGCAACTGGCCTACCTGCAAAACCAGGTGGCGCTGTACAAGGCGTTGGGTGGTGGGGTGATACAGATGGGTAAAAATCAAAAAAATAGCTGACCATCGCTTATTTATGTTGAATAGAATGCTATGGAAAAATAAGCCAATTCGGTGGCCAGTGGAGCCAAAGTTGGCTTCGTCAACCGCTGCATGACCTGAGCGAGATCCCCCGCTTTTTGATTCAACACGCATTTCCATGACATCCACCCCATCTCCCATGCCACCAGTTGACGCCCCTACAGATGCCACGCTCCAAGCCGCCGTGGCGGCCAAGGTGGAAGAGGCCATGGCCATTCCGTCGGGCATCCGCCTCGCGCGCGATGGCGAGCCACTGCCTGAAGGCGAGCGCCGCCAGTTGCTGACGCTGGCATTTGCGCAGGTGGCCCGCGCCACCAGCTTGGACCACCTGATGACCGCTCCAGCCGATTTGCTGGAAAACTTTGCCGTCATTGCGCTGCAGCGCAACCACAGCATTGAAGGGGAGCTGGTGCAGGTGATTCGCCTGTTCCTCATGGCCTATGCCGACCCCGCCACCACCCACGAGGCCACCCGGCTCATGGGTGAGATGGAAGCGGTGTTGCAGAAGGTCATTTCGCAGCGGGGGCCGTCGTTTTCTGCCTCGTTCCTGCCCATGCCTGGCACAGCGGCTGCACCCGCCACCAACGTCACCACGCACTGATGGCCTGCGAGAGGGGGCATTGGTGTGCTCCCCCTCTTTGTGTCACTTGAGACAGGGCAAGCCGATCAACCGGTCCAGCTCGGAATGGTGCAGCCCATGGGCCAGCGACAGCACGCGCAGGCCCTGCGGCGTGCATTCCAGTGTGGCCAAGTCTGAGTAAATCCGCTTCACACAGCCCATGCCTGTGAGCGGGTAGGTGCAGTGGGGCACCACTTTGCTCTGCCCGGTTTTGGTGAGCAAATCCATCATCACCCAGGTTTGTTTGGCACCGACCGCCAGGTCCATGGCGCCGCCCACGGCGGGAATGGTCCCGGCTTCACCGGTGCTCCAGTTGGCCAGGTCGCCGGTGGCTGAGACCTGGAATGCGCCCAGCACGCAAATGTCCAGGTGGCCGCCGCGCATCATGGCAAAGCTGTCGGCATGGTGAAAGTAGGCCCCGCCGGGCAGCAGGGTGACGGGTTGTTTGCCGGCGTTGATCAGGTCGTAGTCTTCCTCCCCTTCGGGTGGGGCGGAGCCCATGCCCAAAATGCCGTTTTCGCTGTGGAGGATGACTTCCCGCCCAGCCGGTATGTGGTTGGCCACCAGGGTGGGCATGCCAATGCCCAGGTTCACCACCGCACCGTCGTGGATGTCGGCGGCCACCAGGCGGGCCAGTTCGTCTTTGCTGCGGCGTGTGTAAGTTGCAGTGGTAGACATCAGGCTGCCTTTTTGAAACCACCGCCCGCTGTGGCCACACGGGCCACCTGCACGATGCGGCTGACGTGAATGCCGGGGGTGACGATGGCTTCCGGGTCCAGCTCACCCAGCTCCACCACCTGGTGGACCGAGGCCACGGTGTGCTTGGCGGCGGTGGCCATCACCGGACCAAAGTTGCGGGCGGCCTTGCGGTAGGTGAGGTTGCCCCAGCGGTCGCCGCACTCGGCGCGGATGAGGGCCACATCGCCGTGAATGGGGTGCTCCAGCACGTGGTGCCGCCCGTTGATTTCGCGGGTTTCTTTGCCGTGGGCCAGTTCGGTGCCATAGCCGGTGGGCGAAAAAAACGCGCCAATCCCAGCGCCTGCGGCCCGCAGCCGTTCGGCCAGGTTGCCCTGGGGCACCAGTTCCAGCTCGATGCGGCCGCTCCGGTACAGCGCGTCGAACACATGGGAGTCGGCCTGGCGGGGAAAGCTGCAAATGATTTTGCGCACCCGCCCGGTCTGGAGCAGGGCGGCCAGCCCGGTGTCGCCATTGCCGGCGTTGTTGTTGACCAGGGTGAGGTCTCTGGCACCCTGTTCAATGAGTCCGTCAATCAGCTCGTTGGGAATGCCCGCTGTGCCAAAACCGCCCACCAGCACGGTGGCGCCGTCTGGTACAAGGCCCAGGGCTTCGGCCACAGACTGGGCCACTTTGTTGATCATGCGGTTCTCGTGGTTGGTTCGGTGGACGGGGCTCAGGTGCCTGCAGGCAGTGGCGTGCCCTGGTGGGCGTGGAGTTGCCAGTGGCCGTTGGCATCGCACGCCCAAACGGTCATGAACTGGCTGGCCACGTTTTTGGGCTGCCCGTCTTTGCTGACGACCGCTGCCATGCGGCCGCTGACGATGGCCGCCTGGGGCAGCAGTTGCACCACCAGGCCAGAAAAGCTCAGCTCCAGGTACTTCAGGCTGCCACTGGCCAGTTTGGCGGTGTAGCTGGCCTTGGTGTCGGCGGCTCCGGTGGAGTGCACATACACCAGGCCAGTGGCCAGCAGGCGGTCCAGTGCCTGCAGGTCGGCCGTCAGCAGGGCTTGGCGGCGGCGCTCTTCCAGCGCAAGTATGGTGTTCATGTCAGCACCGCCCGGCTGTTCCGAAGGTGCTGACAGCCCCCTTTGGGGGCAGCGAATGAAGTGAGCGTGGGGGCGTCATGTTCTCAATCCAGCTTGACGCCCGCTTTGCGGATGGCGGGGCCCCACAGCGCGTCGTCCTGCTTGAGGAAGGCCGCAAATTCGGCCGAGGTCTGGCCTTTCAGTTCACCGCCGTATGAGCGCCATTTGGCCATCAGCTCGGGGTTTTGAGCGGTGGCCTTCTGCATGGCATCGCTCAGCTTGGCCACCACAGGGGTGGGTGTACCGGCTGGGGCAAACAGGCCAATCCAGGCGGTGGGGCTGTAGTCGGGCAGGCCGGCTTCGGCGAAGGTGGGCACATCGGGGAAGTTGGGGTGCCGGGTTTTGCCGGTGAGGGCGAGGATTTTGAGTTTGCCGGCCCGCACGTTGCCAATGGCGGCGGGCAGGGCATCAAAAATCACGTTCACCTGGCCCGCCACCAAATCGGCATAGGGGCTGGAGGTGTTGTAGGGCACAAAGTTGATCTTCACGCCAGCGGCCGATGCAAACCATTCGCCCGCCAGGTGGGAATAGCTGCCCACGCCCGAGGTGGCTGCGGTGACGGAGCCGGGTTGGGCCTTCAGCCGCTCGATGAACTCGGTGGCGGTTTTTTCGGGCAGGCTGGGGTGCGCCGTGAGCGCGGTGTTGAGCAAGCCCACGATGCTGATGGGCACAAAGTCGCGCTCCACCTTGTAAGGCACCTTGGCACCGTAGGTGTAGGGCAGCACCGACATGGAGGTGGTGGAGCCCATGACCAGCGTGTAGCCATCGGGTGCGGCTTTGGCTCCGGCTTCCATGCCAATCAGGGTGGAAGCGCCTGGGCGGTTTTCCACCACCACGGCTTGACCCAATGCTTTGGACAGCTCCAGCGCAATCTCCCGCGTGTTGGCATCTGGGCCCGTGCCCACCGGGAAGGGGGCAATGATTTTGATGGGCTTGCTGGGGTATTCCTGCGCCAAGGCGGGCAGGTTGCCGTACAGCGCCAAGGCCAGGGCGGCCAGTCCAACGCGACGGGTGGTGTGTTTCATGCAATGTCTCCAGGTGTTGATCAATGTCAAGACCGATCGGTCTGGATACATTTTTCTAAAAAATACAAATTCTCATAATAGGATAAACCACTAGAAAAAATTTGCCTTTTAGTCCATAGAATGACCAAAATTTTCAAAAATGGAGATGAGCCATGTCAGGCAGTTTGAATCAACGCAACGGGCTGGTGTTCAGCCACATGGGGTTTTATGTGCGCGATATCCAGCGCATGGCACGCTTTTACAAAGAGGTGATGTGCTTCTTCCAGACCGACCAAGGCCTGCTGGGGCCGGTGGAACTGGTGTTCCTGAGCCGTGACCCGACCGAGCACCACCAGATCGTGCTGGCCAGTGGCCGCCCCACGGACATGGCGTTCAGCGTCATCAACCAGATTTCGCTGCGCGTGCCCAACCTGGCCACCCTGCGCGAGATGCGCAACCGCGCCAAGGCTGACCCGGACGTGACCGAGCTGATGTGTGCCACCCACGGCAACGCGGTGTCCATTTACTTCCGCGATCCGGAGGGCAACCGCATCGAGGTGTTCATGGACATGCCCTGGTATTGCGAACAACCCCTGCGCGAGCCCATTGACCTGGACCAGAGCGACGAAGCCGTCATGGCCGCAGCCGAAACCCTGGCACGCAGCCGGCCCAAATTCCGCAGCCGCGCGCAGTGGGTTCAAGAAATGGAGCAACTCATGGGGTACCAGGCATGAGCAGCGCAGTGTTCGATGTGGCCATCATTGGCTACGGCCCTGCGGGTGCCACCCTGGCCCATTTGCTGGGGCAACAGGGCCTGTCGGTTCTGGTGCTGGAGCGCGAGGCCGACATTTACCCGCTGCCACGCGCCATCCACTTTGATGGCGAAGTCATGCGGGTGTTTGAAACCGCCGGGCTGCGGGCCGAGGTGGAGGGCATCTCCCGCCCCGGCCTGAAGGGCATGTACTTCAACAATGCAGCGGGCGAGACGCTGCTGATCCGCGCTGGTACCAGCGAGCGTGGGCCACATGGTTGCGCCACCAACCATTACTTTCACCAGCCCGAGCTGGAAGTGGTGCTGCGCGCCGGGCTGGCCCGCTACCCCCAAGTGGAAGTGCGCACCCGGCACGAAGTGCTGGCCATGGAAGACGGGGCCGATGTGGCCACCCTGCAAGTGCGCGACCTGGGCAACGGACCCAACGGCGGCAACACCTACCCCGTGCAGGCCCGCTATGTGGTGGGTTGCGACGGTGCGCGCTCCCTGGCCCGCAAGGCCATCGGCACCGCCATGGTGGACCTCGGCCTGCACCAGCCCTGGCTGGTGTTCGACGTGCGCCTGAAAACCGATGTGCCCAGCCTGCCCGACCACACCGTGCAGCACTGCGACCCGGCCCGGCCCATGACGTATTGCAACGTCACCGGCAACCGCCGCCGCTGGGAAATCATGCTCATGCCGGGGGACGACCCCGAGCAACTGGTGCAACCCGACACGCTGTGGCAGCTCGTCAGCAGGTGGGTGACGCCGGAGCAGGCCGACATCGAACGGGCGGTGATTTACACCTTCCATTCCGTCATTGCCGAAACCTGGCGCAAGGGCCGTGTGCTGCTGGCGGGCGATGCCGCGCACCAAACCCCTCCGTTTTTGGGGCAGGGCATGTGCGCCGCCATCCGCGACGTGGCCAACCTCGCCTGGAAGCTGGAGGCGGTGTTGCGTGGCCGAGCCCTCGATGCCTTGCTGGACACCTACGGCACCGAGCGGGCCCCGCATGTGCATGCCTTCATTGACCTAGCGGTGAAGCTCGGCGACATCATCCAGACCACCGACCCCCAGGCCGCCCGCGAGCGGGATGCCAGGTTCAAAGCCGGTCAGCCCGAAATCTTTCAATTCCCCGCGCCCCGGTTGGGCCCTGGCATTTGGCAGGGCGAGGCCGCACCGGTGGCCCAGGTGTTCCCCCAACCCCTGTTGGACGACGGGCGCTTGCTGGACGTTGCCTTGGGCCAGAACTTTGCGGTGCTGGCCGAGCCATTGGTGTTGGCTGAAGTGGATGATTCAACAAAAAATACATGGTCATCGCATGATGTGGTTGTGATGCCTGCTACCGATTCAGAAGTGTTGGCCTGGCTGCAGCAGCACGGCGTCAAAGGGGTGCTGCTGCGCCCCGACCGTTACATACTGGGGGTGGCGCAATCTGGCGCTGACCTGGACCGCATCAGCCAGTTGTTGCCTGCAAGGGCCTGAGCGGGCCGACGCTTCGCATCCCACCATGACCGAAAAAGCAGATTCCAGCCTGGCCCGCATGCTTGGCGTGCTCGACCTGTTCACCGAGCAGCGCCTGCACTGGAGCACCGAAGACATCAGCGCCACGCTGGGTGTTTCGTTGCCCACCGCCTACCGCTACGTCAAAACCCTGACCGACGCGGGCCTGCTGCGCCGCAGCACCGACGCGCAATGCACGCTGGGGCCCCGCATCGTGGTGCTGGATCATTTCATCCGCCAGGCGGACCCGGTGCTGCAATGCGGCATTCCGTTCATGAAGGAGCTGGTGGCTCAAACCGGTTTTGACTGCGTGGTTTCCAGCCTGCATGGGGAACAACTGCTGGACACCCACCGCGAATACGGCACCATGCCCGCCGACCTCAGCTACGGGCGTGGGCGGCCTCGGCCGCTGTTCAAAGGGGCGGCACCCAAGGTCATTCTGGCCGGGTTGGCAGTGCCCCAGTTGCACAAGCTGTTCGACGCCCATTTGCCGGACATTGCCGCAGCCGGCCTGCCCATCGAATGGCCAGCGTTCCGTCGGTATTACAGCCACATTCGCAAAAGCGGCTTCTATTTCTCGAATGGCGAGCTGGAGTCCAACCTGGCCGCCATTGCCGCACCGCTGCAGGCCCATGGCGTGCTGGTGGGCGCGTTGTCGCTCGTGACCACCGTGTCGCGCATGGCCGTCATTGACCTTTCCAAGCTCACCCCGCTCATTCAGCGCGCGGCAGACGAAGTGTCTGCCCGCCTGCCTTGACGGTGTCGTTTCCCGCCTCTGTTTTCAACTCCCTTACCCGAAAGCCAAACCCATGAAACTCATCAGCTTCCTGAACCAGGGCGTTCCCGCCTACGGCGTTGTCCAGGGCGACGACGTGCTCGACCTCACCCCCCTGTTGGGTGCAGAGGCGCCAGACCTCAAAACATTCATAGCAAAAAACCTATACGGCAAAGCCGCTGAAGCATTAAAAAGCCATAAGCCCACGCACCAGTTCTCTCAGCTGGAACTGCTGCCCGTCATTCCCAACCCCGGCCAGATTTTTTGCATTGGCCTGAACTACGGCGAGCATGTGCGCGAAACCGGCCGCGAAGTGACCGAAACCCCGGTCATCTTCCTGCGCCTGGCCAACTCGCAAGTGGCCCATGGGCAAGACATCGTGCGCCCACCCGAGTCGCACCGGTTGGACTACGAGGCAGAAATTGCCGTCGTCATTGGCCAAGGCGGCCGCCGCATCCAAGAAGAAGACGCGTGGAACCACATTGCCGGCTACGCCTGCTACAACGACGGCTCGGTGCGCGACTGGCAAGTGGCCACCTCGCAATGGACCCCCGGCAAGAACTTCTACAAAACCGGCGGTTTTGGCCCCTGGATGGTCACCAGCGACGAGATCGCACCCGGCCAGGTCATGCGCCTGCAAACCGTGCTGAACGGCCAGGTGCTGCAAGACACCACCACCGACAAAATGATCCACAGCATTCCCAAGCAAATTGCCTACATTTCCACCTTCATTCCGCTGTCGCCCGGCGACGTGATCGTGACCGGCACTCCCGGCGGCGTGGGCAACAAGCGCAACCCGCAAATCTTCATGAAGCCGGGTGATGTGTGCGACATCGTGGTCGATGCCATCGGCACCTTGCGCAACGGCATTCGGGACGACGCATGAGCGAATGCCACCACACCGCGGACGCCAACGGCTACTTCAGCCAGATGCTGCGCGGCGCCGTGCCGCGCCCGCCGGTGCTCACGCTGCTGGGCAGCACGATCGACGCGGTGGATGCCCAGGCGGGCACCTTGAGCGCCACCTACCAGGCCCAGCCGGATTTCCGCAATCCCGCCGGCACGGTGCAGGGCGGCATGCTGAGCGCCATGCTCGACGACCTCACCGCCAGCCTAGTGGACGCCACGCTGCAAGCCGGGCAGGGTGTGGCCACACTCAACCTGAATGTGTCGTTCCTGCGGCCAGCGCAGGTGGGCGAGTTGAAAGGCGAGGCCCACATGCTGCGCCGTGGGCGCGATGTGTGCCATGTGGTGGGCACTTTGTTGCAAGACGGCAAAGAAGTGGCCAGTGCCGTGGCGGTGTGCAAGGTGGTGGCGCTGGGGTGAGGGGTTCGCGTTGAGCGGGTTGGGGGACGGGATGGCGGGTAAGGCCAAACATCCGAGCGGCACAAACAAGAAAGCCCAAGTAGATCAACTACTTGGGCTTTTGATTTGGCGGAAGCGGTGAGATTCGAACTCACGGACCCTTGCGGGCCGCCGGTTTTCAAGACCGGTGCAATCGACCACTCTGCCACACTTCCGTCGAAGCCTTTGATTCTAGCCCAGCCGCAGGCTGGTTTGCCTTTGGTGAGACGGCAATGGATGTGGGCCGCGCGTCATTCCTCCAGGCTGGCGCACACGGCAGCCCCTGTTCCCCGCACCTTCAGGGTCACTTGGCTGTCGGGCTTCAGACTTTCCCAGCGATCTTGATGCGGCATGTTGCAAGTCCAGGGCTCTGGTGCGCTGCCCTTGAGGGTGACCTGGTAAACCGCAGACCTGCTGCCTTCTCGTTGCATACCAATCGTTGGTGTTTGTCCGCCAGCCCACTGGTTGGCAATGGACATGCTGGGCCAGACGGGAGGTTGCAAGTGGTTGCCTGCCAGCTTTTCGGTGTGGACCACGGCCCAACGGTTGATGGTGTAACTGCAACGGTCGTCATACACCGGCTCGCTGCGCCATCGGGTCTGACACTCCTGCCGGGACGTGAATGTGCCATCCCCCTGATCGGATCGCACGGTGCGGCAGGTTTCGCCGTCGGCCACCTGCTGGGTGCCACGTTGCGCCTTGAAATGCAAAACGTTGTAGGCCCCGCTGGGCAGGCTGTCGCACCAGTCTTTGTCGGACTGGGTGACGAACCGCTCCACATCAACGGTGCGCTGCCAGGTTTGCGCGGTCACGGCCACTGTTTCGGTGTGAACCGAGAAGTAGCGCATGACCCAACCCGCTCCCTGCCAGATCATCCAGGCGAAGGTCAGCAAGACCATCCAGCCAAACAACAGGCCCAGCCAACTGTGGGCACTGAGTTTTTCCTTGCCGCCCGGGATGGGGATGGGCGCAGGTTGAGGCGGGTTCAGTGCGCTGGCGGACGGTGGAATGATGGGCGAACCCTGGGTTGAACCGGATGAGGTGTTCTTCGCGGAAGCCGGCTCCAGTGGTTTGCTGGCTCCGTCAACCACCAACTCCACTTGTTTCGCCCCTTCTTTGGGGCCACCACAGTGGGTGCAATGGCTGGATTTGGCGGAGTTGGGTGCCTCGCAATACAGGCAGCGCCAGTCCACGCCCACATACAGGTGGTTTTCGACGGCGGTTTCCTGCCCTTCAGGTGGGAAGTAGCGTTGCTCGGGGTCTTGCGCGGTGCCGCAGTTGGGGCAGAAGCGCTGGGTCAGGGCCAGCAGGTTGGCGGTTTGGCACTGGGTGCAGCGCCACAGCATTTGGTAGGTTTTCTCGGCCATGCCCCCATTGTCGGTGGGGTCTGGCCGCCCATTGGGGGTCGAACCGGCCCGAGGGGCTCAGCGCATCACCTGGTTCAGCAAGCGGATTTGGGCTTTGGTGTCGTTGCCAGCCAGCGTGGCGATGGTGGCGGTGGCTCCATCGGTGGATTTGCCCGCTGCTTGCAAACGGGATTTGAGCTCATCCATGTCAATGCCTGCTACCTGGGCCAACACGGGCAACGGGGCCTGGGCCAGTGTTTTCAGGGGGCGCACAAAGGGTGGTTCGCTTTTGGCGCCGCCCAGCGGCAGAAAGCTCAGGCCGAGCACCACCAAGCTGACCACGATCACGCCCTTGCCCACACGCGCCGCCCAGTGGCGCTTGAAGGCATGCATGTGCAGCAGCACATGCACCGCCACGGCGGCCACCATCAGCCAGCCCAGCCATTCGTGGGCGGCTTTGTTCAGGCCGGTGTCCAAATGGAAAAACATCAGGCCGCCGGTGGCGGCAGACAGGGCGAAGGTGCCGATCACCAGGGGGGTGATCCAGGGGCGGTGGGGGTTGAGATTCATGACACTTCCTGTGGTCCAACAAACGTGAACGGAAGTGTGGGTGGCCCGTATGCCTGGTGGGTTGCTGCTCTGTAAACCAAGGGTAAACCCTTGGGAGTCAGTCAACCCACCACCAAACGGATGCCGGGCATGGTTTGCTCGGCTTCGGCGCGGCGTTCCAATGCCAGCCGCATGTTCTCCTGGGCCACTTGGGTGTGTTCTTCGGCCAGGGCTTGGGCGCGCGCGCCCTCGCCACGCTTCATGGCCGCCAGCAGCATGTGGTGCTGGCGGTGGGCGTACAGCATCCAGTCGCGGTCCAGCGCCACCGTGCCCTGCATGGGCAGCATGGCCGACGCCGGCGCAAACGGTTGCCGGTTGTTCAACGCAATGGCTCTTTGCAGGGCCCGGTTGCCGCTGGCCACCAGAATCAGTTCGTGAAACCGGTCGTTCATGCTGGCGTAGGCGGCGTAACTATCCAGGGTGAGGGGGTTGGCGGCCAGCAGGCGGTCGCCTTCGTCCAGGCAGGCCTGCAGGTCGCCTTGCAGTTGGCGGGACACGCCGTGCTCGGCCACCAGTCGGGCGGCCATGCCTTCCAGCAGGCCACGCACGGCAATGGCGTCCAGCACCTCTTGCACGGTGAACGGGCGGGCCACATAGCCGCCGGTTTCGTTGGTTTCAATCAGCCCTTCCTGCTCCAGCGTCACCAGCGCGGCGCGCACCGGGGTGCGCGAGGCACCCAGGCGCTCGGCCAGTTGTTGCTCGGCCAGGCGCTGGCCGGGCACAAAGTCGCCGCGCAGGATCAGGTCGCGCAACTGCATCAAAACGGTCTCTTGCAGGCTCATGGGGCGCAATGTACACTGGGCTTTTCAAATGGTATACCGTTTTTAATTTTCAGGATACAACCCGTGCGTGCTGATCACAACGAACTCGTCACCCGTGTTGGCCCCGGTACGCCGGGTGGGCAATTGCTGCGCCAGTACTGGCAGCCGGTGGCATTGCTGGATGAGTTCGACCCCGCGCTGGACCCGCGCATGGCCATCCGCCCGGTGAAGGCGGTGCGTTTGCTGGGGCAAGACCTGGTGCTGTTTCGCAATGCAGACGGCGCGTTTGGCTTGCTGGACCGCGACTGCCCCCACCGGGGGGCCGACCTGGCCTATGGCCGCAACGAGGGCGACGGGCTGCGCTGCCCGTTCCACGGCTGGAAGTTCGACATCACCGGCCAATGCACCCAAACACCCGCGGAGCCCACCGGCAGCACGCTGTGCACCCGCATCCAACAGCGCAGTTACCCGCTGGTGGAAAAGGCCGGGGTGCTGTTTGCCTGGTTGGGGGCTGAGGGGGCAGAACCGCCACCGTTCCCGGCGCTGGACTGCTTCACCGCCCCCGCCACCCACAGCTTTGCGTTCAAAGGCTTGTGGCATTGCAACTGGTTGCAGGCCTTCGAGGTGGGCATTGACCCGGCGCATGCCTCGTTTTTGCACCGATTCTTCAACGACGAAGGGCTGGAAGAAAGCTATGGCCGCCAGTTTCGCGGGGCCAGCCTGGGCGAGCTGGATGGCCAGCGCCTGCCCATGACCAAGGTGATGCGCGAGTTTGACCAGCCCGACATTTCGTTCGAGGCCATGCCTTACGGCCTGCGGCTGACCGCGCTGCGCCACATCAACGACGCCATCACCCATGTGCGGGTGACCAACGCCGTGTTTCCACAGACCTTCGTCATTCCACTGTCTGAAACCATGACCATCACGCAGATGCATGTGCCGGTGGATGACACCAAGAATTACTGGTACGCCTTTTTCACCAGCTTTGCCGAGCCGGTGGACAAAATCACCATGCGCAACCAGCGGCTGGAAGCGGTGACGCTGCCCGACTACATCCCCAATGCCGGTCGCCACAACCGCTGGGGCTTCAGCGCCGAGGAACAGCGCGACCGCACCTACCTGGGCATGGGTGAGAGCGACATCAACGTGCACGACCAGTGGGCCTGCGAAAGCATGGGCGCCATCCAGGATCGCACACGGGAGCATTTGGGCACGTCGGACAAAGTGATCATGGCCAACCGGCGCAACCTGATCAAGGCCATTGAGGCGGTGCAGGCCGGTGGGCAGGCCCCGTGCCTGGCCGACCCTGCGCTGGCGGTGCAACGCTTTGGCCCCGACACGGTGGACGGCATTGCCCCCACCGCCCAATGGGCGCAATGGTGGCGCGATGCCGTTGCGGCCAAGCGCCAGGGCGCACCCTGGCCCGGCGCCACCGATGTGGCTGCGCCGGAGCCTGCCATGCCATTGCAGGTGACGCCTGCGGCACCTTCTGCCAGCACACCTGAGGCCACGGCTGCAGGTGCACATGCAAACACAGGGGCTACCCAGTGAGTGCGGCCCCAGGCCAGCGGCCTTCGTTTGCCGAAAAATGCGGTTTTGATAGCAAACAACGCAATGAAATAGAGCGGGAAGCCACAGAAAAGATTCGAAAAAGTGGCGTCGAACTGGTTCGGCTGGCCTGGTGCGACACCCATGGCGTGCTGCGCAGCAAAGCCCTCACGACAGAAGCCGCCATTGCTGCCCTGCGCAGCGGCATGGGCATGCCCAGCACGCTGGTGCTGAAAGACAGCGCCGACCGCACCGCCTACAAGGTGTTCGAGGCCGGTGGCACAACCGACCTGCCCGGTTTTGCAGGTGGTGGCAATGTGCTGCTGCTGCCCGACCCCACCAGCTTTCGGGTGCTGCCTTGGTTGCAGGGCACGGGCTGGCTGCGTTGCGATGCCTGGTTTCAGAACGGCCAACCGGTGGGGCTGGACACCCGGCGCCTGCTGCAAAACGCCTTGCAGCGCCTGGCCGGGCATGGTTTGGGCCTGGTGTGCGGGCTGGAGGTGGAGTTCCACATCTACCGGCTGCCTGCACGCCATGACGGCTGTGCGTCGGTTGCGGGGCAGGGCGGCATGGCACCGCACCTCGACCCGGCCCTGGCCGACTGGCCCGGCCCCGCGCCAGAGGTGGAACTGCTGCACCCGGGCTTTCACATGATGTCGGAGCACTGGCTGGACATGGCCGAACCCGCGCTGCGCATCGTGCAGCACACGGCGCAGGCGCTGGGTTTGCCGCTCACCTCGGTGGAAATTGAAATGGGCCCCAGCCAGGTGGAGACGGTGTTTGGCGCCAACGACGCGCTCACCGCCGCCGATCACATGGTGCTGTTTCGCAACGCGGTCAAGCAGGCCCTGCGCCGCGCGGGGTACCACGCCACCTTCATGTGCCGCCCGCCGTTTCCCCACATCATGTCCAGCGGCTGGCATTTGCACCAGTCGCTGGTGGGGCTGGATACCGGCCGCAATGCCTTTGTGCGTGAAACGCCTGCCCCAGGTACCACTCCGCTGGATGCCCGCCACACCTTGAGCGACACCGGCGCAGCCTGGCTGGCGGGCCTGCTCGCGCATGCGCCCGCCACAGCCGCGCTGGCGGTACCCACGCTCAACGGGTTTGCCCGCTTCCAGCCCAACGCGCTGGCGCCCAACTCGGTGGTGTGGGGGCTGGACAACCGGGGCGCCATGCTGCGCGTGGTGGGTGAGGCGGGCGACCCGGCTATCCGCATTGAAAACCGGCTGGGCGAGCCTGCCGCCAACCCCTACCTGTACATGGCGTCGCAAATCCATGCGGGGCTGGATGGACTGGAGCGTGGCCTGCAACCACCGCCAGCCACCGAATCACCCTACGCAGCCGATGCGCAGCGCTTGCCCGCCACCCTGGCGCAAGCCGTGGACGCGCTGCAGCAAGACACTGCCTTGTGCGACGGCTTGGGTGCCGACTGGGTGCGCTGCTACAGCCGCATCAAAGCCGCAGAAATGGCGCGCCACGCGCAAGCCACCGAATCGGGTGCCGACCCGGTGGAGTGGGACCGGCGGGAGTACTTCTCCAGGATTTGAGCGGGTGTGGCGCTAAGCCTGCTGCAACTTCACCAAACTCCACAGCACCTGATTGGCGGGGGTGGGGATGCCCAGTTGCTGGCCCAGTCGCACCACATGGCCATTCAGGTGGTCGATTTCGGTGGGCTTGTCACGCATCAGGTCTTGCGCGGTGGAAGAAAACTGCTGGGGCATGGTGCGGGCAATGTGCTGCACCTTCTCCCACATGTCGGCTGGCAGCGCCACCCCGGCGGCCTGGGCCACCGCCTGGCATTCCTGCACCACCTGTTGCATCACATCCGGTACGCCCAGCCCTTGCACCAGTTGCCCGTAGGGCAAACGGGAGAGGGCTGACAGCGCGTTGTACGCGCAGTTGATGACCAGCTTGGTCCACAACACCCCCGCCAAGTTGCCTGACAGGGTGGTGGGAATGCGCGCGGCATTCAACACCGCGGCCAGTTGGGCGGCTGTTTCCGACTCGGCCAGAACCAGCTCCCCCCGCCCGTGGTGGCGCACGTGGCCGGGGCCTGCCATTTCGGTAGCCACATACACCGCCGCGCCCAGCACCTCGTGTGCGGGCAACACACGGGCCAGCCGCTCGGCGTTGTCCACCCCGTTTTGGAGGCACAGCAACCGTGCACTGGGCTGCAGGTGTGGGCGGATGCTGGCGCCGGCCGTTTCCGTGTCGGTGGATTTGACGGCCACCAGCACCCAGTCGGCATCGGCCACTGCGTCGGGTTGGGTGCTGGCGGCTATGGGAATGTGCCAGTCGAAGTCGTTGCCCTGTATGCGCAGCCCGTTCTGGGTCACCGCTTCGGCCAGGGCATGGCGGCCAATCAACGTCACCGAATGCCCTGCGCGGGCCAGCAGTCCGCCGTAATAGCCACCCACCGAGCCTGCGCCCAGTACGGCGATGCGCAGGGGAGTGGTGGCCAAGGGGGTGTCAGGGCTGGATGAGGAGATGGCGGTCATGCGACCAAATTGTAGGAATGCGGCGGAAACGTGGCAGAGTCCGGCGCGATTCAGGCACGTACTGGAGCGATGTAAAGAGGTTCCATGTGCCATCGGCGAAAATGCGCGGTTTTTCGTCTTGCGTTCAATGAGTGGCTTCGGGGCGGGTGTGGTGGTACCTGTGCTGCGAGGCCCGTTCAGGTTCATGTTGCTTTCTGGTCTTGCCCGTTCCGATTTGGTGCGCCTGCTGAGTGCTTGGCGCCAAGGGGGCGGTGCGCCAGCGGAGGGGGGGGCAGCGTCGGCCAGTCCAGCCCGTCACCTGCCCGGTGTGGCGGAACGGTTGGCACAGTGGTTCAACCCTTTGCAGGCCGAAAGGGTGCACGCCACCCTGACTGCCATTGAGCGGCATGGCCAGCATCCTTCCAGCCGAAGTGGCGGGGGCACCCCCATTGATCCCACGCAGTTGACCCAACAGGTACAAGCCACCGAGCAAACCTTGCTGGACCGGTGGCACACCCTCACCCGGCAAACCGAACAAGGGTGGTCGTATTCCCTGTTGGGTTTGTATGCCACCTGGCGCAGCGAAGCCGAGCAAACCCTAGCCCAAACCCGTGCAGCCCTGCGCAGCCAACTGGCCCGAGGCCCCGTGCCTCTGCAACAACTGGCGGCGCTGGATGCGCTGATGGAGCAAACCCTGGCCCCGCAGTTGCAACGGGTCTGGGCGCAATTGCCGCAACACCTGACCGCCCATGCGGGCGACGAAGCGCTGGCCGCGCTGCCACCTGCAGACGAAACCCTGGCCAGCCTGAATGCCCTCGTGCAAGCCGAGTTGCAAACGGCTTTGCACCCGCTGCTGGGCTTGGTGCAGGCGGCCCATGCCCATGTGGCTGCGGCCACTTCCGCCCCTGCACAGGCCCAGACCGACCCGAATGCTTCCTCCTGATATGAACAAGTTTTTGATGCCTTTCGTGTTTGCTGCCGGCCTGTTGCTGGTGGCCTGGGTGGGTTGGGGTTTTGTGGGCACCAGCCCCTTGGCCTTGCTCATGACCGGGGTGATTGCTGCGGTGTACAGCGTGGGTGCGCGGGAGGTGTGGCGCATGCACCAACACACCGCCAGCCTGCGCCAGGCGCTGCAACACACGCAAGGCAACGTGCCCAATCTGGAAGCCTGGCTGGCCCCGCTGCCCCATGCGTTGCAACAACCCTTGCGCCAGCGCATTGCGGGCGAACGGGTGGCGTTGCCCGGGCTGGCCCTCGCGCCTTATTTGGTGGGGCTGCTGGTCATGCTGGGCATGCTGGGCACGTTTTTGGGCATGGTGGTCACGTTCAAGGGGGCCTTGTTTGCGCTGGAAGGGTCTTCCAATCTGGAGGCCATTCGCTCGGCACTGGCCGCCCCCATTCGGGGTTTGAGCCTGTCGTTTGGCACCTCAGTGGCGGGGGTGGCGGCTTCGGCCGCGCTGGGGTTGCTGGCCGCCTTGGCGCGGCGGGAGCGGGCGGCGGTGACCCGGTTGCTGGATGCACTGGTTCAAACCCACCTGCGGGCGTTTTCCGCCCATCAGCAGCGCGACGAACTGCTGCAAACCCTGCACACACAAGCCCAGGCGCTGCCTGCCGTGGTGCAGCAACTGGCGGCACTGGCCCAAGGCCTGGAACAGCGGCAACACCAACTGGGCCAAACACTGAGCCAAGGCCTGCTGGCGCAGCAAGAGGCGTTTCACCAGGGGGCGGCGCAGACCTACAGCCACCTGGCGCGGGATGTGGCTGCCACACTGCAAACCCACTTGGTGGCCAGCGCCACGGCCCTGGAAGACAGCGTGCGCCCGGTGGTGGAGCACGCCATGGGCCAACTGACTCAGCAGGCCCAGGCCAGCCACCAGCAAACCAGCCAGGCGCTGCTGGGCCAAACCCAAACCACGGTGCAGGCCACGGTGCAACAGCTGGCCGGGCAATGGCAGCAGGTGGCCGATGCATCGGCCCAGGCCTGGGAGGCCACCAGCCAGCGGCAGGCCCAACACCAAGCCAGCCTGGTGACCGGCTTGGCAGAAACACTGGCCGCCTTCAACCAGCGGTTTGAAGACCGCCTGACCCAGCTGCTGCAGCAAACCGACGGCTTGACGCAAGCCCGCGTCCAGGCCGAGCAGCAATGGATGGCGCAGCAGCAGGAGCGCATGGCCCACATGACCCGGCTGTGGCAAACCGAGCTGGGCAGCTTGCGTGAGCAGGAAGTCCAGCAAGCCCAGGCGGTGGCCGACGTGGTGGCGCAGTTGCACCAGGCGCAGCACAACCTGAACGAGCGCGACAACGCCGTGCTGGCCGACCGGTCTGCCCTTCTGGCACGTTTGGAGCAGGTGCTGGAATCGGTCCACCACCACACCCAGGCCCAGCAAACGGCAGTGGCCCAACTGGCCCAGCAAGGGGCCCACACCCTGGAACAGGCCAGCCAGCGGGTGGCCGATGCGCTCGCCCAGCAGGTGGACCAGGCACAGGCCATTTCGGCCCACCTCACCGCCAGCGCGGTGGAACTGGGCGGTGCGGGCGATGTGATGGGGCAGGGCTTGCGAGCTTTCAGCGCCAGCAACGAACAGTTGGCCCAGAGCCTGCAGCGCGTGGAACAGGCCATTGCCCAAAGCCAGGCCCGCAGCGACGACCAGTTGGCCTATTACGTGGCACAGGCCCGCGAGGTGATCGACCTCAGCATCAGCGCCCAGCAAAGTCTGGTGGAAGACTTGCGTTTGCTGCGCAGCGCGCCGGCGCCCAAACTGGCCGAAAAGACCATTTCCAAATCACCAGAAAAGAAACCAACGCCGAGTGTTGAGCCAGGGCCTGTGCAGCCGGCTGCCCCATTTCCGGATGCCCAATTGCAAGAGGCCGAAGCATGAGCGACAGCAGCTGGCTGCTGGCCGCCTCCAGCGGACACGAAGACCCCGAAGCCGGGCCAGAGTCCACGGGTGACGACACCGCCCCCGTCTGGGCGGTGTTTGGCGACCTGATGGCGGGGCTGCTGGGTGCGTTTGTGCTGATTCTGGTGGGCATGCTGGTGGTGCAGATGGACCTGGTCAGCAACCTCGAAAAAGAAGTGCAACGCCGCCAGCAGGAAGAACAGCGGCGCATGGCGCTGGAAAAAGCGCTGGCCATTCCGCTGGCCAATGGCCGGGTCACGGTCAGCAATGGGCGCATTGGCATCAGTGGCAGCGTTCTGTTTGCCACGGCCTCGGACCAATTGCGCCCCGAAGGACGGCAACTGCTGCAAAGCCTGGTGCCGCCGCTGAGGGTGTACCTGGGTGAGCGCGACGAAATGCTGATGGTCAGTGGCTTCACCGACAGCAAGCCCCTGAAAGACCAGCGCAACGCCCGGTTTGCTGACAACCTGGAACTGTCCGCCCAACGGGCGCTCACCGTCACCCGAGCGCTGATGGAAGAAGGCCTGCCCGCAGGCCAGGTGTTTGCCGCTGCCTTCGGGGCCGAGCAACCGGTGGCCCCCAACGACAGCGAAGACGGTCGCGCCCGCAACCGCCGGGTGGAAATTGCGCCGGTGCCCCGTGCCAAGCCACAGCCTTGAGGTGTGAGCCCTACCCGCCATGTTCACGCCATGACCACGCCCATGACCCCACCCGACCCACCCTTGCCGCATTGGGCGCAAGGCTTGCCGCTGCATCTGCAGCAGGCGGTCGGGCAGGCGGTGCGGGGGCGAATGCACCGGCAAACCGATGCGGTTCAGGCGCTGCTGGCGCAGCGTTGGGGAACGCCACTGGCCGCACGGCCAACCACCCTGGCCACGCAGCCAGGTGACCTTTCTTCTGTGCGGCCTTTGGGGGGCGGTCTACCACCCAGGGGCATTGCGTTGCTCGCACAGCTGGTGCAGCAGTTGAAAGAGTGGCAACAGTCGCAGGAGGCCAGCGCCACCGAGGCCGCTGGCACCCCACCGCAAGCCCGGGGGGCAGAGCCGCTGGGCTCCGCCAGCACGTCCATGCCGTTGCGCCCCCGCTTGCGCAGTGCGCACCGCTTTGGTCAGCTGGCCCGGCAGGTGGCGGTGGAGCAGCAGGTGGCCAAAGCGCTGCGGGCACCGGCTGCCCACGCGGGGCCGCTCAACGCCAGCCGCTTGGTGCAGCGGGTGCTGCAACACATGCAAGACTTGTCGCCCGAGTACCTGCACCAGTTCATGGAACAGATGGACACCCTGCTGTGGCTGGATGAAAACTCTGCAATTCGGGTTATCAAAAAAAAGAGCAAACAAGGTCCGTCAAAAAAACGGTAGTGGCTTTTTTCTTGTAAATATCCCTCGTCAACTGCCGTGTGAAAAGAGAGGCAGGCCCGCAGCGGGCAGATGTGCAACCAGCACGGTGCCCTGCTCGGAATCGGTCAGCACCAGTTCATGCGTGCCAGGGCGAAACGCCACGTTGGTGATGGTCTGGCCTGCGGGGCTCTGGATGAAGTGCGTCACTTCGCCCCGGGCGTTCAGCACAAAGGCACCGCCCAGGCTGGCGTGGGCCACCACCAGGCGGTTGTCGGCATCCACCGCCAGGCCATCAGGTCCGCTGGTGCCAAAGAAGGTGCGGAAGGCCCCCATCTTGGACACAGACCCATCGGGCAGCAGCGGGCCGCGCCACACCGCGTTGCCCCGCGTGACGGCCACGAACAAAAACCGCCCGTCCCGGTCCAGCGCAATGCCATTGGGGCTGGGGGCGTTGGCCAGCAGAAGGTCCAGCCGGCCATCGGTGCGCCAGCGGTACACACGGCCGGTGGGGTCGTGCAGGCCGGTCTGGCCCTGGTCGGTGAAGTAGCAGTGGCCTTCCGCATCAAAGGTCAGGTCGTTCAGGCCCTTGAAGCTTTCGGAATTGCGGTGGCCCAGCAGGGTCTCCACGGTGAAGCGTTGCGGGTCGATGCGCAGCAGCCCGCGCCGGTAGTCGGCCACCCACAGCGAGCCATCGCGGTGGATGGCGATGCCGTTGGGCCAGCCGCCGGTGGAGGCCACTTCCTGCCACTCCAGCGCCGGGGTGAGGCGAAAGATGCGCCCGTGCGGGATGTCGGTGAGGTAGAGGTTGCCCGCGCGGTCGAAAGCAGGGCCTTCCAGGAAGCAGTCCACCACATGACCGGGCTTGTTGGCATCGGCCCATTCGCTGCGTACCGGGCGGCGCAGCGCGTCGGGCAGGCGGGTGAGCACTTGGGCCTGAATCACCACCGGGGGCGTGAAGCTGAGGTTCCACATGATGGGGTTACTCCGGTTTGACGCCGGCTTGGCGAATCAACGCACCCCAGCGCTGGGTTTCCTCGCGCACGAACTTCTGGAATTCGGCCGATGGCATGCCGCCCGGCTCGGCGCCTTGTTCGGCAAAGCGCTTGAGCAGATCGGGGGCCGTCAGGGCTTTTTTCACTTCGGCTTGCAGCTTGTCGATGACTGCTGGCGGTGTGCCTTTGGGTGCCGCCAACCCAAACCAGTTGGTGGCGTTGAAGTCGTTCAGCCCCAATTCGGCGGTGGTGGGTACGCCAGGCAAAGCGGGTAGGCGTTTGGCGCTGGTCACCATCAGCGCGCGCACGCGGCCCCCGGCCACGGCCGGAATGGCGGTGGGGGCGGCGGTGACCAGAATGTCCACCTCGCTCGCCATCACGCCGCGAATGGCGTCGCCCGCGCCTTTGTAGGGAATGTGGGTGATGAACAGCTTGCCGCTTTGCTTGAGCAGCTCTGCCCCCAGGTGGGACGAGCTGCCCACCCCGCCCGAGCCGTAATTGGCCTTGCCCGGGTTTTTGCGCGCAAAGTCGATGAATGCCTGTGCGGTTTTGTAGGGGGCGTTGGTGCCGACCACCACCACCAGCGGCGTCACCGCCAGGGTGGTGACGGGCACCAGGTCTTTGTCGTGGTCCCAGGGCAACTTCTGGAACAGGTGCGGCAGCATGGCGTAGGTGGTGTCGTTCACCTGGAAGGTGGCCCCGTCGGGTTTGGATTTGGCCACCAGGTCGGTGCCAATGGTGCCGCTGGCCCCTGTCTTGTTTTCCACGAAAAAGGACTTGCCGGTCTGTTCGGTCAACTTCTGGGCGATCTGGCGGGCCGCGTAATCGGTGGTGCCACCGGGTGCGTAGGGCACCACCAGGCGCACGTTGCTTTCGGGCCATTGGGTTTGGGCAACGGCGGGCACGGCGGCCAGGCCCTGGCAGGCCAGCGCGGCGGTGGCCAGCAGGACGGTTCGGCGGGGCAAGGTCATGTTTGTCTCCTTTTTGGTTTCAGTCTTGGTTTTGGGTTTGGATAAAGGCCTGGACGTCGGTGTCGCCGTACCCCAGTTCGCGCAGCAACTCGTCGGTGTGCTCCCCCAGCTTCGGGGGGGACAGGCGCACGCCGGGGCGCTGGCCGTCCAGCGTCAGGGGCAACAGCACCACCTGGGCGTCGCGGCCATCGGGCAGCTGGATGGGGGCCAGTCCGCCGGTGGCTTGCAGGTGGGGGTCTTCAAACAGGGTTTGGGGCTGGGTGATGGGGGCGAACGGCAGGCTGTGCTGCTCGAACACGGCGGCAATGTCAGCGGCGCTGAAGGCGGCCATGCGTTCACGCAGGATGGGCATGAGCCACTCGCGGGCACGCACCCGGTCGTTGTTGGTTTGGAGCCGGGCGTCGTCTTTCAGGTCGGCAAAGCCGAAAGCGTCGCAGAACACCGCCCAGGCGGTGTTGCTGACCACGGCCAAAAAAATCTGCTCGCCGTCTTTCACCTTGAACACGTCGTACACCGCCCAGGCCGAGATGCGCGCGGGCATGGGGGCGGCGGGCTTGCCGGTGACGGCAAACTGCATCATGTGCTGGGCCACCAGGAACACGTTGTTTTCAAACAGGGCGCTCTGCACCTCCTGGCCCAGCCCGGTTTTTTCGCGCTGGGCCAACGCGGCCATGGCCCCGATGGCGCCAAACATGCCGCCCATGATGTCGTTCACGCTGGTGCCCGCGCGCAGCGGGTCGCCGGGGCGGCCGGTCATGTAGGCCAGGCCGCCCATCATTTGCACCACCTCGTCCAGCGCGGTGCGGTGTTCGTAAGGGCCGGGCAAAAAACCTTTGTGGCTGACGTAAATCAGGCGCGGGTTCAGCGCTTTCAGGCGGGGGTAATCCAGCCCCAGCTTGGCCATGGTGCCGGGCTTGAAGTTTTCGCTCACCACGTCGGCGGTGGCGATCAGGCGCAGCACGGCTTCTTTGCCTTCGGGGGTTTGCAGGTCCAGCGCGATGCTTTTTTTGTTGCGGTTGAACATGGGGAAGAAGCCCGCGCCCGAGCCCAGCAGGTCGCGCGTGGCATCGCCATGGCGGCCGTGGCCCACGGGCTCGACCTTGATGACCTCGGCCCCCAGGTCGGCCAGCACCATGCCGCAGGTGGGGCCCATCACCATGTGGGTGAACTCCACCACGCGGATGCCCGCGTAGGGCAAGGGTTGTGGGGCAGGGGTGTGCTCAGTGCGCATGGGGGTGTCCTTTCTGTGTCCAGCCCAGCGGCAGTCCGGCCTCGGGCAACATGCCGTAAATGGGTTCGCCGGGCAGCCCGGCTTGCAGCGCGGCGCGGGCGGCCAGCAGCTTTTCCAAATCCACCCCGGTGTGCACGCCCATGGCCTCGAACATGAACACCAGGTCCTCGGTCACCACGTTGCCGCTGGCGCCGGGCGCGTGGGGGCAACCGCCCAGCCCGCCTTGCGAGCCGTCGAACACGCGCACGCCCACGTCGTAAGCCGCCAGGCAGTTGGCCAGGCCCAGGCCGCGGGTGTTGTGCATGTGGGCCGAACCGGCTTTGTCGCCCAGCTCGGAGCGCAGGCGCTGGAACAGGCGGCGGGTTTGCGCGGGGTTGGCCATGCCGGTGGTGTCGCTCAGACCCACCTCGTTGGCCCCGGCTTCGGCACAGGCCACGGCCAGGCGGATGACTTCGTCTTCAGGCACCACGCCTTGCAGCGTGCAACCAAACGCGGTGGACAACCCGGCCTCAATGCCCACGCCGGGAAAGCGCTCGTCGCGCAACGCGGCCACGCTGCGCAGCACGGCCACCATGTCGTCGGGCGTTTTACGCACATTGGCCAGCGAATGCGCGTGGCTGACCGACACCGGCAGCGTGAGCTTGTGTACCCCGGCGGCCAGTGCCGCCTCGGCCCCTTTGATGTTGGGCACCAGCGCCAGCACGGCCAGACCGGGGTGGGTGAGCGCGTGCTGCACCACCTCGGTGGCGTCGGCCATT